>Ga0190304_1000803_pt1 | contig 14605 bp, 8 predicted proteins | sample 48700712_MG_FD_161670 | JGI IMG/M metagenome (GOLD analysis project Ga0190304, IMG submission 161670) | Hydrothermal vent sediment bacterial communities from Southern Trench, Guaymas Basin, Mexico - 4870-07-1--2_MG | ecosystem: Environmental > Aquatic > Marine > Hydrothermal vents > Sediment ... | reverse complement strand
GTTCTTCCGACGAAAGCCGGGGATAGATAAGGTCGTAGGCTACGGCAAACTGCCGCAACGCGATGGCCGCCTGCATCCAGTCACCCCAGCCCTGATTGCTTTCTCCCCCCTCCGGCGTGGTTGGTTGGTAGGTTTCGCCGATGGACAGTAATGCGGTTTTGGCTACATCCAGATAGTGCTGTTCGCCGGTGATGACATAGCAAAAGCTGTTGAGCTTGGCGCCGGTGCTTCGGTAGCCCTCAAAGAGGTACGGCTGAGACAGGTCATAGGGGTAGGCGTTGGCTGCGGCCTGCATGTTTATTGCCCAGGATTGGTAGGGCTCCTGTTCCAGACGGGTGAGGATTTGGGCGGGAGAGAGAGTTTTCCCGTACATGCGGGGGTGAGATGCGGAGGCTTCCAGTCTGGGATGGGGAAGGGCAACATCACTGAGAGAAAGCATTTGGTCGATGGGTGTGTCTTGATAGGGAGCGGCAACAAACCCCTGCAAAAAGCTACGTCCCAGCTGTTGCCACAAGGGCTCGGGAGACTGATACTCGGCGTTGAGCCACATGCATCCAAGAAGGAATAACAGGGGGAAAAAGGTTTTTTTCAGGAATGATATCAGGGATTCCATCTGCCGGGCTTGCAATAGCCAGCGATGGTAAACCAAACCATCGCATAGGGGAACAGGGGGACGAAAATAATGTCTGTAAGGCGGAAAGTGCGGTGCAGGCACGCCAGGATTACTCCCCAGAATAACAAAACGCTAAGGCTGTAGATAGCAGCTGGAAGCCAGTTCCCATAAATCATAGCCACGGGGAGGTAACAGAGAAAGGCAAAAATGACCAATTGCAAAATCTGAAAAGGCAGGGAGGAGAGATGAAATTTTCCGTAGCGGCGGGAGAGTTGTGATGAGCGTTTTTTCCCCGAAGTGGGTTGAGTGAGCACCGGTGTTGCTCTATTAAAAGCGATTTTCCATCCGGCTCGGTGGATGGCCAGGAGCATCTGTTTGTCATCCCCCGACAGATTGTGACGGAAACTGTGGTAACCCCCTACGTCATGATAGGCTTTGGCGCGGATGGCCAAGTTGCCGCCGGCACAGGAAAAGGGCATGCCCAGTCCGATGGTGGCGCCATAAATCCCGCCATTGGCGATGTACATAATTCTGCTAAACCAGGTTTGAGGCCGCTCTTGCACTGTGCCTGTCACCATGCCTGTTTTGGCTGAAAAAAGCGGTGCCAGTTCAAGAAGCCAATTTGCCGGAGGTGCGCAATCTGCATCGGTGAGGGCCAGATACTCAAATCGTGCCGCCTCAACAGCCTGCTTCAAAGCCGCCTTTTTCCCCCGATATTCAGAGTCTTTCTCCTGTATTCGGTACCAGGATGCATTGGGGTGGCGGGCGCAAAAGTCTTCCAGAAGGTGCGGGGAATTATCGGTGGATGCATCATCGACGATGATGATTTCAAAGTGTTCCTTTGGGTAATTCAGGGCATCCAGAGCGGCAAAAAGCCGGGGAAGGTTGGGGGCTTCGTTGCGGCAGGCGATGCAGATGGAAAATTCCACATCCGGTTCTGCAGGCCCACGGCGATGTATCAGCAACCCGATGCTGCACAGCAGCATCAGGCCTGCAAAAAGAACAGCGGGCAGCATCAGTAGCGCACCTGGTATGCCAGGGTGATTTCGTTTGTGGCCCCCAAAGCATCGGTGCTATAGCGGTAGTGGTAGCCCAGAGAAAGAAGGTGATGCGCCAAGGTACGAACGGCGAGATTTGCTACCACATCCGAGATATCTGTGATGGTGCCGGCCAGCCATGGGGCCGAGTCTGAAGGGCGCGATTCGTAATTGATGGTAAAACTGTTTCCCAATGAGCCCTGGCGGGTATAGGCGCCGTGAATATTGAGGGTGCTGCGATAGGGGAGTGGCAGGTTGAGCTCTCCCGCATATTGAATGAGGTTACTGCCGTCCGGGAAGCCCAGAGGATGGCCGTTGTGAGAAAATTTACTCACCAGAAAGCGGTGGGTGTACATCCAGGGGCGTACGGCGGTAAATTCGGTGCAGAAGCGCATTTTCCCCAGATATATGGCGTTGCCCAGTTGCAGAGCAAATTTGTTCTTCCATGAATCGGTGCCCAGTTCTGAACTGCTGAATTCGTCCATGGATGCGTTGAAATAGAAGGTATTCCCGGTACCATAAGCCAGCTCGGTACCGGCAAACATCAGCACGTTATCCCGGTCGTTCAGGTTGTGCTCGGTGATACGCATGATCGTGTGAGGCAGCAGGTAACTGGCATCCAGACTGCGGTTGCCATAGACTACGTGCTCACCAAAAAAGGCATGAAATCGGTTGCTTGGATGCCAGTCCAGGATGTGAGTGGCCAGGTATTTGTCGGCATAGTCTTTTTCCTGGCTGGTGGTGGTGCTGTCCGGGATGAGTGTGGCGTGTAAAAATGACACGGATAATTGGCCGATCTCCCAGTTTGCGCTGAGGTAACCGTAATCATTCTGGGCATCACTGAGGATGATGCTGCCACCGATGTTACTGCCGATCTGGTAGGTGCCGCGACCCACGGCAAAGCGGCCTACCGCAGTGTCATACTGCATTCGTGCCCGAACTTTATCTACATACACCTGTGTGTGGTCGTCATTGAACTGTACCCAGCTTTTTATGAGGGGTGAATTGTTGAAGGCGTAGGTGACGTTATTGCTGTAGTGGCCTTTCCACATGTCGGCAAAAAAACTGAGCTGGGTGCCAATTCTGCCAGCTATCGTTCCGCCATAATAGGGCAGGGAAAAGGCATCTTCACCGTCTGGACGGACGTACTCGTAGCCGGTGAAAAGCTGAAACCGCAAATCCCAGGTTTGGCCCTTTGTTGTGCTTCGCTGCTGGTAAAAAGCCGAGGAATCATCGGGGCGAAACAGTCGCATCCATGACTCTTTAAAGGCCTGCACAGATGAGAGGGCAACGTGATCTCTGGTGCCTGCCAGGATGGAAGTAAAGTAGTCATTTTCATTACCGGATGCATCCAGCAGATACTGATGAGTTTGGGAGGTGACGGCCGGGTAATTCCATGTGAACTGTGGTGTCTGAGCCAAAAGAGTGAGGGCATAGAAGAGAAAAATGAGGGTCGCTGACTTTTTCATAGTATCATTCCTATTTTTTTCTCTGAGGTTTTCGGGGGGCAGTTGTCTGTCAAGAAAAAGCTCTCTGGCGGGCTTTGAGCCCTTGCATCCAGGCATACCGTCAGGCATCCTGCAAAAAGTAATTTGATTTTTAATGGCGAATTCCTTTACAAGAATTTGTTTGAACCCAATCTGGGACGATGAAAATAATGAAGCAGGAGTGACCATGGACATTAAGAAGCTTAATTATTACTACAACAAGTTTAAATTTGGGGAAGATAACTTTCACAATCTCATGCGCAAACGGGTGCATGAAATTCTGCTGGTATCCACTTTTTACGATGCTTTTATTTTTGAACAGGATGGCAGGCTTTCGGAGCAGATTTATGGCGAATACATGCAGCTAAACCTGAGTACTGCGCCGCGCATCACCAGTGTGCCCACCGGCGAACAAGCGCTGGAACTGCTGAGAAAAAAACGCTATGATCTGGTGATAACCATGATGCGCATCGGGGAAATCAGCCCGTTTAAACTGAGTAAAATGATAAAGGAAATGTACTCTGGTCTGCCGGTGTTGCTTTTGCTCAATGTGCAAAACGATGTGGGGTTGATAGACAAAAAAAGCGAAGAAATGAAGTTCATCGACAATGTATTTACCTGGAATGGCGACAGTAAAATATTCTTGGCTATGGTAAAATATATCGAAGATCGATGGAATGTGAAAAACGATACCGAGCAGGGGTTGGTGCGCGTGATTTTGCTGGTGGAAGACTCCATACATTATTATTCCATGTTTCATCCGTTGCTGTATGCCGAGATTATGAAGCAGACACAGCGGTTGATTTCCGAAGAACTCAATGACATCAACAAGCGTCAGCGGATGCGTGCACGTCCCAAAGTGCTGCTGTGTCACTCCTTTGATGAGGCTATTAAAATCTATGAAACCTACGAGGAATACATCATTGCTGTGATTTCGGATGTGCGCTATTATTTTCAGGGGAAGATTCATCCTCAGGCGGGCATAAAGTTGGTTCGTCATTTACAGATGCATGGGGCCCAATGTCCGCTGTTGCTGCAATCATCGGAAGAACAGTTTCGGCAAAGCGCACGGGATCTGGGGGTTCATTTCCTGCTGAAAACCTCTAAAACCCTGCTTCATGATTTGCGCAGTTTCATCATCAATAATCTTGGTTTTGGGGATTTTGTTTTTCGGGATGCCCATGGCAAAGAAATTACCCGAGTTACCTGCATGCGAGATTTTGAGAGAAATCTGCGGGATATCCCCGAAAGGAGTCTGCTGTACCATAGCAATCGCAATGACTTTTCCACCTGGCTTACCGCCCATGGTGAATTTCTCTTTGCCAAGCGTATTCGCGCCCTTTCCAGTAGCGATTTCGAAACTATCGAATCCTTGCGGGACTATTTGGTGTCTGCCTTCCGTGAGATTCGGATTCAGCGGAATCGAGGGAAAATCATTCACTTCACTCCAGACTCGATAAACACCGAAGAGAGGGGAATCATCCGCATCGGCGAAGGCTCTCTGGGAGGTAAAGGCAGGGGAATTGCCTTTTTAAATTCTCTTTTTTGCGCCATGGATCTGGAAGAACAATTTCCCGATGTTACCATTCGCATCCCCAAAACCTATATCATCGGGACGGCGGAGTATGATTGGTTTATCGAGCACAACCGCATTGGCGAATGGATTACCCGGCGTTCAGATGACGAGATTAAGCGCTATTTTGTCGAGAGTGCTTTGTCACCCACGCTTATGGAAATGTTGCAGATTTTCATCCAGCGGGTAACCTGTCCCCTGGCGGTACGTTCTTCGGGATTGCTGGAAGATTCTCAGTCCCAGCCCTTTGCCGGCATCTACGAAACCTACATGGTACCAAACAATTGTGACGAAAGAGATATGCGACTAAGCCACCTGACCGACGCCATCAAGCTGGTCTTTGCTTCGGTATATTTGCAGAGCGCCCGCAACTACATCGAGAGCATACAGTACAAGCTGGAAGAGGAGAAGATGGCGGTGATTTTGCAGGAAGCCGTGGGTAGTAATTTCCAAGGGTATCATTATCCTCATATCTCTGGCGTGGGACAGTCCTATAATTTTTATCCTACAGGAAACCTAAAAAACAGCGATGGTATTGCCGCCATCGCCATCGGTCTGGGGAAAGCGGTAGTAGAAGGTGATAACATTTTCCGGTTTTGCCCTCAATTTCCCAAAACCGAGATCATCTCTCAGCAAGAGCTGTTGGGTGGTACGCAGAAACATTTTTTTGCCATAAACACCAATTGCCACGATTTTTCCCTGCTGGATGATCCCAATAGCACTCTCGCGAGGATTTCTCTACGGCAAGCAGAAACCCACGGGACGCTGGACCATCTGGTATCGGTGTGGGACTATGAAAACAACCGCCTCATCACCGATCTCTCGGTGCGAGGGCCGCGTATCGCCGACTTTGCAGACATCTTGAAATATAAGTACTTCCCCCTGGCTGCGGTGCTTGCCGAGATCTTGGAAATCGGTGAGCAGGCTATGGGAGTGCCGGTGGAAATAGAATTTGCCATCGACCTTACCACTGATGCATCCAGGGAAAAACGGCCAACCTTCTACGTGCTGCAGATACGTCCCCTTACCATAAATACCGATGAAATTTATATCGACTCAGACAACATTAATAAGGATGAGGTGTTTCTCTACACAGAAAGCGGCATGGGGAACGGGGTGATCTCTACCATTGAGGATGTGATTTTCCTCGATCCACGCACCTTTGACCGTACCCGCACTCTGGAAATGAAACAGGAGATTGCAGCCCTCAATGCCAAATTGAACAAAGAAGGGCGGCAATACATTCTCATTGGCCCGGGACGCTGGGGTTCCCGGGATCGCTTTTTGGGTGTGCCAGTGCAATGGCACGAGATTTTCAAAGCCAAAATTATCGTGGAAGCCGGGATCAAAGATTTTGTGGTGGACGCCTCTCAGGGAACTCACTTCTTCCACAATCTGGTGTCGATGAATGTAGGCTACTTCACCGTGCCCACGATGTCGGTAACTGATTTTGTGGATTGGGACTGGCTTTTGGCCCAAAAACCGGCGGAGAAAACCGAACACATGATTCATCTGCGCATGGATCATCCCTTGGTAGTAAAAATGGATGGCCGCAAAGGCATCTCCTTTATCTATAAATAGGCGGGATTATGCGACTTGAAGAGCTGGACTATTATTATCGGAAGTTTAAGCAGGATGACGATGTATATCATAATTTGATGCAGCACCGCATAGAAAATGTGCTCTTAGTATCATGTCTTTTTGATGCCTATGTTCTGGAAAAGGACGGATTTCTTTCGGAACAGATTTATGGTGAGTACCGGATGCTTGATCTTACCACTGCACCTCGCATTACCACGGTAAATTTCTCTGATGATGTGGTGCAATTGATCGAAGAAAAGCAGTTTGATCTGGTGATCATCATGATGCGCATGGGAGCTTCCACTCCCTTTGAAATGAGCAAAAAAATCCGCCAGATGCGTCCTGACCTGCCGCTGTTGCTGCTTCTGAATAAACAAAGCTATGTAGACCTTTTTCACACAGGACAGTGCGATGCATCCTCCTTTGACGATGTGTTTTTGTGGAATGGCGATACCAAGCTGTTTGTTGCCATGATCAAGCTGATGGAAGATAGACTCAATATTGACCAGGATATCCGTACTGGCCAGATTCATTCGCTGTTGCTCATCGAAAGTTCCATCACCTATTATTCGCAATTTTTACCCCTCTTTTATGCCGAGTCTCTGCGCCTCACCCGGGAGCTGATAGCATCGGAAGAAAACGATGTGCGAAAGCGGCTTCGCATGCGGGCCCGTCCCAAAATATTGCTCGCTCACGATTATGATGATGCTCTGAAAATCTATCAGGATTATCACGAGTCTATCATTTGCGTGATCACCAATTCCAACCTCAAAGTAAAGGGCATGTTTGACATTCACGGTGGCATCAAGCTCATTCGTGCCATTCGGGAACAAAGCGAAGATCTGCCCATCCTGTTGCAATCTGCTGAACAGGAAAACCGCATCGAAGCAAGAAAGCTGGAAGCAACGTTTCTGGATAAAAACGATGTAAACCTCTTCACCCACATCAGGGAATTTATTATCAATAATCTGGGTTTTGGGGATTTTGTTTTTCGCGATGGAGCAGGAAACGAGATCACCAGAGCGCGGGGAATGTTTGCCTTTACCAAAGTGCTGGAAACGGTTCCCGACGAATCCATTTTGTATCATGCCAGTCGTAATCACTATTCCGCCTGGCTCATGGCCCATGGCGAAGTTCAGGTGGCGCGGCAGATTCGCTACATTGTGGCGTCGGATTTTCTTTCGGTACAGGATATCAGACGCTTTCTCATCGAGACGATTCACTCCATCCACAAGCGTAGCAATCGGGGGAAGGTGATACGTTTTTCTCAAGACATTTTTCTGGATTCCGGTGAAAACAAGATCGTGCAGTTGGCCGAAGGATCTCTGGGTGGCAAGGGGAGAGGATTGGCCTTTCTCAATGCCCTGATGGTGAACATGGAACTGAATAAGGAATTTGATGAAGTCTCGATAAAATTACCCAACACGGCTATAATTGGCACCAATGAGTTTGATTATTTTATCCAGCATAACGACATCGCCTATTCCCATATCGGTGAAAAAACCGATGAAGAAATCGATGAGATTTTCCTGCAGGGCTCTTTGTCTGAGGAGTTGGTGTATCGATTGAAAATCCTGGTATCTCACATTAACACCCCTCTGGCTGTGCGCTCCAGCGGCCTGCTGGAAGATTCACAGTCTCAGCCCTTCGCAGGGATTTATCGCACCTTTATGGTACCAAACAACCATCCTGATATTGCGGTGCGACTGGCCCACCTCTGTGATGCGGTGAAGTTGGTGCTGGCTTCTCCCTTTATGCAGCCGGCACGGCGGTATATCGAAAGCATCCATTATAAATTGGAAGAGGAGAAGATAGCGGTGGTTATTCAGGAAGTGATCGGTGCAGTACATGACGATCTCTATTATCCTCACTTTTCCGGTGCTGCGCAATCCTACAATTTTTATCCCACCAAGCGGATGGTGCACGATGATAATATCGCTGCATTGGCGCTGGGTATGGGCAAGGCTGTGGTTGATGGCGAGCGGGCGCACCGCTACAGTCCCAACCACCCTAAAGTGGATATGCTGGCTCCTGAAGATATTGTTGAGAATAACCAACGGGATTTCTATGCCCTGGATCTGGCGGCTGGCCTGAAGGAAAATGTACGAAATGAAGAGACTTTTTTGAAGAAAGTGCGGATATCACAGAAATTGAAGCAGGGGGTTTTTAAGGAGCTCACCTCGGTATGGGATTATGAAAATTATCAGTTTGTGGACGGTCTTTTCGCTGAAGGCCCGCGGGTGGTAACCTATCGCAACATTCTTCATTTCGGTCGATTTCCCCTTTCTTCATTGCTGATGCGCATTCTGGATATCGGCCAGGCAGCTTTTGGCGTGCCGGTGGAAATCGAGTTTGCCGTCAATCTGGATGCAGCTCTCAACGATGCTCAACCGGCATTTTATCTGTTGCAGATTCGTCCCCTTTCGGTAAATGTGACGTCGGTGAAAATCGATGTAAACCGCATCAATCTGGATGATGTCCTGTTGTTTACCAGCCAGAGCATGGGCAACGGAACCATCGACACCATCCGGGATATTGTGTACATCGATCCCGAAGAATTTGATAAAACCCGCACGCCAGAGATGGTGATGGAACTGGAAGCGATAAATCGCAAGCTAAAGGAGGCTGACAGGGAATATTTGCTTATCGGACCGGGCCGGTGGGGTTCCAGCGACCGGTTTCTGGGTGTGCCGGTGAAGTGGCCTCAGATCGATAAAGCGCGGATTATCGTGGAAGTGGGGATGGAGCACTTCAGAGTGGAGGCATCCCAGGGCAGTCACTTTTTCCACAATCTGGTAGCCATGAATGTTGGCTATTTTACGGTACCCTACCAGCGGGAGCCAGATCGGGTAAATTGGGCTATGTTGCGAGAGCAACCAAAAAAGCAAAAAGCAAATTTTTTAAATTGGATAGAGCTGTCAAGTCCTCTGATAGTCAGGATCGATGGCCGCTCTGGAATTGCTGTGATTGATTATAACTTAAGTAGCTGATTATCGAACATGATAAAATTGTTGACCACCGAAATGTGTTTCATAATTTTGCGCTCATCAAAATAGTGAAAGGAAGGTAGTTATGATGTTAAACGATTTCATGGCGACAATTGCCGCAAAGAATCCTGCCCAACCGGAGTTTCTTCAAGCTGTGCACGAAGTTGTTGAATCCATCTGGCCCGTTTATGAAGCAAACCCACGCTTTGTAAAAGAGAAGATCCTGGAACGGCTTATCGAGCCTGAACGCACCATTATGTTCCGTGTTCCATGGGTTGATGATGCCGGAAACGTGCAGGTTAACCGCGGTTATCGTGTTGAGTTTAATGGAGCGATTGGTCCCTACAAAGGGGGCTTGCGTTTCCATCCCAGTGTAAATTTGAGCATATTGAAGTTCCTTGGGTTCGAACAGATATTCAAGAACAGTCTAACGACCCTTCCTATGGGTGGTGGTAAAGGTGGATCAGACTTTGATCCTAAAGGAAAATCGGATATCGAAGTGATGCGTTTCTGCCAATCCTTTATGGCAGAGCTGTTCCGTCACATCGGGCCAAATACCGATGTTCCAGCCGGGGATATCGGTGTTGGTGGCCGGGAAATCGGCTATATGTTTGGTATGTACAAAAAGCTGCGCAATGAATTTACCGGCGTGTTTACCGGTAAAAAACTGGATTGGGGCGGTAGCCTCGTCCGTCCGGAAGCAACGGGTTATGGTGCTGTTTATTTTGCAGAAGAGATGCTGAAAACCCGTGGCGAAGGAATTGAGGGGAAAACCGTAGTCATCTCTGGTTCGGGGAATGTGGCTCAATATGCCACCCAAAAGATCAATCAACTGGGCGGTAAGGTGGTTACGTTATCAGATTCCAGTGGAACCATCTACGATCCAGACGGCATTTCCGGGGAGAAATGGGAATATGTCATGGAATTGAAAAATCTCCGTCGTGGTCGCATTAAAGAGTATGCACAGGAATTTGGTGTGCAGTACTTCGAAGGAAAACGTCCATGGGCAATTCCGGAAAAAGTGGATCTGGCTTTACCTTGTGCAACCCAAAACGAGCTCAATGAAGCGGAAGCCAAGGCTCTGGTTAAGAGCGGATGCCTCTGTGTTACTGAAGGTGCAAACATGCCTTCCACCCCAGATGCTATCGAAGTATTTTTGGCAAACAAACTGCTGTACGGCCCTGGTAAAGCGGCAAATGCTGGTGGCGTAGCAACTTCCGGACTGGAAATGTCGCAGAACAGTTTGCGCATGGGCTGGTCACGGGAAGAGGTGGATGGTCATCTCCACAGAATTATGGTAGCTATCCATAATCAGTGCGTGGAATATGGTAAGAAGGATAATTTCATCAATTACGTAAATGGTGCCAACATTGCCGGGTTCCTCAAAGTAGCCCGCTCTATGGTTGATCAAGGCGTAGTATAGACGATAATAAGCAAAAAAGGCCCTCGGTTTCCGGGGGCTTTTTTCTGTTGGATGCCAGATAAGTGGTCTGAAAAGTGATCGTATTTTATAAGAAGTAACGCATCATTGCATATGCTGATAGAGATACCCATGCACCGGTCATCCGATCTGATATATCCCTGTGAAATGTGTATTCGAGAAAAAATTATCTAATCAGTGTTCACAAAACTTGACAATAAAACAGCCCCTTCCATTTAAGGACTCAAATTTAAATATAATAGTTAAGTGGAGGGTATCATGACAAAGCAAGCTTTCTTGGATGACGTCGCTCGCAAAAATGCCGGGGAACCGGAATTTCTGCAGGCCGTTACTGAAGTTGTCGATTCTGTTTGGGATGTATGCGAGGCAAATCCCCGCTTCAAAGAAGCAAAAATCCTTGAGCGTATGGTAGAACCTGAACGCACCATTATGTTCCGTGTTCCATGGGTTGATGATCAGGGTAATGTTCAGGTTAACCGCGGATACCGTGTTGAGTTTAACAGCGCAATCGGACCATACAAAGGTGGACTTCGCTTCCATCCCAGCGTAAACCTCTCTATCCTTAAATTCCTCGGCTTTGAACAGACGTTCAAAAACAGCCTTACAACTCTGCCTATGGGCGGCGGTAAAGGTGGTTCTGATTTCAACGCGAAAGGCAAATCGGATAACGAAATCATGCATTTCTGCCAGGCTTTCATGAGCGAACTGTTCCGCCATATCGGGCCAAACACAGATGTTCCTGCTGGTGATATTGGTGTTGGTGGCCGGGAAATCGGTTATCTCTTTGGTATGTACAAAAAACTTCGTAACGAATTCACCGGCGTTCTTACCGGCAAAGGCCTCAATTGGGGCGGATCTCTGATCCGTCCGGAAGCTACTGGCTTCGGTGCCGTTTACTTCTGCGCAGACATGCTGAAAGGGGTAAAGGAAACATTCAAAGACAAAATCGTCACCGTTTCTGGTTTTGGTAATGTTGCCTGGGGCGCAATAATCAAGATCAACGAACTGGGTGGAAAAGTTGTTACTCTTTCCGGACCTGATGGTTACATCTACGATAAAGACGGTATCACCGGCGAAAAAGTTGATTACCTTCTTCAGATGCGTGCATCCAACAATGACCGCGTTCAAGACTATGCTGATGAATTCGGCGTAGAATTCTTCGCTGGCAAACGTCCATGGGAAGTAAAATGCGACATCGCCATGCCCTGCGCAATTCAAAATGAATTGGGCGAAGAAGATGCTCAGAACCTTGTTGCTAACGGCGTGAAATGCGTTGTTGAAGTTTCTAACATGGGCTGCACACCTGAAGCCATTCATGTTCTTCAGTCCGCAAAAACCCTCTTTGCACCCGGCAAAGCAGTCAACGCTGGTGGCGTTGCTACTTCCGGTCTTGAAATGTCTCAGAACAGTCTGCGCATGAACTGGAGCCGTGAAGAAGTTGACGGACATCTTCACACCATCATGGACAGCATCCACGAACAGTGTGTAAAATATGGTAAAGACGGTGATTATGTCGATTACGTGAAAGGGGCAAACATAGCCGGTTTCATGAAAGTTGCCAACGCAATGCTCGATCAGGGCGTTGTTTAATCACACAACAGATAAACAATAGCCCCGCGACCAGCGGGGCTTTTTACCTTTATGAAACCCTTTAAACTATTTGCAGCAGTTCAGCCGGGCCTGGAGCCATACGCTCAGCAAGAGCTTGCAGCTCTGGGTATAAAAAACCTTCAGCCCGAAAAGGGCGGCATCAATTTCGTTGGCCATTACACCACCCTTTTTAAAGTTCATGCATGGTGCCGTACCATCAGCCGCATATTGGTTCGCCAGGATGCCTTTCATGCATCGTCTTTCTGGGAGCTGGAGCGTCATGCAGCCAGGATGCCGTGGCGGCAATTGCTTGGGTCTCCACGATTTTGTCTGAGGGTGCACTCATATCACAGCCGTTTGTATCATGAAGATGCCATAGCTCAGCGATTGCAGAAAATCATCGAAGCCGCAGTACCGGGATGCCTGATGACGGCGCGGCAGGAATCGGCAGACGACCAATTGATTGTGGTGGTAGTGCAGCGTGACGAAGTACAGATTTCTCTGGATGCATCCGGTATGCATCTGCACAAACGTGGGTATATGCCTCATCGTGCCAAAGCACCATTGCGGGAAACCATAGCCGCAGCCATGATTCTGGCCAGTGGCTGGGATGGTTCTGTTCCGCTGTGGGATCTGATGTGCGGCGGGGGAACTATTCCCCTTGAAGCGGCCATGATGGCGCAGAAAATCCCTCTTCAGAATTTCCGCTCGTACAGCTACCAGCAGTGGAAGGATTTTCCTGCTCAGCGGTATCAGCAATTTGTTCAGGAGAATCAGCAGCCATCATCGACTTCGGCCCCGATACTGGGGAGCGACATTCTGCCAAAAAACATCGATGCTGCCAGATACAACGCAGCTCATGCGCATCTTCCGGCAATACAGTGGCAGGAAAAAGATATCTACAGCATAGATGTAACTGACATCCCCATGCATACATGCATCCTGTCTAACCCTCCCTACGGAAAACGCATCGCCCATAATTTTGCCCCGTTGCACACCCTCCTTGCAAGCTGGAAAAAGCAGCGTCCCGACCTCACAATCGGCGTACTGATGATGCAGGATGTGCTGAAATCCTATCCGGATCTGGTTCCCCGCTTCTCTGTTTCCAATGGCGGTTTACTCACCCAATTTGTGCTTTTTACCTAAAAATAACTTTACGTAGCACTGCCCATCCCAAAACTTCGATCAGTACCGAAAACGGAGGATACATGAATCAGTTTATTGCGGAATCCGCTACCCTGGGTGCCGGCACAAAAGTCGGCATCAATGCGGTGATATTGGATAATGTGCGCATCGGCGAAAATTGCCTCATCGGCCATAATGTGGTGATCCACGAAGGCAGCTGCATCGGCGACAATGTGCGTATAGACGACAACACCATCATCGGCAAAAAGCCACTCAGCTCACCCCGAAGCATCTTCAAAGTAGATTCTGACCTCAAGCCGACGACCATAGGAAATCTGTGTCAGATCGGCGCCAATGTGGTGATCTATGTGCAGGCAACGGTAGGAAATAATAACCTCATCGCCGACCTCGCCACCATCCGTGAAAACGTGACAATCGGCGACCTGAATATTATCGGCCGAAACGTGACGATAGAAAATTTTACCACCATCGGCAATCGTAACAAAATGGAAACCAATTGCTACATCACCGCCTACTCCACTATCGAAGATTACTGTTTTGTGGCCCCCTGCGTGGCTACCAGTAATGACAATTTCATGGCCCGGGATGCCGCCCGGTTCGACCATTTCAAAGGCATCACCATGAAAACCGGCAGCCGTATCGGCGTAAATGCTACCATCCTGCCGGGAAAAACCATCCATCAGGATGCCTGCATCGCCGGCGGCAGTGTGGTAAGCCGTGATGTGCCGGCGGAAGAAATCTGGCTGGGAACACCGGCGAAATCCTTCCGCGCCGTTCCCCAAGCGCAATTACTGAAAAACAATTTGGATAAAAAATGATGAATGCACTGGTAATAATACCCACCTACAACGAGCGGGAAAACATCCTGCATATCATCGATGCGGTGCTGCAGCAGAGCGCCGAATTTGAGATATTGATAGTGGATGACAACTCCCCCGACGGCACTTCCGCGCTGGTGGAAGAACTGCAAAAATCGGAGCCCCGGGTGCATCTTTTAAAACGTGCCGGCAAGATGGGACTGGGATCGGCCTATGTGGCCGGATTTCGCTACGCTCTGAGCAAAGAATATCAGTTTATCTTTGAGATGGATGCCGATTTTTCCCACGATCCCGCCATGTTGCCGGTGATGCTGGAAGCAGCTCAAACCAAG
>Ga0190304_1000802_pt1 | contig 14614 bp, 16 predicted proteins | sample 48700712_MG_FD_161670 | JGI IMG/M metagenome (GOLD analysis project Ga0190304, IMG submission 161670) | Hydrothermal vent sediment bacterial communities from Southern Trench, Guaymas Basin, Mexico - 4870-07-1--2_MG | ecosystem: Environmental > Aquatic > Marine > Hydrothermal vents > Sediment ... | reverse complement strand
ACCGCAACCATACAAATATTTTCACCACTTGGTTTCTTAATAGAATTTGAAATTATAATGTAATTGTAATGGACTATCTAGCACTTTAATGCCTCTTTCCTTGTGGCTCGGCGCTAGGTGGGCAGGATATAAATCTACCCCTTCCATAACCAGCTAACTAGAAAAGGCCAGTGATTTATTCTTAATTAAGATGGATTTATTTTAATTTATTTTAAAAGTTGTAATAATTTTTTATCAAGTTTTTCTTTTTCCATTCTTATTTTTAGAACCTCTATTGAAACATCAAAAATACTAACCAATCTTTCTGCCAACTTTTCTAAAAAATAATCTATAGCATCTTCGGCTTTAAATCGTCTTTTTTGAAAAAAATTTATAAGTCTCTTTATTTCAGTAGTTTGGAGAGCATTTTCAAAGTGGACCATTAATAGTTCTGTGGGCACCAAGAGTAAACCACCAAAACAATTTGCTTGCCATTCAAGCCATCCATAATCCCTTCTTCCAATAACTCTATACCTCTCCTTCCATTCAGCCACAGAATTACATGGCAATTTTTTTAAAATATCGGCATGTAATTCTATATGACCTAATTCATGAGCGAGGGTAAATCTATATCTGTAGAGCCTCTTCTCAAGTACAGACTGGTCAACGTAAATGGATTTCAGGTTTGAGGAAGTAAAACCTTCTATGTCAAGATCTTTTTGGAGATTAGGAATAGGAATAATATCTATTCCAAGGTCAAACTCTATTATTTCTTCTACAGGAAAAGGTAACGCATAACTCGGATTGCGTCTTTTCGCAAACTTAACAGTTTTTTCTTCTATATCTCGATAAGAAAGGTATTCAAGTTCTATCACTATTTACCCAAGCGTTTCTTATGATATTTATTATCTCTTCTAGTTTTTCTTTAGAAACCATGTCTCCCCTTAAGGTCCTAAAAACTACGGGCAATTTTTTACAAAGCTCTCTATTTCTTAACAAATCAGATGGTATCATTCCTTTTTCAATTGCTGCTAAGTCAAAAAGTTCTTGCCATTCTGGTTGTCTTGGTTCTATTTTTAAGGCTTTTGCTAATCTCTTAAGGGTATTTTCCGATTTAGGCGGGGGAATAACTCCTCTCTCCAGCTTACTTATAAAAGCAGGGTCAAAACTATTTTGCCTGCAAAACTCACGTAGGGAAATTCTCAGTTGTGCCCTACGTTGTTTCAAAAACTCTCCAAATCTCAATTTAAAATCACCTCCTTTTGTTTTTTGTTGTTATTTTTATACAACAAATTCCATTCAAAATCAAGTAAAAATTTTGACGGAGGGCAGTGTAACCTCTTGATTAACATATATATTTATATTGTAGGCTAAGCATATAAACAAATTTCAAAGAAAATCTGCTATTCTAAGGTCTACCTTTAGGTACAAAATCTCTTAAGTCAACTTCGATCAAATCTTCCCTATCAAAAGTTGACTTTTCACTTTTTTCCGGAGGAGGGAAAACTTCATAATTATCACCAAAAGTATTCATTAACATTTCTACTAATTCTTGCCCGTCAATTAATTGAATTGGTTTTCCTTTTGCATAGTTTTTAGCGGGTTGACTAAAGTAACCAGAGGTTACTAGAATAGCCTTTGATGCCCCTTTATCCATCATAGCACCATGAAGTTCTCGAACTATTCGCACACCAATATTTCTTTCAGGATGGTGTTTGCACTGTATAACTATTCTTTTATTAGACTTTTCTAAATACAAATCAATGCCTTCATCCTTAGATTTTTTGGTCATATAAACTTTGTAGCCATTAGCCTGATACAGTTTGCCAACAATCTTCTCAAATTCAATAGGGTCTAATTCTGATAGAGCTTGAAGATTATTAAGTGACCTTAGGTATTTTTCTTCCTTACGTTTCTTATTCCTACTAGTATAGTATAAATATACACAATATATGAATATAATGCCCAAAGGTATTAGGACAGGTATTAGCTGTATCATTTTGTCCCAATTAATGAGAAGCAAAGCAAGAAAGCAAAGAAATAAAAAAAGAAAAACTCCTATTTTTACCATATATTTGCCCCTTTTCTTTACTATCACAGATAACGCACCTTTTTGAGTAAAAGGAAATTGCAAAAGAGCCACATATCCCAATTTTTTAACTCCAAAGCTTCTTATCTTCTCCCTATTTTCTCTTATCTTTTTTAGGATTTTATCCTTATATGAGCTTCGTCTAGAAGGTCTTCCTCTCACATTTCACATTGCTCCCCCACATTACCCTATATATCACGCAATATTATAGCACAAAAGATATTATGAGCAAAAATTGATAGGCCAGCTTAGCTATACAAAGCAATTCATTCCAAATCTTCTCTTTTTTAGATGCCACAAATTTAGCCTTTTAGGATAAGTTAATCAAAAAAGATAAGAAAAAACCAGAAAGCATTGCAAACATTGAAGGCATAAAGAAAAGAGCATATGAAACGAGGGTTTATGAAGCTGGTTATGAAGAGGCGTGGGAAGCTGTCATGACATTCTTTCAGGACATTAACATAGTGCCCTCTTTTACAGATAAAGAAACCGGTTTAATAAAGGCAGAGACTGCTAATGCAACTTTTAGTGCCTATATTAAATCTTTAGATCCAAGTCACGTTTCAGTGAGACTTTTGGCGGTAGATAAAAAGGGCAAAAGGATATGGAAAGAAAAAGACTACCCTGTGATTCACAATAAAATTCAAGAAATAATCTCGCAAAAGCGGTTTCTTAAGGGTACTGTCACGCCCATTGAGTAATGAGAAAAAGTAGGTCTTTAGCAACAATTATTATTGGCTTTCTCCTCTCTCAAAATTCTTACTTAGTTTTGAGTTAGTTAAAAATCGGGACTTTCCCCAGAATTTTCAAAAGCTTTCTAAAAAGAAAGGTAAGGCTCTGAGAAAAAATGACTTTTTCAACAGTCTGTTTCATTTTGACAGCCCAAATTCCTTGGCTATTTTCCGAAAATGGGGAAGGGCATTTTCTATTACTTTTTCCTCTACACAAAAGGCCAGGCGGAAGTATCCTGGTGCACCAAAACCACTCCCAGGGACAGCCAGGATAAGTTCTTTTTGTAATGCCTTCACAAAAGTTATATCATCAGCAATAGGGGTTTTAGGAAATACATAAAAGGCGCCCTTGGGAAGTAGAAAAGAAAAACCACACTCAGCAAGTCCTTTACATAACAAATCCCGGTTGCGTTTATAACGCTCTATATCTACTGAAGTATTTAAAATATGTTTGATTACTCTTTGCATCAGTGCAGGGGCGTTGACAAATCCCAAAATCCGATTGGCCAAAATGGCTGCTTCTATAAGCTCTTTTTTATATGTAGCTTGAGGGTGAATGCCTAAATAACCAATTCTTTCTCCAGCTAAAGAAAGGTCTTTGGAAAAGGAAGTAGCTAATATAGTTTCTGAATAAATTTGAAATATATTAGGTAATTTTTCATTGTCATAAATCAATTTTCGGTATGGTTCATCCATAATAAGATAAACAATACGATTATATTTTTCTTTATGCTGATAAAGTAAATCAGCCAGTTCTTTTAAAGTATCTTCGGGATAAATTTGTCCTGTAGGATTATTAGGAGAGTTAACCAAAATGGCCTTGGTATTTAAATCTAAATGTCTCTCAATGGCTTCTATATCGAGATCAAATGTTTCTTTGGTAGGTATAGTTTTTATTATTCCTCCATGATTATCAATGTAAAACTTATATTCCACAAAATAAGGTAGAGGGACAATGACTTTTTCTCCTGGCTCCAAAATGGATTTTAAGATAACATTTAATGCCCCAGCAGCACCACAAGTCATTATTATTTCATGAGGAGAGAACTCTATATGGTGTTCCTGGGTAAGATAATTAGCAATGGCTTCTCTAGTTTCCCAAAAACCAGCATTTGGCATATAGCCATGTTGAAGGGTTTTACGATTTTCTGATTCCTCTCTTAAGGCAACATAAAATTCTTCAGGGGGCTCTAAATGAGGATTTCCTAAACTAAAATCAAATACATTTTCAGCCCCATATTTTTGTTTTAAATAGGCACCCTCTTCAAACATCTTCCTAATCCAGGAGGCAGATTCTATAAAACCCTGAATTTTCCGAGAAATAGACATATTTTTCTCTAATTTAGTTAAAGATTATACGGGTTTCAATATTTATATCTAAAGCCTTTAAATTATCTTCCAACATCTTGCTTATCCAGCTAACCGGGGCAGGTATAAAATTCACTAAAAATAGGGTAGTTAAACTAAATCCCCGTCCTTTGGCTTCTAATATAATTGTTTTTTCACTAGTTATTACCCGGTATTTCCACCAGGTAAGAGGAAACCCCAAAATTTTGTTGTATGTACTAGGTGGCCAATATATCCAAGAAGTTTCTAAGGAATAAGGAGGGTCTTGAAATTCAACCGGCACTGCTAAATCTTGAAAGGTATCCAGAACAACTTGATAGATTTGATAAACAGTAGGTTCCTTTTTCAGAGGGGGAACAAATATGGTTTTTGTGGTGGTACAACTTTCACATAAAAAAACTCCCAAGACAAATAAATAATACATTCTCTTTTGTATTTTTTTCATGTCGCACTCCCTTTTAATTTATGACTCCTAAATTTAGGGTGAAAAACTACATTTTGTCAACCGTCTCTTTGAGTATAAACCGCCCCCGCCACTTGGTAACTAAATTTGACATAATATTTATTATCCGACATAATCTCTGGTAACTTGCAGGCTTGACTTAAAAATACAAATGGAGTATGAAAAAATAAGGGGTTTTGATATGAATTTAGTTTTAGAAGAAGATAAGTTAAGCCAGTTAGGAGGCCTTTTAACCAAACTGATAAAGGAAGGAGGAGCAAGCTATACCCTTCTTACAGATATGGCAGGTAATCTTATTTGCAAAAATGGAGAAGGGGCTGTAGATGCTACCAGTCTGGCAGTATTGGCTGCGGCTAATTTTGCGGCTACTAAAGAGATTGCTCGTCTTATAGGCGAAGAAGAATTTTCTCTTTTATTTCATCGTGGACAGAAAGAAAATATTCATTTTACTAGAATATCTCCTGAGATACTACTTATTGTTCTTTTTAAACCCTATGTTTCACTGGGATTACTTCGTCTGAAGGTAGAAAGTATTAAGAAGGAAATCCAAAGGTTGTTAGAGGAATAAAAAATCTATGGCCTTGGTCAATTTGAAAGAAAGGATAATTCAAGTCAAAATTGTATATTACGGCCCTGGGAGAAGTGGGAAAACCACAAATTTAGTGTATATCTATAACAAGCTTCAGGAAAAACTAAAAGATAGATTGACTAGTAAATTAATTACTATAAATACTAAAGGAGATAGAACACTTTTTTTCGATTTTTTTCCCATAGAATTGGGTAAGATACACGGTCTTGATTTAAAGCTCCAGATTTATACTACCCCGGGCCAAGTAATCTATGATGCGACTAGAAAATTAGTGTTAAAAGGAGTAGATGGGCTTATTTTTACTGCGGATTCTATTTTAGCAAGGAGGGAGGCTAATATAGAAAGCCTAGAAAATCTGAAAAAAAATTTAGCTTATCACAATTTAAGGTTGGAGGATATACCTCTAGTATTCCAGTGGAATAAAAGAGACTTAGCTGAAAATGGTATACCTTTATTAGATATAGATACTTTAGAGAACGATTTAAATGCAGAACTTAAAGCACCATCTTTTCCTGCTAGTGCCCTGACAGGTTATAATGTATTTGAAACCTTAAAAACAGCGGCAAAACTTACCATTCAGTCAGTAATTAGAAAGCTTATCTTTCCGAAAGGAATGGTAAAAGTCGCAGGAGGCTGAGATGGATAAAAAAGAAAAATCCCAAGAAATTTCTTTAGAAGAATGGGAGAAAGAATTAAATGAGGAAGTTGCTTCTTTTCAAGATATTTTGGTAGAAGAAACAACTCAAAAAGAATCTTTACCTTCTTCATTTCAGGAGAAATTAGAAAGTTTTATTCAGTCTAAAGACAAAACTCTAGGTGAAGAAATTATATCTGATTGTAAAGAGTTGTTTTCTAGGGTAGATAAACACACCCAAACTTATTTAAAAATGCTTGAAAACATGACCAGGGCTCTATTGAAATTTGAAAATATTTCTGAGTTATTTACCACTATGACAGATAAGTTACCTTTAATTCTTTCTTCTGAGACAAAACCTTCGGAAAAAGAAGGCTTAATTCAGGATTTTTATAGGCAGTATCAGGCCTTAAAGACCCAATCCCCCTCCCCTACTTTTTCAGAAACCCCCAGTGAAAGGCCTAAAGAAATAAAAGTCTTGACCGAAAAAATAATAGAAACAGTAGAAACTAAGTTGCACGAAATAAACATTAAAATTGAAGAAAATCAAAGAATCTTACAGAGATTAATAGCTAGTTCTGAAAGGATTCCATCTCCAGAAGAAACTCCTATTAAATTACCAGAAACCTCAGAAACTGAAGAAATAGAAGAAGTTCCTTTTTACCTTATAGGTATAGGTGAAGAAAGATTTGCTATTCCTGCTGAAGTAGTAATAAATGTGTATAAAATTTCTTCAAAAAAAGCAAAAAAATTAGTGCAAAAACCTTTAATTAAATTTGGTCAAATTGGGAGTTTTTTAAATCCTATTACTAAGGGACTTACAGGAGAGTTGAAAGAAAAGAAAAAGGGCGAATTAGAAAATATGTTTCTTAATGTGCTCCAACCCGAAACGGATACTGAAGGAGAATACCATGCTGCTGTGGTAGTAAAAATTCCAGATATGGAAAATTATGGAGTTATATTTGTAAATCAGTCCTTAAAGGAAGTAATCAAGGGCAGGAAGATGGAAGATAAGATAGAAACATCAGAAGGAAACTTTCCTGCTTTAGATGTGAAATCTCTCTGGCTCAAAAAGCAAGTGGAATTTGGCTTAATATAAAATTATGTTAAAAGGTGACATAGATATTATCTCAGTGTCCACTGTGATACAACTCTGTTATCAAGAAAAAAAGAGCGGATGTTTATCTTTATATAACGGTAAAACTAAAATAGGAGAGATTTTTTTGAAAAACGGACAAATAATCGCCGCTCACATGGGCAATGTAAAAGGAGAAAAGGCCTTTTATAAATTGATAAGTTTAAAAAAAGGAGAATTCTTATTTGAAAACAATGTTTCCTTCCCTGAACAGGAGATTGATCTTCCTTATGAGTATCTATTTTTAGAAGCAGTTAGACAACAGGATGAGACAAAAAATTATTTGGAAAGTATTGAGAAAAAACTTGCAGGGAAGGTATCTCAGGTTGAAGAGGAATTTTTTTTTGAAGAAATTTATCTACTTTTTTCTAAAACAGGTCAACTTTTAGAAGGAGGGAAAGTGGAGTGTTTATGGGCCAAAGATAATGATTATTTCTCTTTATTTTTAGAAACAAATAAGGGAATAATCAAGATAAGCTTACTCCCCCATGTAGGATTAGAAGAACTTATTTTTAAAATCAAAGAAATTGTTAAGGAGGATTAAGTTTGTTTTTACCCCAATTTGAAGTTTACCATGAAAATCTTCATACTTCTTATTTGAATCTAAGTAATTTTATTAATTTTCTAAAGAATGATTTATTTACAGGCTATATTCAAATTAAGACTTCAGAAAAAGAATGCTTGATTTTTTTAGACCATGGCCAAGTCATTAATACTTTTGAAATACTTAATAACGAGTATAAATTTTTATCTTTAGAAGGAATATTAAGTAATATTAATGAGGGAATTGTTAATGTTTATCGCCTCCCTGAAGAAACAGCTCCCTTTTGGGCTAATTTAGTAACTGCAGAAATCCTTTATCCCAATTTGAGCACTGATTTCACAGATTTGATCAGACTTTTACATAAATTAAAAAGAGAAGAAATAACCGGCTGGGCTGAAATCATCCTCTCTGGAAATGAAAAAAGTTTTATCTATTTTCAAAATGGGATAGTAATAGGGACTTGTAGTTCTTGGAAAAATTGGTTATTTGAAAAAGGAGAAGCTCATCTTCCTGAGATTACAAAACGTACTTCAGAAGCTGTTTTTAATGTTTATAAATTACCTTTAGAACAAATATCCACAAACATAAATTTAGAGAACATCACCAATTTTTTTCAAGAATATCTAGCTGTGTTGGAGAAAATTATAGGTGAAAAAAATTTTTCCCTTTTATGGCGTCAAAAGGGTGTAGAAAAGGCTGAGAAGTATCCCTTTTTAGACCCATTTGCCAATGAATTTGAATATAAAGAAGGAAAAATTGCTTTTTATGGAGATGCCTCAGAAAAAGAGTTATTAGAAGCCTTGAAAGAAGTGTGTGCAGAAATAATTAAACACAACAAGGATTTAGAGAAAAAGATAGTTCAAGAAGCAAGTTATTTAAAACAAAAATATAAAATCTTTATAGAAAACACAGGTTTATCTTCTCTCTTGGGAATTTGAAATGGAAGAAGCTTTGAGAAAAATGGCAAGTATGGATAAGGTAAAGGGGGTTTGGTGGTGGAATAATAAAAAAATTAAAGAATTTTTAAATATCCCTCTGGATATAAATACCACCAGACAATTAAAAGATATTTTACCTAAATTATCTAAGCTTTTTGAGGATAGAATGTTTAAAGAAGAAGTTGGTTGTGTATTTGAATCTGATTTTCTTCTTTTTAAAAAAGTAAATAAAGATTGGATAGTGATCTGGGTAAAAAGAGATATTCCTTTAGCCTTATTGCGTATGGAAGTAACAGTAACATTAAATGAATGGGTATCTAGAAAAAGTAAGGGTTTAAAAAAATTGAAGTTTTGGTAAAAACAGATGGTAGAGGTATTAAAAGGAAACCTTAGTCAAATAAATGTAATAGACCTATTGTCTTTATTAACTAAAGCTAAGCATTCTGGGAGATTATCGCTTAAAACAGACAAAGAACAGGGTTTTGTCTTTTTAAAGCGAGGAGAAATATATGCAGCCAACTTTGAAGAAAAAAAGGGGTATGAAGCCCTTTTGAAATTAACAGCCTTAACTCAAGGCGATTTTAGCTTTCAAGATGAACTGACCACATCTCAACGTCACTTTGATGAAGACACAAAAAGTATTTTAGAAAAACTTAATACAGAATTACAAGCTAGTGTTTCAACAAGAGCATTGCAAAACAAAGTCCTTTCTTTGATTCCTAAAGGAAAGGAAGTAAGTTTACAACCCCAAGAGTGGATGGTTATTGCCTTAAGTCAAAAACAACTAAGTCTATCTAAAATTGCTAAGGAAATTGGGATGGATATCAACCAGGTATTTAAAATAGCTAATAAATTAGAAAAGCAGGGATTGGCTAAACTTCAAGATAAAGAAGAAATAATGCCACAAGAAAAAGAACAAAAATATATCCCCCCCCTCTTCTGGAAAACCTTAAAGACCGAACTAGCTACCCTTATTGGACCTATTGCTGAGGCTGTGATTGATGATGAAATAGAAAACTTAGAAGAGATAAAAGAAAGATTTCCTTATGATAAGATTTCTATTATTCTTGAACGCATTTCAAAAGAAATTGATGACCCAAATAAAAAAATAATTTTTCAAAAAAAGATGCTAGAAATATTAAAACGCATATAGGAATAGGAGGAAGTTATGAGTCTTAGAACAAAGTTCATTTTAGTATTTTTAGCCATTTCTATTATTCCTTTATTATTAGCTACTGGTGCAGGTTATTATCACATCACTAAAATAAATCAATTTGCATCCATCCAAGCAGAACAAAGTTTAAGAAGTTCGGCTGAAGTCTTGGTAGAGCAAAAGGCTGAAGACATCATGAAAATGATTCAACTATATTTCCAAACACAAATAACAAGAAAAACCAGAGGGAAAGTTAATTGGGATGAGTGGCAATACGACCCTGTGCTTCTTCAAAATGGCGTTCAAACAGTAGGAAAGACTGGTTATTCATTTTTGCTTATGAAAGAAGGAGGGAAAATAACCTATTTTTTACATCCCAACCCCAAGTTGGTTGGGACAGAATTGACATCCATGGCCAAGAAAAACCCTGATTTTTGGCGTATCGTTCAAGGGCCAAAATCAGGAGAACGTTTTAGTAGAGGTTACTATTTTTGGAAAGAACCAGATGGGCGGATAGAAAGAAAATTCATGGTAGTTATGCCTATTCCCAATACACCCTTAATGGTAGCAACTGCCATTTATACTAAAGAAATAGAGGCTCCCTTAAAAGAATTAAAATCTATCCTTGTTTCAACTCAAAAAAGGTTTTTATGGGAATTCTTTTTGGGTGGAATTGTTACTATAGTGATAGTAATCTCTTTAGCCATTGTCTTTGCTATGCGAATGACCAAGCCTGTTTTGCACTTAACTGATGTAGCAAATAGAATTAGTTTAGGCGAACTAAATGTTCCTATTGAAATCACTTCTACTGATGAAATTGGGGATTTGGCTGATGCCTTAAGGAGAATGCAGGTAAGCTTAAGAAAGGCCATTCAGAGATTACAAAGGAGGACAAATTTATAAAAGGGGAAAATATGAGAAAATATTATTTTATATTGCTAATATCTGCAATTGTCCTGATTGTGCTACAAGTATATGCCCAACAAAAACCCCCAGTGGAGTTATTAGAGATAAGAGATTCCAAATTTGAACAATTTGGTCCATACAGACATCCTCCTGTTTGGTTTTCTCATGAACTCCATGCTGATGAATACCAGGTAACATGTAATTCTTGTCACCACTTATATAAAAATGGCCAAAATATCTGGACCCCTAAAAGAGAAGTACAGGAATGTTCAGATTGTCATGGCAAGACCAAACAAGAACTTACTATTGCCTATCATATGAAATGTTGGGGTTGCCACAAAAGGATAAAGGAAATATATCTCCCAGCCGATGTACCTACTATAGAATGTGATAGATGTCATATTGAAAAAACAAAGGTATCAAAAGAAGAAAAAAGGATTCAAAAAAAACTCAGACATAAGCAAAAAAAGGTAGAGGAGATTATTAAACACCTTAAGATAAAGGGGTTTTATAGATAAAATAGAAAATAACTCTTTAATAAATAAAAGAGGTTTAAAAATGGAAGAAAAAGAAGAAAAAGAATTGGATTTGAAAAAAATAGAAGAGGATGCATTTTCCGCTATAGATGAGCTCTTTTCAGAGACACCTTCAGAAATTGACCCTCGTATTTCACGGCTTGAAGAATCTATTTTAAGTCTAGATTGGGAATTTAGTGATAAGGATTTGAGTAACCTTAGGAAAACTATTGAAGAGTTAAAGGGTGCTTATGCAGATAAATTTAATAACATTTTACTTGCTATGATGGGAAGTATTACTAAGTTTCTTACTATCTCAAAAGAGTTAGCACCATCAGATACCCTTAATATATTAGGTAAGATAGCTAAAACATTCAAAGAAATAAATACTACTGCTTTGCCTGAAAGAGAAAAAAGGCAAAAGGTAAGAAAAGTTTACACTTTATTTATTCAGTTACGGGATAAAATACCCAGTATAAAAAAGGCTGTACAGGCCGAAGAAGCAAAGCCGCCAAAACCTCCAGAAGTTGCTCCCGAAGAAGTGGTGTCTACAGAAACTCGTGAAATTAAACCAGAAGTCCAAGCTAAAGAACGTCCTCTGACAGAAATGCCTGGGGTTCAACCAGAAACACCCGTTGCTGCAGCAGCAACTCCTGTGCCTGAAGAATTAGCAAATAGAATAGAAACAGGCTTTTCTATGTTAGAAAGACTTATTCAATCTCTAAATGATACTTTAGAAAGTAAAGTAGAACAAACTATTAGCCCGATTCAACATCTTAATGCTAAAATTTCCGATTTTTTGAAACAAATAGAAGAAATAAATGCTAAGTTTGTAATCATGGAAACATTTAAGTCAGAATTTGATTTGCTAAAAGAGAAGATTACACACTTAGAAAACATTTTTATTCAACAAAAAGAAGCAGTCTCAGAGAGAAAAGTTGAACCAGAACCAATAGAAGAGAAACCTCAAATTAAAGAAGCCCCACCACAACCTGAATTAAAAACAGAAATCCCTGAAGAATCAGAAACCAAAGAACTTCCTGTTTCAGAAACATGGCCTTATGTTTTAGTTTTTTCCTTAGAAGAAAAACTAATAGCCTTACCTCTAAATAATATAGCTAACATTTATCCTGTTTCTCCTAAGAAAGCCAAAAGTCTCATTCAAAGAGATTCTATCTTGCTTAAGGAATTTAAGTCTTTTTGGCGAAAACTAAGTAAGAATATGAAGGGTGAGCTGAAAAATTTAAAAGAAAAGGATTTAAAAAACCTAGAAGTTCCTGTGTTAAAACTCTCATGGGAGCAAACAGAAGACACTGTATACAATACGGCAGTTTTGTTGCAATATAATGGAAAATATGGTATTTTATTTTTAAATAAAATGATTTTTGAAAAACCTTATCTTTCTGAAACAGGTAATAAAATAGGGGAGAAAGAAATAGAAGCAGAAATTGAAACCCCAAAAGGTATGGCTTATTTGATCAATCCTGCTTATCTTTTAAAGGGGGAATAAATAATGTCTGTGGAAAGAGAAAATATTTTAGACCAAACTGAATTTGCCTCTCTTTTGAAAGAAGCTGAAGTTTGTTATGAGCAGGGTCTATATACTGATGCAAAGAAGATTTATATAAACTTGCTAAAAAATCTGGAAGAAATGCCTGTTACTCCTGAAGTTGAGGCTCAAAAGAAGTTATTAGAAGAAAAAATTGAAAATATTAAAAATAATATTAAAGAACAAGATAATGTAGTTCCCTTTCCTATTTTAGAATCAGAAAATCCTTCAGAAATATACCAAAAGGCTTTGGTGTTAAAAGATATAAAGCTGTTTAAAGAAGCAGTAGAGGAATTTAAAAAGGCACTTAATGCAGATTATAAAATAGAAGATTGCATTTCAAATATTGTTTATTGTTATGAAAAACAAGGCTTAAAATTAAGTGCTATTAAATTTTTAGAAGAAATTTTAACCAGTAAAGACACTCTTTCTTTTGAGAAAAAAGAGGAAATTAAATATAAATTAGCCAATTTATATGAAAGAATAAATATTTATGGTAAAGCCCTATCTTATTTGAAACAAATTAAAAATAAGGAGCAATTTCCAGACCTGAAACAAAAAATACAATCTTTATCTACCAAAGTAAAAAGTGGCACTAAATTTGATTATCTCCTTCAAAAAGGTGTTATTAAAAAAGAAGATTTAGAAAAGGCCCAAGCGGAGGCTGAAAAGGAAAAGAAAAGTGTTGAATTTATCCTTATGCAGAAATATAAGGTTCGTAAAAAAGACATCTTAGAGGCCCTTTCTTTGTTTTTTGGCTGTCCTTTTGTTTCCTTTGACCCTAATATCCCTATCCCCTTGGATTTGATAAAGGAATTAAAGTATCAATATTTAAAATATAATCACTGGGTTCCTCTAAAAAGGGAAAATAATAAGGTAATAGTAGCTATTGATAACCCGCATGACTTATCCCGTGTAGATATAATTAAAAAATTATTGCAGACACCAAATATTGAATTGGTAGTAAGTACCAAAGAAGATATAGAAAGTTTTGTGGACTATTTTTGGGGACAACAAAGAGGAAGTTCTATTCAAGACTTAGTAGCAGATGTAGAAGAAGAGGGAATAACAGAAGAAGAGTTAGTTTCAGAAACAGAGGAGATTGACGAAACAGATAGTCGTGTAGTGCAATTTGTAAACCAAATGATTATGGATGCTTGGCGTAAAAAAGCATCAGATATCCATATAGAGCCATCGCCTTCAAATAAGATTACCCAGGTCAGGTTCAGGATTGATGGGGTCTGTCAGCCATATATTCAAATACCAAACAGTTTTACCAAAGCTGTGATTTCTAGAATCAAAATTATGTCCAAATTAGATATTGCTGAAAAAAGGCTTCCTCAGGATGGAAAGATAAAATTTAGGCAGAAAGGAAAAACCCTTTTGGAATTGCGTGTAGCCACTATACCTACGGTAGGTGGCAATGAAGATGCTGTATTAAGATTGCTTCACACTGGAATTCCGCTAAAATTAAATGAAATAGGTATGTCTGAAGAAAATCTTAAGAAGTTTAAAGAGATTGTCTCTCAACCTTATGGTCTAGTATTGGTAGTAGGACCCACGGGTTCTGGTAAAACCACTACTTTGCACTCTGCCTTATATTACATAAATACACCTGATAGAAAAATCTGGACAGCCGAAGACCCAGTAGAGATTACCCAGCCTGGTCTCAGACAGGTAGAAGTCCATCCCAAAATAGGCCTTACCTTTGCCCGTCTCATGAGGTCATTTTTAAGAGCCGACCCAGATGTAATCATGATTGGGGAAATGAGGGACGAAGAAACAGCCCTCACTGGCATAGAGGCCTCTCTTACTGGACACTTAGTATTTTCTACCCTTCATACTAACAGTGCCCCTGAAACCATAACCAGGTTGCTGGAAATGAAATTAGACCCCCACAATTTCTCAGATTCTCTTTTGGGCATTCTAGCTCAAAGACTGGTGCGAACCCTGTGTAGATGTAAAGAAGCTTATCATCCCAGTAAAGAAGAATTTGAGGAAATAGTTGAGGAATATGGTAAAGCATATTTTGACCGCACAGG
>Ga0190304_1000801_pt1 | contig 14616 bp, 16 predicted proteins | sample 48700712_MG_FD_161670 | JGI IMG/M metagenome (GOLD analysis project Ga0190304, IMG submission 161670) | Hydrothermal vent sediment bacterial communities from Southern Trench, Guaymas Basin, Mexico - 4870-07-1--2_MG | ecosystem: Environmental > Aquatic > Marine > Hydrothermal vents > Sediment ... | reverse complement strand
CCGCTATTCTCACCTATTAAGCTTAACTTTGCTTTCACTTGTTCCTCCGTTGGTCAGTGCTAAGGTGTTAAAGGCAAGAAACAATAGGGTTAGTTTTACTTTTGCACTGCGCCGGTTATAAATAGCGAAAATTCACGATGGGTTGGAGATCGAAGGGGTGAGGTCTTGGAGCACGGGAGCGGAGACGAGCTGGCGAAGCATAAGATAAAAAAACCTAAAGGCTTAAAGGAGGCTTTTAAAGCCCTTCTCTCCTTAAAGGCACCCCTTAAAACCAAGGCCAGGGCCTTTGCAGTGGGGGTTTTCGTCGCTTTCACCCCCACCTATGGTCTGCACACCGTGACCGTAATTCTCTTTTCCTGGCTTTTTCGGTTGCCCTTTTCCATAGTGCTTCTGGGTTCTTTGGTGAACAACCCCTGGACCTTCTTTCCCATTTACGGGGGGTCCTATATGGCAGGTCGGTGGCTCCTCTCCCTTTTTCCTGCTATCTATTCTCCCGTGCCCTTTCGCTTTCTGGCCCAGCAGTTGAAATCCTTTACATGGAAGGAATGGTTTACCAAGGCTCCAGCGCTCTTCTTGAAGGAAGGTTTGCCATTTGTGGTAGGGTCCTTGACTTTGGGAGTGGTGGCCGCTGTGGTATCTTACTTTGTAGTGTTATGGTTATTGAGGGTGGGGGAGAGAAGAGGGGTTCCAGGAGATGGGGAGCCCTTTTAGATGGAGAAGGGAGGGAGAAGTATGGTGGTGGAGATTCCCAAGGGGCTGGTGAAAACCTTGAATGATGCCCGAAGGGTGGCTGTCCTCACTGGGGCTGGGGTGTCTGCCGAGAGTGGGGTGCCCACCTTTAGGGGGGAGGAAGGACTATGGCGGAAGTATAGCCCCCAGGAATTGGCTACTCCTCAGGCTTTCGCCAGAGATCCTAAGTTGGTGTGGGAATGGTACGACTGGCGCCGGGGGCTCATAGCCCCACTAGAGCCTAATCCTGCCCATAGGTTTATAGCCCTTTTGGAGAGGAGAGTCCCTCAGTTTCTCCTCATTACCCAGAACATTGACGGTCTTCATCAGAAGGCGGGGAGTAAGAGGCTAGTGGAGCTTCACGGGAACATCTGGAAGGTGAGGTGTACCAGGGAGGGCACGGTGAAAGAGGATCGGAGGGTGCCTCTCCCGGAGATACCTCCCAGGTGTGAGAGCTGCGGAGCATTGCTCCGCCCCCACGTAGTTTGGTTCGGCGAATCTCTTCCTGTTGATGCTTTAGAAGAGGCCATGGAGGCGGCGGAGAACTGTGATCTTTTCCTGGTGGTGGGGACTTCTGGAGTGGTCTATCCTGCTGCTGCCTTACCCCAGGTGGCTCGGTCCCATGGCGCTTTAGTTGTGGAGATCAACCCTGAGGAGACTCCTTTAACATCTCTAGCTACATGGTCTTTGCAGGGGAAGGCGGGGGAGGTGGCCCAAAGGCTTGCCCGGGAAATGGGCTGGAAGGACGAGGGATGAAGGTTCAAGGTTCGAGGTTCAATTTTCAGCCTTTTGGATAGAGACTGTTTTTTGGGTTACAAAGCCCTAGTTCAATCTCTAAGACCTTGAACTTAGAACGTTGAACGTTGAACTTAGAGTCCCGCCAGCCATTTCCCCATGCTTTCCATGGCCCTGGCCAAAGGAGGAGGCACCGTCTCCCCCCAGGTGGGCGCTAGGTCCAGAATCCCCTCTTTCCACATGAGGAACTGGTGGTGGAGGGAAAGGTCCGGGTCTTGGAAGGTGGTGCGAAAAAGTAGGGTCCCTTTTTTCAAGTTCAGGTAGATCCTCTCCACCTTAAAGAAGCTTTGGCCTTCGGGGCGGAGGGTCCAGGGCTGGAATGCTTCCATAACCTCTTGGGGGTTGTTTACTCTGGCCTTCACTAGGTATTGGAGGTAAGGGAACCTGTGATCCATAGCGGAGGGAGTTTCTCTCTTGATAAAGGCCATTTTGTGGATGGCCAGGCCCATGGAGATCCATTTTCTCAGATATTTGGTGTCTATCTCCTCTGGAGACTCCCCTTCTTGGAAGCAGGGGGATGCGGAAAAGAGGATTCTCATCTGTTGGGCGTACTCTTCGTGGTCTGTGGCTAGAATCACCCTTCCTCCTCTCCTCAGTTTTTCCGCCAGGGTTTGGACGAAAGGAGCCTGGATGAGGCGTCGGGAGGGTCTCTTGGGCCACGGGAAGGGGAAGAGAATGTAGAGGGCGTCTATGCTCTCCGGGGGAAAGAGCCATTTAACGGCCCAGCCTCCCGGCGCTTTGAGGATGATATGGGGTCCTTTCCCTCTCAACCGGTTGAGGGCCCGTTTTATGGCCCAGTTGGATATCTCTATACCCACTACGGCCTTTCCCTGCTCCACCAGCCTTTCCAAGAACTCTCCGTTGCCGAAGCCTATCTCTACATCTACCCTTTCATGATCTTTTAAAAGCCTTCCAAGTCCCCCTCCTTCCAGCCATCTTCGGGGGGTGGCATAGGTTGTGGGGGGAGTTTTGGGTCTGGCCTTTGGGTCCATGGTGGAGTGGATCACCTCTCCCCCTACCTTCTGGGCTAGTCGGTTAAGGATGACGTGTACCTCGCCTAGGTCTAGAAAGTGGGCTCCTTTGTCTAGGCGTAGGAAAGTGTTTTCTCCTCTTGGGAGGAGGATTATGGGGTAGGTACCTTCCTCCCCCCGGACGAGGAGGAGGGCCTCTTCCAGGCCCAGGAAGAGGTTTTCACCCTGGAGGTTGTCTAGCACCTCTTTAAAGCATTTTTTTAGCGTGATATGAGGCATAGGCAGAATCTTTAACGGGGACCCCAAAAAGTCGCAAGCCTTTTTGGGGTGGGTGAGTTCCGAGGGGAGGTGAAGCCTTTGGGCATTTTCAACCGGGGAGGAAAGGGGACCAAAGAGGCCAAGAAGTGGGAGAAGGAGATCAAGAAGGGAAAGGGGGGATGGGACCCCTACTTTTCTTTGATCAGGTTTTACCATGAGGTGGGGGACCGAGAGAAGCTCTCTGCCCTTTTGGAAATGGCCTCTCAGCCTTCTTTGAAGAGGGCGTTGGATGCTTATGTGGCGTATATGGAGGGCCGTTCCGAGGATGCTAGAGTGGTATTGGAGGGATTGGAGGAGGACAGGAAAGAGTCTCGGGCCTGGGTGGCCTTTCTTCACGGGTTGTTGGGAGAGACCCAGGGATTCAAGGAGTGCCTTTCTCTGTATCCCCGCCATCCATGGTCCCGTGAAATAAAGCTCCTAATGGGTCAGGCCTTCTTGGAGGAGGGTGTGGGGGAGGAGGCTCTGGGTTACCTCATGTCCCTGGAGTCGGATCGTGACCCCCAGGTCTATCTCCTCATGGGCAAGATCTACCACCAAATGGGCAACCTCCTGGCTGCCAGGAACTATCTGGATCGTGTCCTTTCTGGGGGTAAGGGTGAGGAAAGGAAGGAGGCTGCAGCCCTGGTGGCCCGTCTGGCCAGGCAGAAGGAAGAGTGGGACAAGGTGGCTTCGGCCTTGAAGGTCCTCCTCCAGGGGGCCTCGGGTGAGGAGGCCTTGAACATCAAAAAGGAGCTGGTCGAGGCCTACATCAAAGGGGGCCGCGTTAAAGATGCCCGTAAGGTCTTGGGGGAGTTGGAAGATGTCAGTGACTTATGGGCGGCGATGGCCCGGGTCTTGGAAGAGCGGAGGGACTGGAGGGAGGCCCTGGAGGCCTGGGACAAGGTGGGTGGTTCCCGGGGAGGCCTGGGGAAAGGACGAGTCCTTTTGGCCATGGGAAAAACGGCCCAGGCCAGGGAGGCTTTGGAAAAGGCCCTGGAGGGGGAGACCCGGGAAGAGGCCCTTTACTTAATGGCTCAGGGGGCTTGGGAGGAGGGGGATGCAGACGGATGTCTGAAGCTGCTCCGGGAGATAGACGAGGAGGTTCTCAGAAGTTTGCCCCAAGCGGCCCACCTTTTGGCCCGGGCGGCTTTGGAGACCGGTGAGGTAGAGGAGGCGGCCCGGTGGGCCTTGGAAGCTTTCCAGGCTTTACCTTCTGACGAGCGGAGGCAGGTGAAACCCACCTTGAAGAAGATCCGCAGAGCCCTGGAGGGGACCCCCGAGGCTAAGAAGTGGGTGCCTCTAGTAGAGGAGGCCCTTAAGGAGTCCCCCTTCTTCCAGCGCCTGAAGGAGGGGCTCCTCAAGAGTCGCCAGGGCATAGCCAAGAAGCTGGAGGAGACCCTGGGCATCAAAGGGGATGTGACCCGTGAGGATTTGGAGAGAATAGAAGAGGTGCTCATCTCTGCTGACGTGGGGGTAGAGACCACGGAGAAGCTTATCAAGGCCTTGGAGAGGAGGATGGCTCGGGGAGAAGTGCGGGGCAAAGAAGGTATCATGGTGGCTCTGAGGGACGAGATTCTGCGTGTCCTTCAGCATGCCCAGGGCAGGTTGGAGGTAGGACCACCCCCTTGGGTAATTATGGTAGTTGGGGTGAATGGTACGGGCAAAACTACCACTATCGCTAAACTGGCCAGAAGATTTGCTAATGAAGGTAAGAAGGTTCTCTTGGTGGCGGGAGACACCTTCCGGGCTGCAGCCATAGAGCAGCTGGAGATCTGGGCTGATCGGGTAGGAGTGCCCCTGGTGAAGCATCAGCCTGGCTCCCATCCTTCAGGGGTGGTCTTTGACGCTATCCAGGCGGCCAAGGCCCGGGGGTATGAGGTGGTCATCATAGATACAGCAGGCAGGCTCCACACCAAGGTGAACCTCATGGAGGAGCTGAAGAAGATGGTCCGGGTGGCTTCCAAGGAATTGCCGGGTGCTCCTCATGAGACCCTGTTGGTCTTGGACGCTACCACTGGGCAGAATGCCCTGTCCCAGGCCCGCCTCTTCTCTCAGGCCGTGCCTGTGTCGGGGTTGATCCTTACCAAGCTAGACGGCACCGCCAAGGGGGGTATAATTATAGCCATAGCTGGAGAACTCTCCATCCCCATAAAACTCATCGGGGTGGGGGAGGGTATGGATGATCTTCAGGACTTTGATGCTGAGGCCTTTGTGGAAGCCCTTTTTGATGTGGATTAGCTTTTTTATTCTCTTTTTCCTTTGTCTATCCCATTCTCTGGAGGCGCGTCTCTACACCTATGTGGACGAAAACGGGGTGCTTCACATCACCGATTTTTGGCAGGGAGGGAGCCCTGAGGCTCCCTCTTTCTTTTCAAGGCCGTCTTCCCCTCCGCCTCATCTCAGGGAGTTGATTCATAGGGAGTCTAAGGCTAAAGGGCTGGACCCCAAGTTAGTCGAGAGTCTTATCCGGGTGGAGTCAGGCTTTGATCCCCAGGCCGTCTCTTCCAAAGGGGCCGTGGGGCTCATGCAACTCATGCCCGAGACGGCACGGATCTACGGGGTGGACAACCCTTGGGACGTGGTCCAGAACGTGAAGGCCGGCACTGCCTATCTGCGGGATCTCCTGTACCACTTCGGTGGAGACCTGGAGAAGGCCCTGGCTGCCTACAACGCTGGTCCAGGGGCTGTCAAAAGGCATGGTGGAGTGCCACCCTACCCCGAGACCCAGAGGTATGTAAGGAGGATTCTCTCCCTCTACCCTGCTAAAAAGGTTAAAGTGACCACCGTGGATGACCGAGGCAACAGGAGTCCTTATCGTCCCATCCGCAGGGTAAGGTTGCCCGATGGCACCGTCTTATACACCAATCTGCCCGGTTCTTGATGTTGTCTGTTGCAGGAGACCCTGAAGATTGAAGGATAGACCCGACTTTGACACTTAACCATGGATTTTGAACCCACCCTCCGCTTTACAAGCCCATCTAGGCCACCAAAATTTTTTAAAAACCCTCCATCTTGTAGTCGTGTGGGTTTTCCTATCACCCCACGCCTGGCATACACGAGTTAATATGGCATAGCTCCCATTAGCATTGACTGAAAATGGATGCTGATGCTAGCCGCTAGCTGACGGCTGATAGCGGATGGCTATGAGCTATGAACTATGAGCCATGAGCTAAAAAAGGCACTGGATGTACTCAGTGAAAAGGAGAAGGACCTCAAAAGGCACACATACAAAGGGATAAGGGAGTTGAGTCTGTTCAGGCCTGGAGTGAGCGTGGTCTATTATGATCTCACCACCCTGTACTTTGAGAGCGAGATATCCGATGAGCTCAAGTGCTTTGGATACAGCAAAGACAACAAGGCAGACAAGGTGCAGGTGGTTCTGGGTGTGGTACTGGATGAAGATGGAATGTCACTGACCAAGGAAACTTGCACCCACCAAGGCGATATAATTATAAGACGGAAGTAAGAAATCCTACAAGGAGAAAAAGCATGGACCCATCCCTTATGCAAAAAATGCTAGATCCCTCTTTCTATCCCGGTTCCCCTGAAAAAGTGGAACACATCCAGACCCACATATCCCACATATTCCTCACAAATGACAGGGTCTATAAGGTAAAAAAGCCCGTAAATTTTGGATTTCTAGACTACTCCACCCTGGAGAAGAGGATCCAGTTCTCTTTCCAGGAAGTGAAACTCAACTCCCGCCTTTCTCCTGAGATCTATTTGGGCGTAAGGGGATTGGGACGTAGGAAGGGTGAATGGAGATGGATGGATCCCGATGATCGGAGAGTGGAAGAAGCAGCTGTAGAGATGGTACGTCTGCCTCAGGAGGGCATGCTGAAGAACATGATCATGGAGAACAGAGTCCCACCCGGAGTCATGGAAAAGATAGCCAAGAAGGTGGCCCATTTCCACAAGGAGACACCTGGGGACCCCCTCCTCGCCCACCTGGGCACTCCCAAAGGTTTCAAGAAAAATACCGATGAAAATTTCCAACAGACCCAGGAGTTCGTAGGGATCTCCATATCCCCTCAAGACTGGGAGTTCATAAAAAGACGGACAGAAGAGTTCTACAGAAGAAGGGGAACCCTCATGGAAGAACGAGCAAAAGCAGGACTGGTGAAGGACTGCCATGGAGACCTCCACTGCCAGCACATCTGTCTATGGAAGGGAGAAGTCTATGTTTATGACTGCATAGAGTTCAACCAACGCTTCCGCTATGGAGACACCGCCTCGGAGGTGGCTTTCCTCACCATGGACCTGGAGTTCCTCATGAGACCTGACCTAGCCCGGGATTTCCTAGACCATTACCTAAAGGAGCAACCCGATCCAACCATGGACGAGGTTCTGGCCTTCTACCAGTGCTACCGGGCCTTTGTAAGGGGGAAAGTGGAGAGCTTCAGACTGAATGACCCATCCATTCCCCACAGGGACAAAGAGGAAGCCCTTCTCAGGGCCCACAGGTACTTCTTCCTGGCCAGAAAGTACGCCGAGGAGATGGTGTGAAGGCCCTCCTATTGGTAATGGGAATGATAGGCACGGGTAAGACCACCGTAGCCCATGCCTTAGCCAGAGAGCTGGAAATGGCTCTTATCTCCTCCGATCCCATGAGAAAAGAGCTGGCAGGCCTGGATCCCTACGAAAAGAGAGAAGAAGAGTTCGATAAAGGACTCTACTCCCCAGAAATGACAGAGCTGGTCTACACCACCATGGTGGAAAGGGCCCGAAATGCTTTGAAACAGGGAAAAGGGGTGATCCTAGATGCCACCTTCTCCCAAAAGAGGTGGCGGGACATGGCCAGGAAGATGGCCAAAGAACTGGGAGCACCCTGTCTCCTCGTAATCACCACAGCCCCACCAGAGGTGGTAAAGGAGAGACTGGACAAGAGAAAAAAGGAAGAGGTTGTGTCTGACGGGCGCTGGGAGATATATCTCAAACACCGAGAAAGGTTCCAAGAACCCCAGGACGAGGGGCCCATGGTGGTCCTGGACACCCGTGAGAGCCTAAACTCCCTGGTAAAAACCGTGAAGGAGGTGTTGAATGGGCTTTAAGAGGATCGTGGCGTGCGTGGACCTTTCCCACGACATCACCAACAGAGTCCTGACCGTATCAGGCGAACTGGCACAACTCATGAAGGCAAAAATCCTTCTCACCTATGTGGTGGAAAGGGAGGTGCCCCTCTTGATCTCTGAGGGCATCGTCCTACCCAAAGTAGAACTGGAGAAATTCGAGGGGATGTACCGGCTTCTGGAAGATAAGAGCAGGGAAAAGATGGAAGGCCTGGCTAGGGAGCTGGCCGAAGAGTGGCAGGTTGAGGTGGAACCCGTAGTGCTAGTGGGAGAACCCTTCGACATGATCCTGGAAAAGGCAGAAGAGGAAGGAGCGGACTTGATAGTGGTGGGCTCCCACGGGAAAAAGGGTATTGAAAGGCTCCTCCTGGGAAGTGTATCGGAAAAGGTCGCCCGCAAGGCCAAGTGCTCCGTACTTGTGGTGAGATAAAAGACCAAGGGGGTAGCATGAGGAGGATAAGGAACCAAATACTGAGGGCCCTCAAGAGCGGACCCAAAACCTTTTGGGAACTCATAAACGAGCAAGACGCATACATAGCGGGTTTTTACCATACCCTCCAATCCCTGATGGACGAAGGGACAGTGGGGTACGAGAACCATCGCTTCTTCTTGAAGGAAGATCCGGGAGTAAGGGAAAAGATAGAAACCCTCTGCTCTACCTGCGGACTGGGCGTGGAAATCAAAGGCTTTTTCCAAGAGGCCTATGAGAAGTTCCTCTACGTCACCGAAGACCGCCCCCTTCCCTTGGAAGACTATGACCAGGGCTTCATTCGCCCCATAGACACCATACGGCGCATGGCCTTCATCTACCAAAGGGGGGATCTGGAGGGGGCCGAGATCTTCATTCTGGGAGACGACGACCTCCTGAGTGTGGCTATGGGGCTCACGGGCATGGCCCAAAGGATCACCGTGGTGGAGATAGACCCCAGACTCACCTACTTCATCGAGCACTTCTGCAAAAAATGGGGAATAGGTAACATAACAGTGAAGCAGTATAATGTCTTAGAAGAACTACCCAAAGAAGCCTTGGGCAAGTATGATGTCTTTGTCACAGACCCTGTAGAGACCCATCGAGGCTTCAAGCTCTTCGTAGGCAGATGCCTCTCCGCCCTGAAGGGTCCAGAGTCCTCTGGTTACATAGGACTCACCCATAGAGAAGCCTCTCTAAAGAAGTGGGCCGAGTTTCAGAGGTTCTTCTTAGACTCGGGACTGGTGGTCACAGACATCTTGAGGAACATGACCACCTACCCAGAGGAAGAGAACAAATTCGAGCACTTTTACGAGACTTACGAAATTATGGGCAAGATGGACCTGCCCATTCCAGAGGTGGACTGGTACAAGTCCTCCTTTTTAAGGGTGGAAGTCATAGAACCCATCAAGGTTCAAGTGCCACAGGTCAAGGATTTCCAGGAACTCTACTTCGACGAAGAATCTTGGGCCACACCGGGACAGCGTAAGGGGAGGAGTTAAAAGGCCTCCCCCCCTACTCCACCTTCTTGAAGATCAGGGTAGCGTTCACCCCACCAAAGCCGAAGGAATTGGAAAGGGCCACCCTAGGATGGACCTCCCTGGCTCCCTCAGTCACATAGTCCAGATCGCATTCGGGATCGGGTTCCTCATAATTGGCAGTGGGAGGCACCTTACCCGTATAAAGAGCCATGATGGAGAAGATGGCCTCCACGGCCCCCGCCGCCCCCAAGAGATGGCCCGTTACCGATTTGGTGGAGCTTACGGGTATCTTGTAAGCCGAGTCGCCGAAGACCTCCTTAATAGCCATGGTCTCCGTCTTGTCGTTAAGGGGCGTGGATGTACCATGGGCATTAATGTAGTCCACCTCATGGGGAGGAATGTCTGCATCGTGGAGAGCTGCCTTCATGCAGAGCACCGCCCCTCCACCCTCGGGGTCAGGCATGGTAATGTGATAGGCATCACTGCTCATACCATAACCCACCACTTCAGCATAGATCCTGGCCCCCCGAGCTTTGGCGTACTCCATGTCCTCTAAAACCACTATCCCACAGCCCTCTCCTACGACAAACCCGTCCCTGTTCTTATCGAAGGGCCTGCTGGCTCTGGCAGGATCCTCATTGTAGGTGGAAAGGGCCCTCATGACACAAAAACCACCTACAGCCAAGGGAGTGATGACAGCCTCGCTACCACCTGCCAGCATCACCTCTGCATCGCCCCGCTGGACTATCTTAAAGGCATCCCCAATGGCATTGGCCCCGGTGGCACAGGCAGTAACCACAGCGGAAGAAGGACCTCTAAAGCCGAAATGGATAGAAACAGCGCTGGAGGCCATGTTGATGACGGCCATGGGGACGAAAAATGGAGAGATACGTTTCCAGCCCCGCTCCACCAGCTGCTTATGGTTCCTCTCGATGGTCTCCAATCCACCAATGCCAGAACCAATGAGGACTCCTACTCGGTCCTTGTTCACCTCCTCAGGGTTCAAACCCGCATCCTCCACCGCCATGATAGCAGCGGCCAGGGCGTATTGAACGAAGGGATCCGTTCTTTTAATCTCCTTTTTGTCTATGTACTTCTCAGGCTCGAACCCTTTCACCTCCCCCGCTATCCTGCTGGAGAAAGTGGAGGCGTCAAACTTAGTGATGGGGCCTATACCGCTCTTGCCCTCCAAGGCTGCCTCCCAACTCCCGGCCAAATCATTGGCCAGAGGGGTGACACATCCCATCCCCGTTATTACCACCCTCCGCTTTTTCTCCATACTCTATCAGGCCCCCAACTTGTTCTTTACATACTCTATGGCGTCCTTGACTGTGGTGATCTTTTCAGCGTCCTCATCGGGAATCTCAATATCAAAGGCCTCCTCAAAAGCCATGACCAGCTCCACCGTGTCCAGAGAGTCTGCCCCCAGATCGTCGATGAAAGAGGCCTCAGGGGTCACCTCGCTTTCGTCCACGCCCAACTGCTCCACAATGATCTCCTTCACCTTCTGTTCGATCTCTTTCACATCCATTTCACTACACCTCCTCTGGGATTTGAACTCTTTCTTACAGGGTCATGCCCCCGTCTATCACCAACACCTGACCAGTAATGTAACTGGCATCGGGAGAAAGAAGATGGGCCACCAGTTTAGCCACCTCCTGGACGTTACCAAAACGGCCCAGGGGAATGGAGGAAAGCATGGTATCTTTCAGGTCCTGGGGAAGACCCTCTGTCATTTCCGTCTCTATATAACCGGGGGCCACAGCGTTCACTGTGATCCCCCTGGAAGCCAGCTCCCTGGCCAGAGACCGGGTGAAACCTATCAACCCCGCCTTAGAAGCGGCATAGTTGGCCTGACCTGGACTTCCTATCAGGCCCACCACTGAAGATAGGTTCACGATTCTGCCATCCCTGGCCTTCATCATATCCCTGACAAAGACCCTGGTAGATATGAAGGCTCCCTTGAGATTGGTTTCCATCACCTGATCCCACTCTTCTTCCTTCATTCTCACCAGGATATTGTCCCGGACAATGCCTGCATTATTCACCAGGGCATATACGGTACCCCACTCCTCCTTCACCTTCTTGGCCAGAGCCTCCATCTCCTCTCGGGAAGCCACATGAGCCTTCAAAGCCATGGCCTCTCCACCCCGGGCAGTGATGGCATCAACCACCTCCTGTGCCTTCTCTTCCTGGGTTCTGTAGTTGACCACCACCCTATACCCCTGGGCGGCCAGTTCCAGGGCTATGGCTCTGCCAATACCCCTGCTGGCACCTGTGACCACCGCCACCTTAGCCATCCAGCACCCCCATACCCCGGAGCTTCTCTACCCCTTTGGGATCCGCAACGGGCACAGTTTTAACCCTTCGCTCTATCTTCCTTACAAGACCCGACAACACATTGCCCGGCCCCACTTCTACAAAGAGTTGGACCCCCTGGTCAACGATAAATCTCACCGACTGGGTCCATAAAACAGGAGCCGTAACCTGATCCAACAAAAGCCTCCTTTCCTCGTCCCCTTTGGTGACAGGCTCCGCTGTCACATTGGAGACAAGTGGGAAAGCCAAATCAAAGAAAGGTATAGCCTCCAGAAGTGGCCTCAGCTTCTCCCTGGCAGGTGCCATGAGGCTGGAGTGAAAGGGGGCACTCACCTCCAGAAGGATAGCCCTTTTAGCCCCCCATTGGGTGGCCGCCTGAGCCGCCGCCTCTACAGGCTCCTTTTCGCCCGATATCACTGTCTGTTCAGGAGAATTATAGTTGGCCACCTCCACCACCCCCCGGGAGGAAAACTCCTGACACAAATCGGCCACTCTTTGGGGATCCATTCCAATAATGGCTGCCATGGCCCCTCTACCGTGGGGAACAGCCTCCTGCATAAACCTGCCACGATACCTGACAGCCTCCACTGCCCTGGCCAGTGGCAATCCTCCCGCCGCCACCAGGGCCGAATACTCCCCCAAGGAATGGCCCGCCACTATGTGGGGCCTGAAACCCATGCCATTCAAAACCCTGTAAAGGGCAACGCTGAGGGTGAGAATGGCTGGCTGGGCGTTCTCGGTCAGGGTAAGCTCTTCCTGGGGACCTTCGAAACATAGGCGTGCCAGATCAAAGCCCAATACCTCGCTGGCCTCCTTGAAGGTCTCCCTCACCACAGGATAGGTCTCATAGGCCTCGACTCCCATGCCCACTCGCTGGGCACCCTGTCCCGGAAACACAGAGGCCACCTTCATCCCCTCAACCTCCCATCAAGGACTGAAGCCTCTCCAACTCCCTCCTGGCCTGAGCCATGATCTCCCCAATGATCTCCTTCACCGGCTTTATCTCTTTTATGAGGCCCACAATTTGGCCAGCCATGACAGAGCCCATCTCCACGTCTCCCTCCAGGGCCGCCCTCCTAAGGGCCCCCACCCCCAGCATGTCAAACTCCTCCATGGAAGCACCCCCCTGCTCCAGCTTCAGAAACTCTCTGGCCAGACGGTTTCGAATCACCCTCACAGGGTGCCCTGTTGACCTCCCCGTCACCACCGTGTCCCTGTCCCTGGCCCTCAGATAGGCCCGCTTCCAGTTCTCATGAACCCTGCACTCCGTACTGGCAGCGAAACGGGTACCCATCTGGACTCCATGGGCTCCCAGAGCCAAAGCCGCTAAGAATCCCCTCCCATCGGCTATACCTCCAGCAGCCACCACGGGAATTGAAACAGCGTCCACCACCTGCGGCACCAACGCCATGGTGGTGAGTTCCCCTATATGTCCCCCCGCTTCGGTTCCCTCCACCACAACAGCATGGGCTCCCTCCCGCTCCACCCGCTTGGCCAGAGCAACGGAGGCTACCACGGGTACGACCTTCACCCCCGCCTCCCTGAGACAAGAAATGAATTTGCCAGGATTACCTGCCCCGGTGGTGACCACGGGAACACCCTCCTCCAACACCAACTCGACAAGCTGAGAAGCCAGGGGATTCATGAGCATAATGTTCACACCGAAGGGACGAGAAGTGAGTTCCTTGACAGTTCGAATCTCCCTCCGTAGATCCTCTGGGTCCTGAATGTGGCCAGCAGCTATCACTCCCAGCGCCCCGGCCTCTGACACAGCCACCGCCAGATAGGCATCGGAAACCCAGGCCATGCCCCCCTGAATGATGGGATACTCCACGCCCAGAAGGTCGCACAGCTCCGTTTTAAACATGGCCGCCCCCTACCACTCCACCAGGATGGCAGACCAGGTGAGTCCACCCCCGAAAGAGACGAGGAGAAGCCTATCCCCCCTTTTGATCCTCCCATCTTTCAAAGCTTCGTCCCAAGCCAAGGGAATGGAAGCGGCCGAGGTGTTGCCATATCTTTCAATGTTCACCACCACCCTGTCCCAAGAGACTCTAAGCCTCTTGGCCAGGGACTGGAGTATTCTTATGTTGGCCTGGTGGGGTATGATCCAATCAATGTCCTTCTCACTAAGCCCCACCTCTTCTAAAAGCTCTCTAGTCACATCAGCCATAGACTTAACGGCTATTTTAAAGAGCTCATTGCCCTTCATTATGTAGTAGTGAAGCCTCTTATCCACCGTTTCATGGCTGGCTGGCATCTTCGTGCCGCCCGCAGGGAGCCAGAGGAGCTCGGCATAAGTGCCATCGGCGTGGAGTCTGGAACCCAGAATCCTGCCCCCCCCTCCTTCGGGGGAGACCACGGCTGCCCCGGCACCATCCGCCAGAAGGACACATATGGAGCGATCTTTCCAGTCCATCATGCGGGAAAGCATCTCTGCACCCACCACCAACACATTCCTGTGCTTTCCCGTTCTCACAAACTGCTCAGCTATGGCCAGTCCGTAGGCAAAACCCGAACAGGCAGCGCTGATGTCGAAGGCAGGCTTTCCCTCTAAGCCCAATTTGGGCTGCATCCAACAGGCAGTGGAAGGCAGGATGGTATCAGGGCTGGCTGTGGCGCAGATGAGGAGGTCAATGTCCTCAGAAGATACCCCGGCAGCCTCCATGGCCTCTTTAGCTGCCTGGGCCCCCAGATCCGAAGTGACCTCCTCGGGAGCAGCTATCCTCCTCTCCTTTATCCCCGTCCGCTGGATGATCCATTCGTTGGTGGTATCCACGAGTTTCTCCCAATCGAAGTTCGTCATCACCCGCTGGGGGGCATAGGTTCCTATCCCCTTGATGTAGGCTTCAGCCATGCTACTCCTCCTCCCCCTCTTCCTTGGAAGCCCCAGCCAGGGCCTCCTCACCCCCTATCCGTTCTCCCCTAATACGGAGAGCATCCCTCCAGTCCCTGAAACTGGGCCAGAACTTTCTGCCAAGTCCCAA
>Ga0190304_1000800_pt1 | contig 14618 bp, 16 predicted proteins | sample 48700712_MG_FD_161670 | JGI IMG/M metagenome (GOLD analysis project Ga0190304, IMG submission 161670) | Hydrothermal vent sediment bacterial communities from Southern Trench, Guaymas Basin, Mexico - 4870-07-1--2_MG | ecosystem: Environmental > Aquatic > Marine > Hydrothermal vents > Sediment ... | reverse complement strand
TCATTACTAAACTATGGAATCATTTCTGGTCAGCTATATTCACTTCTCGTATTTATAGCGATTCTTTCACTGTTATTCTATCCTCTGATAGCAAAGTTAAGTATTACGGTTTCTGAAGATGTACCTAGTAAAAAGATGCCTTTTCTACCTATAATAACTAGGCAACTTTTAGGTAGGATTAAGGTTCGTGAAGTGGTACGGAAACCATTATTCCTTTATTGGAACGACGACTATGAGAAAATAATTAGTTTCATGGAGAAAAATGATCTTGAAAACATAGTAATAGTTGACAAGCAGAAAAAGCCTATTGGCATTGTTATGCTAAAAGATCTAAAAGAGGAAAAAGATATTAGGAAAGTTCTCAAGCCTATCCGAATAATAGCTAAGCCGAACGACGACTTATTCACCGTTCTTGAGGAAATTGCAGTTGTTAATCAACCTGTTATTCCTATCGTAGACGACGAAGGAAAAATTATAGGGGAAATATCTTTACAAGACATAATAAGCTATATGGTTGCAAAGAAAAAGTGAAGTTAAGGTTTTACGATTACCTTTAAAATGGTTTTATCTCTCTCCATTATTTTCTTATAATATTCTTGTACTTCATCCAGAGAGATTCTATGTGAGATTATCTTCTTTACATTTATCTTCCTTGATGCCAAAATTTTAACCGCCCTACCAGTCGTAAACGGGTTTGTAAATGATCCAATTATCTCAATTTCTCTCCTATATATGTTAAAAGGCTTCACAGTGGCAGTAGCGTTTTCGGGAGCGACTCCAAAAACAAGTACTTTCCCACCATAATCTACTGATTTAATGGCGTCCTCAAAAGCTTTGATGCTTCCTGAAGCTTCAATTGCTACATCAGCACCCCTACCTAAAACTTTCTTTATTTCCTCAGGTACATCTTTTTCAAGAGCATTAAAAACATACTCAGCACCCAGTTCCTCAGCTATTTTCAATTTTTTCTCAACGATATCTACACCTATAACTTTTGATGCACCCCTTATCATAGATAGCTGTAAATGAAGTAGTCCTATTGGCCCTAAACCGTATACAACAACAGTATCACCTAAACTAATGTTTATAAGATCTTGGCCATGTAGGACACAAGCTACCGGTTCTGCAAAAGCCGCTTCTTCAAACTCTAAATATTCTGGAAAACTGTACAAATTCGCCTCCGGTACAATGGCATATTCTGCGTATGCACCTGGTAAATGGATACCGATAGCATTCCAATTTACACAAAAATGAGTTAAGCCTCTTTTACAATAATAACATTTTCCACATGGAATATTTGGGTTTACGGCTACTCTATCTCCTTTTTTGAATCTTGTAACATTTTCACCCACCTCCTCCACAACACCAGAAAACTCATGACCTGGAATTACTGGAAACTTTGCAGGAAATTCTCCTTTAAATATATGTATATCAGTCCCACAAATACCACATGCCTTTACCTTTACTAACACTTCATCCTCCTTTAAATCGCGAAGACTATATTCTCCAACTTCCGACTCATACGGTTTATTTATGATAAAAGCTTTCATTTTTATCACTAATGAAAATATAGTTTTAATTAAACTAAAAATAATATCTCTTATCTATTCGAAACTCAAACCAATTATTTATAAACCTAAGATAAGATTCTCATAAAATGATACTATGGTATTTGAAAACATTCTTTTAAGCTTAGCAGGCAATAATCTTCTTCTACTAGGCTTGTTAGGCGGATGTATAACAGCACTGTTAAATGCTATAGGTGCTATACCTGTACTATTTTTTAAAAAACTACCTGAGAGAGTAAGTGATATAGGTTTAGGGTTTGCGGCAGGGGTCATGCTTGCTGCAAGCTTTACTAGCCTTATAGTGCCAAGTATAGAGAAAGGAGGCATAAATCCTGTTATCATAGGTATAGTACTAGGTGCCTTATCTGTCAACTTTGCAGACATGATTATTCCTCATATGCATATGATAATAGGTAAAGAAGGAATATCATCTAGTAGGCTTAGAGGAATATGGCTCTTTGTTTTAGCCATAACGCTTCACAATATGCCTGAAGGGCTCGCTGTAGGAGTAGGGTTCGGGTCTGGAAATCTAGATGATGCTGTAGTTTTGATGATAGCGATAGGGTTACAAAATATTCCTGAGGGTTTATCAGTAGGTTTTTCTATTCTAGCTGAAGGAAATAAGAGTAGATTTTATGCGTTTCTCATAGCTATAATATCTGGCCTTGTAGAACCTCCACTAAGTTTAATTGGAGCAGCAACTGTAGCTATGGCTCATCAAGTATTGCCTTACGCTATGGGTTTTGCAGCTGGTGCCATGATCTTCGTCATAAGTGATGAAATAATACCTGAGACTAATAGAGTGGGACATGAAAGGTATGCGACGTATGGTCTCATAATAGGATTCATAATTATGCTATATATGGATGTTATATTAGGATAACAGAGCAATATTTTTAATAATTTAAAAATAATTTTTATTCTAGGTAAAAATGTCAAGTAGAGTTGCTAGTCTAGTTCTAGCAGTCATATCGTTTATATCTCTTTTGTTAGCTAGAATATTACTAAATGCTTCGGTCTCAGCATTAATGTACTCATTTATAGTTACAAAGACAAATTTCATTGTCGAAAAGATAAATACAATTATAGCCTCATTCCGTACAATCGACTTCTTTACATGTTTATATCTTTCAGGTTTTTTAACAGCTATCTCAATAACGTCCTCCTTTATAGCGATACAAAAAACCAAGAATCGAGACGAGGTATGGAGAGATATAAAAATCCCTGTCTTTATAGCTTTATTCTCTTCTATATCAGCAGAAATATTAACGATAATACTCGTAGATATTCTACATGTAGCATATGAAACAAATATATTCTTCCATAAAATGCCTTCTAGAATACTCTTTTATCTTTCAGGATTTATAATAAACATTACTACATTGTTAGTTGTCTTCTCAATAGCATCAAGCACATATTCATTGGTTAAAAATAAAGTAAAATATCCCCAGGTTATAAGAATAAGCTATATTATCGGTTTCTGGATTATTGCAAGCATATTCATACTCGATCTCATTAATGATGTATTCGTAGCTTTTAAGATTTTTATGTTTAGCTCTTAAAAAGCTTCACCTTTTCTCCTATAGTTCTGATAACAATCTTATAGAGACCTACACCGACAAAGATACCTATACCTGCCTGCATGATATTTCCAGGTAACTCGGCTAAAGCAGCCCCTAAACCATATAGAAAGTATTCAACTATAAAGTATCCGAGAACCATTTCGACACCCCCAAGCACTGCTCCTAGATATAAAAGCTTTTTTGACTTCTTTGAAAAGAAACCAACTGTAAATCCCTCTATGCCTTTTATGACAAGTGTAAAAGGAGCCCAATTACCATATCCACTCAATATGTCAGCAAGTGCCGATCCTATTCCACCGACAAGAAATCCAGGATGACCTCCTAACAATAGACCTGAAAAAATTACGATTGTATCTCCGAAATTAATATATCCCTTGGTTTGCGGAACATAGAATTGGAAAGCCATCGTTACAACCATTGTGACAGCAGTTAACACAGCCACGATTGCAACAAATAGTGCTCCTTTCATTTATTTTCCCCTTGATAGATAATAAAAATTAACATCCAATAATAACTTTTCTTCCGAAAAAATAAAAACTTATTTTTAAATCATGTAAAAAATATAAATTGATGAATATGAAAGCAGCCCTTCTAAAAGGACCTTATGATATACAGATTGTTGAGGTTGATAAGCCTGTTCCCGGACCAAACGATGTTCTTATACGTGTCGTTAGGTGTGGTATCTGTGGAAGTGATTTACATGCATATAAAGGTAAACATCCAGATTTTATCATACCAATTATTCCAGGTCATGAGTTTTCTGGTGTTGTGGAGGAGGTGGGTGAAAATGTTACAAGATTCAAAAAAGGAGATAGAGTAACTGTTGAACCATTAGAGATATGTGGTAAATGTTATTTCTGCAGGAAAAATGAATATAATCACTGTATAGACCTTAAAGTTTTAGGAGCCCAGACTACTGGTGCTTTTGCTGAGTATATCTCGGTAAAGGAGAGATGGGTATATAAGATCCCTGAGTCGATGCCTTTTGAAGAAGGCGCTATGGTTGAGCCGACAGCTGTGGCTGTACATGCTGTTAGACGTTCTGGAAAAATCGGTGATACGGTTTTGGTTCTTGGAGCTGGAACTATAGGCTTACTTATAATGCAAGTTGCTAAAGCATTGGGTGCGGATACTGTAGTTATTACTGATATAGTTAATTGGAAACTTGATTTTGCGAGAAAACTTGGTGCAGACTACGCATTAAACCCTAAGAAAGATAACATTAAAGAAACAATTTATAGTTTGACTGATGGGCTAGGTGTTGATACTTCTTTTGAGGCTGTAGGTAGTAATGTAACGTTTACACAAGCCCTAGAATATACTAGAAAGGGAGGAAATGTTGTAGTTGTAGGAGTTTTTGAGAAACCTGAAACTGAATTCAATATAATGAACATAGTGAATAAGGAATTAAACGTCTTTGGTAGTCTTGTTTACAGATGGGATTATCCTAAGGCTATAAAACTTATAGAAAATAAAAAAGTGAATGTGAAAGACATGGTCTCTGACGTGATACCTTTAGAGAGAATAAAGGAAGGATTTGAGAGAATGCTAAAACGTGAAAAGGGAGTTATAAAAATTCAGATTGGGTTTGATGTATAATCTAAAACTCTTCTATTTTTAACGAAGCTATTATTTTTTCTTTCTGTTCCTCAATAATTTCATTGACCGTTTTTTTATCCACTCCTTCTGTTGTTCCCTCCTTTAAAGTTGCGCTTGCACCCGAAGCTGATGCATATATTAGCATTTCTACGGCTTTGTCCAAACTTAGATCTTCGATTCTTCTAATGCCGTACTCTATAATCTTATAAATTATTCCGGCTGAAAAAGCATCACCTGCACCAGTTGGATCGATTGTGTCTACTTTAAATGCATTCATTCTAATGCTCCATGAATCTGTCCTAGCGTATAATCCTTTTTCACCAAGCGTTATAAGAACCATCTGTACTCCTTTCTTTAGTATTTCTGTGGCTGACTCCTCTATGTCCTCCTTTGACGTTATCATACTTGCTTCAATATTATTGCAGTGGAAAATATGAGTATGTTCAAAGGCTGGAAGAATATAGCTCCAGTTCTTTCGATATGGAGCTATAGGGTCAACGAATGTGATGGCGTTTTCAGACCCTTTTTCCAGAATATCTTTTAGATTATCATCTACTTCTCCTAGCCATCCGGTTGCACCTACGTATATGATGTCTGGTTTCTCAGTTTTTATTATATCCATAATATGTTTTACGGATAGCATAATATTTGCTCCTATATCTACATGAAACCTTCTATCCTCTCCCTTAACAACCAAAATAAGATTTTTTGAGGTATCTACACCTACATTTTTCTCCAATCTCACATCTAAACCATACGACGAAAGTGTATCTTCAATAAATCTGCCAAAGACATCGTCGCCCACAGCACCTATCACAATTATATTTCTACCTTCAAGACCTAGTTTTACCTCATCAATAGAAAAATTTGCTGCATGTCCACCAATTCTAGTTTTTATACCTCGAGGAGTAAAAACCACTTGTCCAGGATCAGCTATATTTGGTAAACCTGCTGCAATCAAATCAACTACAAGTATACCAAAATCTAGTATCTTCATTTTTACACCTAATAATTTAATATTGTTTCAGGTTAAAATAATATAAGAAGCCTTATGTCTAGGATAAAGTATAGAGAAGCTATAGATTTATACCCAACTATCTATGAATTAATAAGCATCCTTGAACTGGATTATATTGATGTAAATCGCATAAAGATTCTGTATAGTTTTGGATCGGAATCGTCAGCTTATGCAAGAATCCATGGAATATCAAGAGTATTACAAATAGCTCTCGACACAAAGCCGATTTATGTTATTGAGCTAATATCTGAGAATTTTAACTCGTTAAGAAAAGAAGATAAGATTAAAGTATTAATCCATGAACTTCTCCATATTCCAAAAACTTTTAGTGGTGCTTTAAGAGCACATGGCAGATATGTTAATCAAAAAATCATCGATAAATTTTATCACAAGTATGTTAAAACTAAAAAACATTAAACTCGTTAAAAGTATAGTTATAAAAATGAAACATTAATACAATTATTGTTTTATAATTAAGTTGTTTGACGTATAAAATTTATATTGTTGCATAATAATTTTTACGTGATTAACAATGTACAGAATTAAATCTCCATGGAGCATAATTATAATTACATCGTTTTTCCTTAATTTTACCACATTCATCATCGCTAAAATTACATTTTTCGAAAAGGTTTTTCTTATAGAGCTTCCGATTCTCCTGTTAGTTTCTGGAAGCATAATGCTTGTAACATCAATACTTATGAGTATAAGATCTATCTACGGCTCTATTTTTTTTCTTATATCATTAGGTACTATTTTTTGGTTTATAGGATTTGTAAATAGATCAATGATGATTCTATATCAGAAATATATTTTTCCTACGCCATTCGATTCATTTTTTCTAGCAGGAAATCTTTTATTTTCTATGGTCTTCGTATTCTTCATGATGTATGTAAGAAATATTCTCACATCAACTATACAGAAAAACATGCCTATCCTGATGGTTATTTCTCTTGTTAGTGGGATATTTTATGCATTTATAACTGCTAGTTATCTATCACTCTTCATGCAGGGACAAATTCAACTTCCTCTACTGTTGTACGTTATAATTTACATCTTCTTTGATCTAGTCACAATCGCTTTATATATCATATTGGTTCTTGCTGTAAAAGAAGGAGTAATAAATCAGATTATCAGAGCAATCTCTTTTGGACTTATATTAATATTGTTAGGAGACTATCTTTATATTTATATTAATTTGGGTAAATTACTTTATCTCAGTGATTTCCCATTTCCTATATATGGCTGGGCTTACAATATCTTTCTTTTATCTAGCATCTACATTTTCCAAATCCAAACAGGAAAGAAAGTATAGGTGATTGTTATGTCAGCTTCAGCAACAAAGGAAATTGATGACTTAATAAAATCTCTTCAAGAGAGAAGGATTGTAAAAGACTTTGCCATATATAGATTAGATCAACTTATCTATTCAACCATTCCAGAAGATAAGGCCAAAGAACTCTTAAACCATTATTTTGAAACAGATATAAAGGTTATATGGATGGGAGACTATAACACTGCTGTATTCTTTTTCGGAGACTACACAATCCTTGTAAAACCTGCATCAATTCTCACGATGTTCCAAGTAAATAAATTAATAAAGAAATGGAGAGAGAAAAAAGAAAAGATGTCAAAGATAATGGAGAAAAAAATAAAGGAAAAGCCAGTTGCACCTAAGACTAAGGAAGAAAAAGAAGTTTCTAAACCAGAAAAAGTTGTTATTGAGCAAGCAGTTGCACCTACTGAGATGGATAGAAAAGAAATGGAGAAGATTCATGTAGCTTTCTCAAAAATATTTATTGATAGAGTAATAGACACTTTATATTATCTTATTGGAAAAAGTTCTACTGACGATATAATTCAGAAAGTAGGAGGAAGAGAAAAATTGTTGAACAGAGAAAACTTTGATAAGTTTCTAACTGAGATAGAAAAGATGCTTGGAAAACGTACCCGAGAAATTATTCTACATATGATAGAAATATAAATGATTTGTTTATATTAGTTCTGTGTCTAGTCTGTACGAGATAGAGACAAAATATAAGGTTGATGATTTCTTAGAAATCAAAAGAAGATTACATGTTATTGGCGCAAAAAAGATCAAGAGTGTACATGAAAAAGATATATATTATCAACATCCTTGTAGAGACTTTGTAAACACAGACGAGGCTTTAAGGATCAGAATAGAGAATGACAAAAATTTTTTCTTGACGTATAAAGGTCCACGTGAATCTTTTTATCCGAAAAAGAGAATTGAAATAAATTTAGTTTTTGATAATCTTAATAATTTGAAAAAACTTCTTAAGGTACTGGGATTCAAAGAAGTTGCAGCTATCGAGAAAAACCGAGAGTATTGGGATTTGCAACCTTGGAAAATCACCCTAGATAACGTTAAGGATCTGGGCTACTATATTGAACTAGAGTATCAAGGAGATAGATATGAGAAAAAACTTTTTGATGATATTATCAAAAAAATTGGATTGAATGAGAAAAAATATATTCGGGAGAGTTATTTAGAAATATATCTAGCTAAGAAAAAATATAATTTTGCGTGATCTTCCACAGTTAATTATTATCTACTTTTAATAATATCTATAATTACTATATATTCCATGAAAAAAATTAATGTGGGTATTATAGGTCTTGGAGGAGCTGCAAGAATAGGACACATACCATGGTATATCTTAAATCCATATACTCGGATTAAATCAATATCAGATGTAGACCCTTCAAGAATCAACTATGTAAGAGAAATGTATCATATTGAAAACTCTTTTACAGATTATACAAAGATATTAGAGGATGATGAGATAGATGCAGTAAGCATTTGTACACCAGTCCATAATCATAAAGAAATAACCATTGCTGCTGCTGAAAACGGTAAACATATTCTTGTTGAGAAACCTATGGCTAGAGATGTAAAAGAATGCTATGATATGAACTCAGCTGCTGAAAAAAAATAATGTTTTATTAATGGTTGGATTTATGAAGAGATTTAATCCGGGATTCCAATATATAAAAGAAGTACTGGATAGAGAAGAGATTGGATCACCTCATTATTTTGATGTACATTGGAGTTTATATGATGTAAAGCATGCCGAAGGCTTTAGATATAAAGCATACACTGGAGGCGGAGTCTTCCAGGATCATGGAAGCCATTATATAGATCTTCTAAGATGGTGGTCTAAAAGTGAGATACATGAGGTTACTGGAGAATTTAATATAATGGTTGATGGAAGAGAAGTTGAGGATCATGGCGTTGTACTTTTAAGATTTAAAAATGGTGCAATAGCTACACTTGAGACATCTAGAGTAGGTTTAGAACATCCTATATATCGTCTGTATGAGAGGGGACAGATCTACACAACTGGTGGTTCTATCTCTTTTTCTTCCCCAGATTGGACGTCTTTTGAACTACCTGAAATAAATTTGTTTGATGGAAAACAATGGAAAACTATCAAGATGTTAAAGAAAGGTAGAGAAAAATCATACCACTACATGTTTAAGAGAGAAATCGATCACTTCGTAAACTGTATAGTGAACAATGTCGAACCAGCAGTAAATGGATATGATGGTTTAAAAGCTATAGAAGTCATAAATGCGGCATATATTTCATCATTCGAAAAACGTAAAGTCAAGCTTCCACTAAACAGAAACTTTGAAATAGATGAAAAAATGTTTCGCAGTATGCCTAGATTTAATCTATGAAAACTAGCTATTTCAAAAAGCTTTAAAATATTGGATACATTTTATCTAGATAATATGCTAGACAATAACAACTACAGTGATTTCATAATAAAGAAAGCATCATTATTAATGTTGATATCAACACTGCTTATTATATTTTACAGAAATTTCACTTTGAATATCGTTTTACTCTACCAACCTGTGATAATATACTTGGATGACGTATTGCTTCTGATTACATCATCCTTTTTAACCGTTATGATCTTATCTTTGTTTAATACTCTAAAAACATTAGTTATAGTTAAGTGGAGAGAAAAATCATTCTACATCATTAGTTTCATAAAAAGAATTTTACAACTGGTTATTATTTTTCTCTACTATATTTCTCTTAAAGGATTATTCATGAGAATATCATATACCTATGAGATCACTGATATAAATTTGTACGATATTTTTTATCAATTTATAGTAATAATATTGATTTATTTCACGATTAAGGACCTTGCTCGTGTCGATTAACTCCCTTATATTTCACATATATATAAATTAGAAAGGCTAACAGGCAGACTATAATTATTATATCAATTATTTCGAAGAAACTCTGGATTATCTCCCATCTTTCTCTAAGTATTATACCAAGATAAATGAGAAATATATTCCATATGTATGAACCAATCAAAGTATAGACTGTGAATGTTCCCAGCCTCATTTTTGAGACACCTGCTGGAAAAGAAATAATGGTACGAATAGCTGGTAGAAGTCTACCGATAAATATAGCTATTTCTCCATGCTTTTCGAAAAAATCTTCAACCATCTTGAGATGATAAGAATCAACTAGGAAATATTTGCCATATCTGATTATAAGGCCTCTACCAAACTTTAAACCTAGCCAATAAGCAATTATTGATCCCAACAAATTTCCAAGAGCACCAGCAGATATAGCTAGAAATAGATTCATCTTACCCATATAGACAAGAAATCCTGAAAAAGGCATTATTATCTCACTCGGTATCGGTATCAATGCACTTTCAAGCATCATCAATATAAATATTCCAGAATAACCAATAGTGTCTATAAGATAAGTTATTGATTCTGTAATAAAAGCTGTTATACTCATACGAAAACACTAGAACCATTGTCTAGGATATCTCCAATCAGACCCTATATCTCTAAAACTTATATGAAAGACCTCAGGAGGAAGCCTTTTATGCTGAGTTCTCTTAACCATACCTATTATTTTTTCCACATCTTCCTTTCTAACCTTTAGTATTGAAGCAATTTCATCTTCAGGAACCCATTCCTCAAATCTTAGATACAATATATCATCTATTATCTCATAACTAAGACCTATCTCTCCTTCAGCTGTTTGACCAGGCCATAAACGCGGCGAAGGCGGTTTTTCTATAATTCTACGCGGAACTCCCAGATATTCAGCCAACTGCCTAACATGTGTTTTGTAAAGACCACCTATAGGCAATAAATCAACGCCACCATCACCAAATTTAGTGAAATATCCTATTAACAACTCGCTTTTATCCCCTGTTCCTATAACTAAACCCTTATTTCTAGCAGCTCTCTGATGTAGAATTATCATCCTTGTACGAGCCATTATATTACCTATCTCTTTTCGAGTCATCTCTCCTAGAGCTTTCTTAAATGTCTCGATAATTTTTCCAATATGGATTATTTCCCAATTTGAATCCGGTAAACCAATACTCCTTATCACTGAAAGAGCATCCTCTAAGTCCTCCTGTGGAGTAGCATCACTCGGCAAAATATAGCAATATGTGTTTTCAACTCCTAGAGCACGTGCAGTCAAAAACGCAGTGACCGCTGAATCAATTCCACCACTAACACCAACTATACCAGACCTCATTTTAGCATAGTCAAAAACATACCATTTGAGCCTCTTCACAATTACTTCAGTCACTCTTTTAACATTTATCTTGGGAAGAATCATTATAACTCACCTAGTCTCATATTTAGATCTCTTCTAAAAACTTTAAATGAACTAAACCTTCTTGCCTTTCTTAATATATGATAATCAATATCAGCTATTAGCAAATCTTCCTCCATCTTTAATGCCCTAACAGCAATTTTCCCATCCGGTAAAACAAACATAGATCCACCCCAGAAATATTCTTCATCTTCAACTTCTACCTTATTGACAAAACCTATGAATATTGTGTTTTCAATAGCGCGAGTCACATTTATCGATTCCCATATTTTCTCTATAGACGTCTCATCCATCCCATACAATCCTCTTAAAGGCGAAGAAGCAGCGATAAACACTACATCAGCTCCCATCCGAGCCAATAACTCAATGGGTTCAGGATGCCAAGCATCTTCACATATTACTATTCCAAAGTTTAATCCTTCGTATGAGAAAACCTTAATACTCTTAACATCACCTTCTTGATAATATCTTCCTTCCTCGAATAAACCATAGTTAGGAAGATACAGTTTAGGAATATACCCTTTAAGTTCTCCATCGCATAGCACAGCCATAGAGTTTCTATAAATACCTATTCTATATTCCTCTACAACTCCAATAATCACACATATATCCTTTGAATAATCTTTTAACAACTCAATTTTTTCTTCGCATTTCCTAGACACCTCATAAACAAGATCCTTTAAAAGATAACCCGTAAGTGAAAGTTCTGGAAAAACAATTATTTTTGCTCCTTTTTCTCTTGCCCTCTCAATATAACTTATATGTTTTTTAAAGTTTAACTCAACATTTCCAAGATAGCTATGGATTTGTGCCAAAGCTATTCTATACTTATTCATCATACATACCCCTGTAAGGAATCATATTAAACATACAGTAAGGATAAATATATATGGTATGGATTCTTATTCCCTTTTTTCCTCAATTAATCTTCTTATTTCCTCTATCATATCCGCTACTATTTTCTCATCCTCTACACTTTTAAAGACTATCTTTCTTCGTCTCTTTGAGAGACTATAAGTAAAAAATGCACAGACAACAACTGCTAGACTAACATAAATATATCGATAATCTTGAACTTTAGTTTCCTTATAAGGCTCTATCTCAACCTTAGGTAGATTTGACGCAAGTAATGGCATTTTGATACCTACAACATCTTTTATCTCAAAATCTTTATCTATCTCTATAATTTCATCATCCATGTAGACTTCTATGCTCTCATTCAGAAAACCTATAAGCTTATACGCTAAGCTTTTATAAGCAGTATATTTATCGTAGACCTTTTTAAGTTCCTTTAGGGTGTCGTTAACCATTATAAGTTTCTCTTCTAGCATATCTCTATAACTAGAAATATTTGCATAGTATTCTTTCTCTATAGTATCAGCCAGTTCTAATTGTTTTAATCCAGCTTCTCTCATATATCTTACACCTAAAGACATATTATACAGTATCTTCTCAGCTTTGTTAAGAACAGACACGATATTCTGTATCCCAGTCATATTTTGTAATTCTTTATATGCTTTTTCAGTAGACCTCCTTATCTCCTCTATTTTAGAGCTAAGAGCATTAATTTCAGTCATATTATATTCTTTTAACAAATCATTTAGCTCGTCAAGCAAAGATAAAGTCTGATTAAGTGAAGTCTTAGCCTCTTCTATTCTTTCAGTTATCTCACTTAAAGTTTTACCCTCTTTTATAAACCTAATTATATTTTTCATAGTGTCTAATCCAGCTGATAGTTTGGAAGCAGCTTTTACCTGTAGTAATCCTATTTGACGTAAAAGTGAAACAATATCAGAGATATTTGATGTAGTCGAATTTAATATCTCAAACATGTCCTTAAGTTCCTGATAACTCTTTAATGTTTCGTTATACATCTCCTCTATTTTACTTCTCTTTATTAAACTAATAATCATATAGGGATCTTCTGACAACTGAATATTCACTGGGGGAATCCATACACTTTTCCAAACTCCTAGCTGAGAAATTATGAAAACAGTACTGATATTAATATCATTATCCAATAACACGTTCCAATAAACTATTTTTTGATCCTCTTGACTAGAAGTTAAATTAGGTTTAATGCTATAATCGATAAGTTCTAACATCTTATACGGATATGTTACGATTACATTAGTTGGATAGGGAAAACTATATGTTTCATTTCCACGTCTTGAAACAATAGTAGAATTATTAGCTACATATATTTTAAATCTCAATATCTTACCTTTTTCCACATTCTTTATGATATTATTCTCTTTATCTACCTCTATATCCGTACCGCTAATAGAGACATTAAAATTTATGGGAGGCATTCTATTTGTTTCAGCGGTAAATCTGAAAATTATTGTATTATTACTTATTGATTTTATAGACCATATTACCTTTGTTAAATTTCCCTCCTTAGTAATCTTTAAGGGTTGAGGACCCTTCTCCATCCGAACTGTCTCTGGAATCATAAAATATTCTTTATCCACTAAGGTTAAATTCTCAAATCTAGAGGTACATTTGAGAACAATAGTCACTTTTAAACGTGACGATATAACATTTCCAGATATATCGAAAGTGTATGAATAATTAATGCTTTTTCTAACAAATATTTGGGGACTTGAACCTACTATTTTTACATTAGATAAAGCAACATACGCTACAAAAATAGTTATTATAAATATAGATAGCAAAATACTGTCTATACGTTTTCTCATTTCAATTCACCTAAAGCACCTTTAATCATCTCCAATCTTTCTCTAATCTTCGATAACTCTGCCTTATAGTCATCAAAAGTAATCAGTCCCTTCCCCAATAGCTTTTTAAGACTAACTATTTCTCTCTCAAAAAACTCAAGCTGTAATTCGAGAATTTTTCTTTCATCCAATGCTTTTTCTAAATCTATAGTGGGAACTTTATCTGACTCGAAAAGTCTACCACTTCTAATAGATATCATTCTAGTACCAATCAAGGAAACCTCTGGATTATGAGTTACTATTACAAATGTTATACCCAGATACTTGTTTAAAATTTTTATAAGTTTTAAGATAACTGCCTCTGATGCCATATCTACATTACCAGTAGGCTCATCCATCAAAACCAGAGGAGGATCATTAGCAATAGCCCTAGCTATAGCAACCCTCTGTTGCTGTCCACCTGAAAGCTGGGAAGGTCGCGAGTTTAGTTTATCGCTCATACCCACTATTTTTAAAAGCTCAGAGGCT
>Ga0190304_1000797_pt1 | contig 14665 bp, 12 predicted proteins | sample 48700712_MG_FD_161670 | JGI IMG/M metagenome (GOLD analysis project Ga0190304, IMG submission 161670) | Hydrothermal vent sediment bacterial communities from Southern Trench, Guaymas Basin, Mexico - 4870-07-1--2_MG | ecosystem: Environmental > Aquatic > Marine > Hydrothermal vents > Sediment ... | reverse complement strand
ATCCTTAAAAGACCCTGTAGGATTGAGGTAATCTAACTTTAAGTATACTCTCTTATTCTTTTTATCGGTAATTAATGGTGTCCACCCCTCTCCAAGAGTGACTATATAGCTCTTATCCACTATTGGAAGTAGTTCTAAGTATCTCCACATGGAATGTACTCTCTTTTCAAAAGTTCTCTTATTGACTTTTATCTTATCCAAGTTAATCTCTATATCCAGGATACCCTTACAGTGACATCTCCAAACGGGTTCTAATGGGTCGATTTCTTCATTACATTTGCTACAGTATAACCTGTACATCAGTTATCTCTACCCTTTCCTCTCTATAAAGACTTGTCTAAGTGGTATAGATTAGTAATCCTGAGAATGAGTCTAAAGAGTGATCGCTATCTATGAGAATGAGAGTTTACTACTGATCTTATGGTTTTAATCTTCTCGTTAATTTCACTTGGAAGAGTAGACGCTTCATCTAAGATTAGTACTATATCATGACCTAGAATTCTAAGAATTTTAGGTATGAGCTCTAAGTCTAGCTTACAGTTCACCATAGGCATTGTAGGTCTTAAATTCGGAAATTCCTTTAATAACATCCTAGAGGAGGGTTTCTCTCTTAACTCTGTTCTTCTGCATATGTCAGCTACATACTTTAATCGAGACAGCTCTGACACTCTAAGTGTTCTTAAGTTCCCTATATCGATTAGATCAAATCCTATAAGGCGTAGTAAGTAAGTGTAGACTTTCTTTGATATTCCATTCTTCATCCAATGAGTTCCATAGGCATAGAGTAACATTCCGTATTTCTCAGTAAGCTCTCTAAGCTCATTCAATATTCCCCAACCTATGCTTGTTATATCCACAGCTATACCTTTAATCCCAAGTTCATGAAGATTTTCTATGGATTGTTGCATTTTATTCCATGAGCTATTCAAACCAGATATGCAGAGGGGCTTTGACGGTATCTTCTTAAAATTCTCATATATACTCCTTATGAGAAGAGGGGATATAAAGGGATCCTCTATCAGTATATCTACTAGGTTTAGATCTATTTGTGGAGTATAAGCTTTAAGTGCAATTAGTGGGCTGTCAAATGTGTTCAATATTTCCCTAATACCGCTTATACCATAAGATGGACCTTTAAAGTGCTCTAGTTTAGAAGTAGGTATGTACACATCCTCAATTCTTACACGCGTTACAGAATCTATTATAGTAGTTACTATTCTATTCAATAGACTTATTAACTTAGCTATGTTGGAATTCTCTATAATTACCGGATCGACAGCTACTTTAACACTATATCCATGGACTTCAAAGATCTTTACATAGCCAAGTTCACATAGTACATTGATGGCATTCGTGAGGACTTCGGCTGTACTCTCTATTACATTAGTTCTCTTCTTTGCTTTCAGCCTAAGCAGTAATACAATATCATCTCTAGGATTATAATCTAGATCTACTATTACAGGCGCCATCTCATTTAATTAATCTAGCCTTTCTCTTAAATTGTTCTTCGTATATCCTGCTTAATTCTGATAGTGTGACTGTCTCGTTTGGTGATTTATCGTATCTTATTCGTACTATTCTAGCAAACCTGAGTGCATAACCAGATCTATACTTAGGACTTCTTTGAATCTCATTAAAGGCTACTTCCACTACTATTTTCGGTTTAACCCATACCACACGTTTAGACTCTCTGATTTTAAGTCTCAATAATCTCTTTGTCATCTCCTCAAATTCCTCATCAGTTAGACCCTTAAAGGTTTTTCCAACAGCTAGAAACCTACCACTATTCTCATCACGCACAGCTAAATAATAATTACTCAACCACTTTCTTCTTCTACCATGACCCCACTCCGCTCCTATTATAACCACATCTAAGGTTACCGCCTTCTTTATCTTTAGCCAAGTCTTAGCTCTCACTCCTGGAGCGTAGGTGCTATCTAATCGTTTAGCCATGATTCCTTCATGCCCTTCTCTCTCAGCTTGCTCTAGGAAATCTCTCGCTATTTTAACACTTCCTGTGACAATTCTAGTCGCTAATAGATCTTCGTCTACGACGCTCCTAAGTATGTTCCACCTCTCTTCATATGGAGTGTCCACTAGTACTCTGCCGTTGTAGTAGAGTATATCGAAGAAGTAGGGCACTAGTTCTATAGATCTTAGATCTCTAGAAATGTTTTTCTTTCTAAATCTTCTCATTAGATCTTGAAAGCGAACAGGGTTTTTATCAATATATCCAATTAGCTCTCCATCTAAGATTACCTCCTCCCCTCTAGTCCTCTTCAATACCAATTCAGTAAGCTCTGGGATCTTCTCAGTGACATCGGAGAGTCTCCTAGTATAGATCCTGACCTTCCTCCCCCTCCTATGGACTTGTATCCTAATTCCATCATACTTATATTCAAATGCAACCCTACCACCTAATTCTCTCAAGCTGTCCCTAATACTGTAGCACATTTCAGCTAGCATGGGTCTTATGGGCTTGAATAGAGATAAGGTTGCATTTTTTAGTCCGCTTGCTCCTTTGAGTTTTGCAATGAGAATGAGATCTCCTATATCAGGTGTGAACATATAGGCTCTTTTAATACAGTCGATAGAGGTACCTACCATCTTAGCTATAGCCTCCAGTAAGAGTCCAATGCTCACGCCAATTCTCATTTCCCCGAATATGGATCTTATAAGATACTCTCTTTCATTCTCTGAAAGTCTAGCTAAAAGTGCTATTAATGCCTTCTCTTTTCTCTTTCTAGCTCCTTCACCTTCGGCTTCAGCTATTTTAACTAGTAGCTCGTATACTTCCATTATTGTCATGGGCTTTCGTTCTAAGAATAAGTTCTGGTTAGATAGTGCTTTTAAAGCCCTTTCTACTAGAGCTATACCTATATCTAAGGATTTACCTGAGTATTCAGGTAGTATTTCCCCTGAAATTATTCTAACTGCAGGGACTATATCATCCTCATCAAGTCTATCTAAAAATTCTGCTAATAGTACCACCTTATCCACTCTACTACTGGTGCTTTCTAACATTTTACATAGCTTAATCAAATCACTAAAGCTGGTTCCACTCATATCTAGACTACAAGTACCCCCTGCAGATATCTTTTTTACTTTTAACTAAATAATCTACTAGTGCAGAAGGTGTTTAGGAGTAGGGAATTGGCATTGACGGTTATAGTCGGATCGATGTACACATTATTAGTAGTCCTACTACCCATGATAAGCTTCTACATAGTACAGGTTAGAGTTGCAGATGCGTTAATACTACTCTCATCGATCTATGGAACTCCTGTGATAGTGGGAGTTACTGTTGGATGCTTTCTCGCCAACTGGATAGCCTCTCCCTGGGGATTACTACAATTCACCCTAATAGACTGTATACTAGGTAGCTTAGCTAATTTTATCTCCTCATATATAGTGTACGTAATAGCTAGGAGAGGAGGGTTAAAGAGGTTAATTATAGCAGGCCTGTTAGCCAATCTTACTATAACGTTGATAGTTGGTACATACCTAACCTTTATCCTACGGACAGTTGCGGGTTTAGAACTACCCCTATGGATGAATTGGGCTTTAATATTCCTAGGAGAATTTGTATCTATAAACATCTTAGGAACCCTCATAGTGATTAGCCTTAAAAACATACTACCTGAAGGTAGGGTTTCCTAACTCTCTAGTTCTGTAGAATTCTAACTCATCATAGCGTAGAAGGCTCTTTTATCTCTAATAATCTAGAAAACTCTACAAAATGTATCCATAAAATTTAAATTAAAAGAGACTCTCTATTTAGTAGATAGAATATGGTAGAAGTAATACCGATCACTACAATAGCGCTTAGAGTTTTCGGTCTTCTATACGAGCTTATAATGATTACAATGGGAATACTATCCCTACGAGCTGCCAAAAGGCTTAAGGATAGGAAGATAACTCTTTTCGGTGCTGGTTTATTGATGATAGGATGCGGAGATCTAACACATACTATAGGACATATAGTGGCTAGAGACCTCTGCCCTGAGGCTCCTTGGTCTATAATAGTAGATAACGCTACGAGCATGATCAGTATTTCCCTAGCTACGGGATTTTATACGTGCATCTATCTTTATACGAGCCTCGTAAAGAAAGGTATTATAGATAGATTAGGCAAAGTATTGATATGCCTCGCTCCTTTTTCCTTCATCATCTCCTCTATAAGTATTCCCTTTGCTAATTCAACTATAATGAGAGTGCCCCATGGTAGAATATTTCTATATATGGCTGTATTAGTTCTCGCTCCAATAGGCTACATAAGTTGTTATAGTCTTTTAACCCTTGCTGAGAGATTGAAGAGATCTCGTGAGCCAGTAATAGCAAAACGATACACTTACGTTTCGTATGGTGTCATACTAATGACTACTGCTATAACACTTGTCCTAATACATCCCCTACCTCATCTCATAGCACCTGTTGTAGGTCTTATAGGTGTACGTATAATAACAGTAATTAAGACTTCCTCTCTACTTATAGGTGCCTTTCTTACTTATCTAGGAATTGTAGGACCTAGGTGGTTTTTAGAGAGGTTAATGAGGGGGTAATATGAAAGTTAAATGTCCTAAGTGTGGAAAAGTAGAAGTATATGAACCTGATGAGGAGATTCTGAAAAGGGCGATGGAGATAGGTCTTGCATCTATCTCATTCTATCATGGCGATCACGTCCTTGTAGCATGTTTTGATTCCTTTGGTACTGTTAGAGGGACTTCAGTGGTTAAAGTAGTAAGTCCGCTTAAGATAAAACCTATGCCACTTCAGGATGTAGTCTCCTTAATAGGTGTTGAGGGTCTTGCTATTCTCCTGACGGCTATAGCCTCTGAAGAAAAAGTTCTTCTTCTCTCTCACTCGGATTCTCTTACTAGAGGTCTTCTTGCAAAGATTGGAGAAATCGTGAGGCCGGTGAAAATCTTAACAGCCTGGGTAGAAGAACCTAATGAGGCATTAGCTATACTACGTAGCCATAGAGGAATGGCTACTATTATCGGTGTCCCGAGAGTTTCATATGCCCTGGTACCTGGTAATACATTAATTCTTAAAGTTGGAGAGTCATACAATGCAAGTAAAGATGAGAAAAAGGCACTTAAGTATTTAATAAAGGTGATAAAATCCTCTCTTTCCCTTATAGATGAGTATTCCAGGGTTGCTCTTTTGAACAATACATTTCTGAGACTTAAAAAATTAATCAGAGATACTATTAGAGTATTAATTGAGCGACGGAGAATCAGTAAATCTGAACTTAGAACACTTATAAGTCCAAATATGCATATGGATGAACTAGACCTCGTACTATTTGCACTCAATAGATTCAGAGGAATAAATATCAAAGAATATATTATAACGGGTGTCGAGGAATTCTTCATGCCTATATAGTTACTAGTTAAACACTTATCTTACCTCTTGAGGGATAAGTATAAATTTACAAAAATCGATTAAATCTTAAGCTGGTGGTTTACATGTACAATATAGGTGAAAGAGAGCTGGAACTCTTAAAAAAACTCTCTGAAGCCTTTGGACCACCAGGCTTTGAGTTTGAAGTACTGAAATTGGTAAAGGAGTATGCTTCAAGGTATACTGACTATATGGAAATGGATAACTTGGGGTCTCTTGTGATGGTAAAGAAAGGAACTAACAGTAGACCTAGAGTTGCAATAGCCGGACATAGCGATGAGGTTGGTTTCATAGTGTCTGGGATAACTAAAGAGGGATATGTAAAGTTCATTCCACTCGGCGGATGGTGGAGCCAGGTACTACTAGGACAGAGAGTTCTAATTAAGACAAGGAAAGGAACAGTACATGGAGTTATAGCTAGTAAACCTCCTCATGTACTAAAGCCAGAGGAGAGAGATAAAGTGGTTAAGATAGAGTCTATGTTCATAGACGTAGGGGCTACTAGTAGAGAAGATATTGAAAAGTTGGGAATACGAATAGGAGATCCTATAGTACCCTGGTCTCCCTTCATGATATCATCTATAGGAACTACCATATTTGGAAAGGCCTTTGATGATAGAATAGGAGTATTTATGGCAGTGGAGACGCTAAGGACACTGTATGAGAATAGTCTAGAGCATCCTAATGTACTCATGTCGATAGCAACAGTTCAAGAGGAAGTAGGAGGAAGGGGTGCCCAGACAGTGTCCTACGTAGCTGAACCTGATGTGGCAATAATAGCTGAGGTAGATATAGCTAGAGTTCCCGGTGTAGAGCCTCATGAGGCTCCAGCAGTACTTGGTAAGGGACCAACTATACTCACATATGATTCCTCTATGATACCGAGTCAGAAGTTTAAAGAGTTTGTAATCGATGTAGCTGAAGAGAGTAACATACCATATCAGCTCTCCATAGTTCCCAAAGGAGGAACAGACGCTGGACGATTTCACCTCTATAGGACAGGTAGACCCAGTATAGTAATAGGAGTACCGACTAGATATATACATTCACATGTAGGAGTGATTCACTTAAAAGATCTAGAAAATGCAGTTAGACTACTAATAGAAGTAGTAAGGAGATTAGATGAAACTACAGTCAAAAACTTGACACCACTATAGTTTCTTTTTCATCTTCTATTAAAATATATGGTCAGAGGAGGTAGATGTCGTCATCGTTCTGTGCAGGTCAGTATCATCATTCCACAGTATAGTATACGAAGCGAATATTAATGGATTTTTACTCGACGTTCGGAAACAGGCTATTATACTTGATAAGAATGCTTAAGACGATTGAGTACACATCTAACTCGCAGAGAATAGACATACACTATTAAATAAAGAAGAAATAAGTTTATAATATACCATAATGGGAATATTATCGGATGACATTTATGATCTCAAGAAAGGCGATTTCAGCTATATTAGCAGTAATGCTTCTGATCATTATTTCAGTAGTATCCTCCATAATACTGTACTTAATGATCACGTCTTATATGGGAGAAATGACATCATCAGAAAGTGCATCTAGCTCACTTAAGGGTAGGATAAAGATAGAGGGCGTAAAAGTTCAAGGATCACGGCTGATAATCTACACTCGAAACATTGGAAATACGAGAGCGAGGATTGATAAAGTCTTTATAGAGGAACATGGAGTTGTACTACACGCCCTTGATGTAGAGGGGGGAGTGGTAGAGATAGCTCCAGGCGATGTTGAAGAAGTAGTGGTCTCATTACCTGAGAGTTTGGAAACTGGAAGCTACGCAATAAGAATAGGCAGTATTACAGGCGTTTCATCATATTTTCAATTCAACTACTACGGATCTACAGGTGTTGAGAGTCCACAAGACTGGCTTCAGGGATGGAAGTATAGGAGAGGAATAACTATAATCGAGATGAGTGGAAATGATCTGTTAGGCTATCAGATTAGGATAGTATTGACTCCTGACAATTTCGATTATACTAAAGCCAGGAGAGATGGAGGTGATATCCGTTTCACTAGTGATGATGGAATAACCCTTCTTCCGTACTGGATTGAGAAATGGGTTCAAGGAGGAGATTCTATATTATGGATTAAAATACCAGAGATACCAGCTAATGGTCAAGTAAAAATATACATGTACTACGGCAACCCCTCGGCAAGCTCATTATCTAGTGTAGATTCGACATTTGACGATGGTATTCTTATGCATACTAGGCATAACATTCTGGGAGATCCTAAGAATTTAGATCAACAGAGGCTCTACTGGGAACAAGCGAAAGATGAGAATGGCTACGGCTGGAGGATAATAGGGGCATTCGATAAGGTTAGTAACCATGGTACAATAGGTGGTGTTAAAACAGATATAGCATTTAGGTGGTGGTGTATATTCTATGCTGATGAGGAGGGAGTATGGAACTTTAGATACGGTCCAGATGCTGGTCTAGCATCCTCTGAATTCGTAGATGGAAATGTTAAAGAACAGACGTATAATGATCGTTGGTGGAGCTATAATTGGAACGACCCTGATATCATATACTTTTCAGCATACCTCGAAAAGGGGTGGCATACAATTGAAATCCTAGCCTTCGAGGGATGTTGTGATGGAGGACAATCACTCCAGTTCAAGTCACCCTCAGATTCTACTTGGAAGGACTTTTCAATATCTAACCTTCCAATAAAGACCTGTAAGTATACATCTCCCGAACCAACGGTGATTATTGGTTCGGAAGAAGTCCCTTAGATTCCGATGCTTTACCTTAGTGTACTTAAATTTATTAGTGTTTAGGGAGTAGTTAAAAATATGAGATCTTTGGCATTATCATTGATAGTACTACTGATATTAGCATTATCCTTCCATATGGTTGAAACTAGTCCTCTCTATTCAAAATGGAACACTAACCACTATGAACTTACACTAATATATGATGATGAGGCTATACTTGATGAACCCTATACCGTGACTGTAGACTTTACAGCGCTCGTAAATATGACTATCCAAGAGCTAAAGGTAAGTCTATGGATTGTATATGACTCTAGTTGTAGGCTTCTGCATGAACAAACGATCATAGAAAATACCTATGTAAATAGTGGATGGAGTATAGGAAAGACTTTTACAACCACTATTTCAATAACTCCTCCACCTGAACCACTACTTATACTTAAGATTCATTTGAAGTATAATGTTAATTCTAAAACGTATACTCTTGAGTACAATGGAGGTATACTACCGGTAAGGACCGAAAGCTACGGGGAGCTAACAGATAGAATAGCAGACCTATCCTCCGAGCTTAAAAATCTGAAAGAGGAACTAGAGACTAAGGAGGAGGAGTTAATTAAAATTAGAGAGGAACTAGAGGAGGTAAAATTAAATTACTATACCCTCTCTGGTAACTACAGTGAGTTAAACAGAGCATATAATGACCTAAAACAGTATTTTGAGAACATTTTAGATGAATATAAGGAATTATTAAAGAAATATGAGGATAAATTGGCTGAATTGGAAAAGCTTAGAGGAGTCTATGAGAAACTATGTGAAAATTACAGATCCCTAGAGGAGGACTATTCTAAGCTAGGTAAAGAGTATAAAGAAATCTATGATCTATACATGGACTATAAATCTAAATATGAGGAACTATCTAAGAGGTATGGAGAATTATTTGATACCTACAAAGAGCTGGGAAGTAGGTACTCCTACTTATCAAATGTAACTACAGTTCTCTCATTTCTACTACTGATTTCAGTTGCTATAGCTCTCTACATGGGTAAGGAGAGAATACGAATTCCAGTAAAGTTAAAGGAAGGAGGAGAAAAGTTAAAGAGTAAATCGACTATGTAGTAGAGGATTTTCTTATAGCTCTCAATAATCTCTTTAGGAATATCCTCTCTGGAACTAGACCTTCAAATTCCACTTTGTCATTAATCACTACCTTAGGTACTGCAAATACATTATACTTTTCAACTAGTTCTGGAAATTCAGATGCCTCAATAACATCTGTAGTTATCCTCCTATTGGCAAGGGCGAACATACATGCTTTCCAAGCCATATGAGGACAGTAGGGACATGCTGGAGTTACAAATACCCGAATATGTACATTTTCCTCTATCCTCTTAATCTCTTCTATAGTACTCTTGTTAAGATATATATTACCAGTAGATGCAGCTAATATCGTGTTCACAAGTACTCCGAATTCCTCTCCAGCCGGTATTCCAAAGAACCTTATATTGTACTCTTCTTCACTATGAACTATTATAGCTGGATACATGTTGATGTTAAATCTTTTATCCTCCTCTTTCCCTTCCTCGTGTTTAATAGTACTTATGAGGGGGGAAAGATTTGAAATAGTATCAACTATATATTCAACATCCTCACAGTACTTACACTCTCTAATACTAGTCTTGAAGAAATGTAGAGTTACAGGTCTCTTTAACCCATTGAATATCCTCTTTACCTCATCTATTACTTCTGGATCTATTTTTATACTCATACCCAAAGAAATACTATAGTACTTAAAGATATATCGCTGATTAGAAAGAACTTGAAGTACATCAGTATTTTTAAAGTTTAAATCTTAAAAGAGAAAAGGGTGTTTGTATGAAGTCTACAGCTATTGATGTAGCCAAGCTCAATGCTGCTAAGAAGGCTATAGAACATGCGGAGAAGTGTAATATTATTGGAATCGGTACGGGTTCTACTGTAGAGAAGTTTATAGAAGTAATATCAAAACTAGAAGAGTTTAAAGAGAAGCTCTACATAGCCTCATCTTTTGATACAGTACTTAAACTCACAGAACTGGGATTTAGAGTACTAGATCCCATGAACGTGAGTACTATTGATGTATATATCGATGGAGCTGATGAAGTAGATCCCGAACTCAACATGATTAAAGGTGGTGGAGCAGCATTAACCACTGAGAAGATGCTTACGTTCTACTCGAAAAAGAGGGTATTTATAGTAGATAGTAGAAAAATTGTAAGAAAGTTAGGTGAAAGAGCTCCGGTACCCCTAGACGTACTACCTAGAGCAACAAACATGGTGGTCAGATATTTGAAAGACTTGGGTTATAAAGTGGAGTATAGAATGGCTGCCAAAGGAAGGTGTGGTCCAGTAATGTCTGATGTAGGTGGTGTGATTCTAGATCTGTACACTGGTCCAATAGAGAACGTTAAGAAGTTAGATCTACTACTCAAGAGCATTCCAGGAATAATAGAGCATGGACTCTTTGTGGAACTAGCGGATATCGTAATAGTTGGATATGTAGATAAAGTAGAAGTGCTATGTAGATCTAAATGATATCTAAATATTGTTAGGTAAGGAAAAGCCGTGTAAACTCACAGAAATAGCTGAGGCGATATCTACTATATGCCTCTGCGGGTAGAGGCTCAGATATAATATCTATTCCTTAAGACTCAGGAAAATTTCTGATATATTAAGGGAAAGAGACTGCACAATATCTCTTCTACTCTGATGAAAGACCATAATAGTGGTTCTTGGGAAAGAGAAAAATAGATCTTCTTACGAGACTCATGGGTTTAGAATCATTAGAGATTAGAAAGCATCCTAAAACTCATGGTATACTCTAGATGAAGCTATACTCACATTTCCCATAAGAGTATATAAGGAGTAGTACTATTAGTGCTTGATGAGAAGAATAAAATGCATAGTAGTATCTCACACCCACTGGGATAGAGAGTGGTACCTAACCTTTCAAGAATATAGATTACGCCTCTTAAGAGTAATAGATAAAGTGATAGATCTACTACTAAGAAATCCTAAATTCAAATACTTCACCTTGGACGGACAAACTTCTGCTATAGAGGACTACCTTGAGTTGAGGCCTGAAAAAGAGGAATTGGTGAGAAAGCTTGTAACTGAAGGAAGACTTCTAATAGGACCCTGGTACACGCAGTCCGATGAATCTATAGTAAGTCCAGAAAGTCTAGTAAGGAATCTACTGATAGGACATAGAATAGCCAAATCCTATGGTAAAGTTATGAAAGTAGGATATCTTCCTGATACCTTTGGACATACGAGTCAATTGCCACAGATTCTGAGGGGATTTGGTATCGATAATTTCATCTTCATGAGAGGAGTAGGAGATGAATTTGATGGCATAGAGATAGAGTTCATATATGAAGCTCCAGATGGTAGTAGAGTGCTTTCGTGCTATCTTATGAGAGGGTACTGTAATGCGAATATGCTAGGCGTAGAGAATCCATATCGAGGAAAATTATGGCGTAGTCCAGATGGATGGAATACCGTATTTCTAGACATATACTACACAGAGCCTAAGCACGACATGGAAAAAGCATATAAGAGGATTAAAGAAATGGTAGATCTAATAAGTTCGAGATCTGTAACTGGTTTAGTATTATTAATGAATGGATGCGATCATCAACCTCCCCAAGGAGACATACCCTCTATAATAGAATTTGTAAATTCACATGACCGAGAATTATTCCTATATCATGGTACACTCGAAGAATATGTAAAATCCTTAAGAGAAGTTAAAGAGAAGCTAAAGGTGTTTAGGGGTGAGCTTAGAGGTGCGAAAAGATATCCATTACTAGTAGGAGTTCTCTCAAATAGAATATACTTAAAGCAATTAAACTACAGAAGTCAAGTTATACTGGAAAATTACGCTGAACCAATATCCACTCTCTCTTACATATTAGGATCTAAGTATCCTTCCAGAGAACTACTGAAGGCCTGGAAAGAGCTACTACGTAATCATGCCCATGATAGCATCTACGGATGTGGTATTGATCAAGTACATTTAGAAAATGAGGTGAGGTTCTATAGAGTTATAGGGATAGGTAGTAATATAGCCTATGAATTCGCTCAAGAAATATGTAGGAAAATAAGGCCTAACGAAGATGGAGTACTTAGATTATTAGTCTTTAATCCATTGAACTGGAAAAGGACAGATTACATAAGAGCTGTACTACCTATTCCCAAGGGAGATTACGTCTTAGTAGATCCAGAAGGCGAAGAGTATCCCGTACATATAGTAAGAGAAATAGATACCATGGGAGGAGGAATCGATGTTGTTTTTACGGTAAAGAATGTGCCCCCTATAGGATATAAAGTACTGAACCTAGTAGAGAAAAAGAGCAAACCTAGTAGTTCATTAAAAGCGGGAGAGAATTGGATAGAGAACGAGTACTTTAGAGTATACGCTGATCCTGAGAAAGGAGGGGCGCTTACTGTACTGGATAAGACTACAGGATTTGTGCTAAAGGATTTAAACGTATTTATAGATGAGGGAGATGCTGGTGATGAGTACAATTATTCACCTCCTAAAGAGGAGGACATGGTAGTAGAGAGTTCAGAGTTTAAAGCTGATGTTAAATCTAGATTAGAACTCAGTAGAGTCCTGTTAACAGCCCATATCAATATGGAGATTCCACGAGCGTTGGAAGGGCAGAGAAGAAGCAAGGAATTAGTAGATATGCCTATAAAAGTAGAGGTAAGTCTCTATCCAGGTGTTAGAAGAATAGATGTTAGTGTTGAAGTCGATAACAAGGCCAGAGATCATAGATTTAGAGTTAAATTTCCAACGCCTCTTATGACAGAGGTTTCATATGCAGACTCACACTTCTATGTAGTAGAAAGGCCAATAGAGCCTATCAGCAAAGGGGTAAATTGGGTAGAACGACCACCAACTACTCATCCACAACTTCACTGGGTAGAAATAACAGATGGGAAATATGCTCTAATGATAGCTAATAGAGGATTACCAGAGTATGAAGTGAGAAGAGAGCCTGGAGCCACAATATATCTTACACTATTCAGGGCTGTGGGATGGCTCTCTAGAGATGATTTGCTGACGAGAAAGGGACATGCAGGTCCTCACATACCCACACCTGGAGCTCAATGTATACGTAAAATGAGATTTGAATACTCTATAATACCACATCATAGCACTTGGAGTGAGTTTAAAGCCTACAAACTAGCTAGAGAATTTGCAATACCCCTATTCTATGTACCCTTCCAGAGGAGTAAGGGATCCTTACCTGAGGAAATGGAGTTTATCAGAGTTAAACCTGACAACCTGATAGTCACAGCCCTCAAGAAGTCCGAAGATAATGAAAATATTGTATTGAGATTCTATAATATACTAGGAGAGACTACCAATGCCGAGATCTTCATAAACTTTGACTTTAAAGAGGTATGGCTAGCGAACTTAAATGAAGAACCTATAAATAGGTTAAGAACAGAAAACAGATCAGTTAAATTAGAGGTAGGACCCCACAAAATTGTAACACTAATGATCAAACCCAGTATCAAATAGGTTATTTACCCACCTCAATTTCAGTCGTTTCTTTACATACTCCTTTTAACTTCTCTATTAACTCCTTACCCTTCTCGGGTTCTACTTTCATGGTATATAGCTTCCTTTTAGTCTTCACTTTTATCTTAACTATGTCAGGGTATTTAACTACCTTACATCTCATAGCTACCTTAGCTAGTTCTAGTAGCCTATTCTCATCGAATATCTCAACAGGCATAGGGATCTCAAGGGATATTTAATTACCCTATTTTTAAATATTAAGGTATATAGCAAAAGCATCATAACTGAGGGTAGTAAATGGAATTTAATATAGTCTTCAAGTTTACAAAAGAGAATAGAAATAGTATAGCCTACTTACTAGGGGCTCTAGAAGGAAGAGATTTTTCATATAATATAACGCTCTCGAGTAATCCTGTTAATACTATTATGAGACAGAGTGGTAAGAGCATAGTACTTTATTCATTAATGGTTACCCAACTTCCAGCTTTATACGAGGAGATAAGAGAATTACATCATTTAAAGAAGAGATACGATTTAGTGATGATATCTGGTGGACCATATCCCTCTGGGGATCCTTTAGGAGCTATCAAAATGGGATTTGACTATGTTGTGATAGGTGAGGGTGAAAATGTCCTTCCAGAACTATTAGAGAGATTAATTCATGAAAGATCCATAGAAGATCTAAATGGTATAGCCTTTAAGAATGGGGGTAAAGTAGTAGTAAGACCAAAAGCGGAGCCTGTAGATCTCGAAAAGTATCCCCCTTGCTTTGATAGATTTAGATTATACCCACCTATAGAGATTAGTAGGGGCTGTACTTATAAATGTAAATACTGTCAAGTACCCGCGCTCTTTTCATGGATTATAAGACATAGGAGTATAGACTACATAGTGAAGTATGCTAAGCACTATGCCAAAATAGGTATCAGAAACCTGAGATTTATAGCTCC
>Ga0190304_1000795_pt1 | contig 14665 bp, 13 predicted proteins | sample 48700712_MG_FD_161670 | JGI IMG/M metagenome (GOLD analysis project Ga0190304, IMG submission 161670) | Hydrothermal vent sediment bacterial communities from Southern Trench, Guaymas Basin, Mexico - 4870-07-1--2_MG | ecosystem: Environmental > Aquatic > Marine > Hydrothermal vents > Sediment ... | reverse complement strand
ATACATTCTCTATTTCATGGGCGGATGGGCGAGCGGTGATGTTGTGATTCTAATGGGATTCTCGGCTCTCTTCCCATATGCATCGAGCTATGCCCGAATGAAACCTTTTTACGCCACCCAATACCCCCTTCACGCTATAACGCTCCTTCTGAACAGCATAATTGCAATATTCCCCTTCATCATGATATATGCACTGGGAGTCCTGATAGCACAAAAAAAGACGGACAGGTTGAAACAGGTTTTCTATGAAAGGGCAAACCTATCAATTGAGGTAAGCCTGTGGATTATAGCTTCCTTTATAGTGCTAATACTCATCCAAAAGCATCTCAACCTAACACTCCATCCAGCAGTACGATACATAACTACCATAGCGCTCATAACCCTCCTTGGAAAGTTCAAAAAAGCTGGAGACATAATTGGATGTATCGCCCTAGTATACGGTTTTTACATTGCAGGACCCACCATAGTATACGCCTTTTTAAAGCTTCTAATCGTGCTCTACATCTTTAAAGTGTTCTTTTCAGTTGTCAAAGTTCTTAGGAGCGAAGTCCTGATAGAAGAAAAACCAATCGAGGAGATAAATGAATGGGACATAATTGGAGAGTGGATATATGAAAAGGAAGGAAAAATTCTAAGGGACAGGGAGAGCTCCTTTGAAAAACTTAGGAAGGCTGTCAAAACTGGTGATTTATCTCTCCTAAACCCTTCTTACAATGGAGCTATAGTCTCGCCGACGGCAGAAGGAATTACCGGAGAACAGCTGGAGAGGTTAAAGTCCCTCGTAGAAGAAGGAAAGATCGAGAACAGATTTCTCGTGAAAAAAGCCATGCCTTTTGCACCCGCTCTCTTTCTGGGCTTTTTGATTTCCGTGTTCTACGGAGATCTATTCTGGTGGCTCGTCCTCAAGATGGCGGGGATTTAAGATCCCTCAATTATTTCTTTAACATGACAAATTCTCTCCACTCATTCACAATCTAACAAAATTTAAGATCTCCTCAATTATTTCTTTAACCTCATGGAGACTTTTGACCTCATAATCCCCCCTTACCCCCTCATGCGGGTTTATGGCTATGCTCACATCGGCTTCCTCAAACATAACTATGTCGTTAAAACCATCACCAACGGCTATCGTGAGTTTCGGTTTGAGCTCCTCTTTGAGTTCTCTTAAAATCACCCCTTTGTTTTTGAAATCTACATGGGGCTTAACTTTACCTGTAATCACCCCCTCCTCATCAAAAATCAGCTCGTTGGCAAAAACATAGTCAACTCCGAGCTCTTTCGCGACTTTCCCAGCAAGGCACATAAGTCCGCTGCTCAGGATTGCTATTTTGAAGTCCCTATTCTTGAGAAAATCTATGAGCTCTCTAGCTCCATCCATATACTCGACGCTCTCAACCCACTCCATGATTTCATCTCTCGTATGTCCTTTCCACAGGGAAGCGTCAAGTTCTGCCCATTTAACGTAATCAATCTTCCCGGAGAAGAAGAGCTCCGCATACTCCTTACCCTTTTCCCAGGTTCCAAAACGCTTGTGAAGCTCGACCCACCCGGAGACGGATTTTACGAGTGTTCCTTCAAGATCAAAGGCTATTAACCTCATTTTATTCCCTCCACCCATGCTCACCTATGAGGGGCACAAAGGCAACCCCTCCATGCCTGATGATCCTTCTCTTTCCGCCTTTTAGTTTGATGACCTCATAGAGCTCCTGCCATAAGTGGTAACTTCCCACGGGAATTAAAAGCTTTCCTCCAACTTTAAGCTGCTCCACCAGCGGTTCCGGAACTTTTGGTGCTCCCGCGGTAACGATAATAACATCATAGGGAGCTTTTGGAGGAAAGCCCTTCGTGCCATCACCCAGAATAACGTGAACTCTATCATAACCAGCCTTTCTAAGGTTCCTCCTCGCAAATTCGGCAAGCTCGGGAATCCTCTCAATCGTGTAGACATCCGTTTTCACCAGCTCATACATGAGAGCGGCGTTCCAGCCACTGCCCGTGCCAATTTCAAGGACGTTAATCCCCTCTTCGAGCCCGGCAAGCTCGAGCATTATGGCTACCATATGCGGGGCGCTTATAGTTTGACCGGCAGGAATTGGCAAAGGCTCATCCACATGAGCATAGTCCCTGTATCTCTCCGGGACAAACTTATAACGTGGAACTTTGAGAAAAGCATCCCTAACACGTTCGCTCTTAATTATACGTTCGAGTTCAAGCCTTTTCACAAGCCTCTCCCACTTATCGTAGAGCTCATCCTCCATGTTCCCACAGAGAAAAATAGGGCGAGATGGTATTTACCTTTTACCGTTTATGCCCCCTGTAAATTTCGAGCTTTCTCCTTGCTTTTCCTCTTATAGCATGTCCCATCAGCCTTTTAATCTCATCAGCCTTTGCAATCCCTCTTTTAATAGTGCCGTTCTCCGTCCTTATCCTTTCTATTTTGAATGTATAACCCCCGACTTCTATGACCTCTCCCGTGGCAAACTCCTCTTCTCTATCAGCTTTGACTTTGAATGACTGTGTAACACCATCTTTCAGATATATGGAGACCCCAAAAACGGCAGGGAAGCTTATGTTTTCCCCCCATAATGTTTTTATATCACCTATTACAGCTTTCTCAACTCTCCTCATACCTTCGAGCTCGATCCCTGTGATTCTAATATCCCCCTCTTCAATTTCCACTATATCTCCCACTCGGATTTCCTCTCCCTCCGGAAGCTCTGCAACGGTTTTGTAGCTCTTCTCATGTTCGCTCACAATTAGGGGGACCTTCACAGTTTTTGGAAGCGTAATTTGCCATACATTGCCACAGTCGAGACATCTAAGCGTAATCTGGCGCCCTCTCTCCTTTATAACCTCCACATTATCACTCCCGCATTCAGGACACTCCATTTTTCTCACCCCTCATGAGTTCTCAACTGGGTTTAAAAGGTATTCCGCTCACTCCTTGAGCCTGACCAGATAGCTCCTTCCCTCTTTGATGCGCTCTATAAAACCTTTTTCCTCCATCTCCCGGAGGAGGATGCTTACCTTAGCTTTCGAAACATTTAAACGCTTAACAAGCTCGCTCTGAAGCATGGGGCCATTTTTAAGGAGTTCGATAACCCTCTCCTCATCACTCTTCAGAATTTCGGGCTTTCCTTTCCTCCTCTCCCTGTACAGCATCCCCGCATAGAAACCCCCTATGAACGCCAAAAACACCAGGACAAAGAGGATCCGGAGATCAAAGCCCTTTTTAATAGGGTTTGAAAACCCAACTATAAAGTAGAACTCCTCATTGCCCCTCAGGTTCTCCCGACTCCATTCAAGGATCAAGGAGTTCTCCCTACTTTCGAGCTTGTTTGGCGAGGGTATTATCGGGGTCAGCACGGCATATCCTCTGGGAACATAAAGGCGAACATAAAAATATCCGACAGGCTGGGAAAATTTTATGTAATAGGCAAACTGCTTCTTTCCATCCGTGTCTTGGAGCACGCCACTCGTGTAAAAGGTTATCCTGATTTTAGCCATATCTCCCTTCCCAAGCTCGGGAAAATTCACGTACACGGCATTTATATTCCCCGTAATCACATTTGTACTCACATTTGCAATTATCGTCTTTCCATTAATCGACACAATGGCATCGGGATTTTCAACGGGATAATCGGAATAGAATACATACTGGCTCAGGCTGGTGTTTGCTGTTAGCTCCACCTCAATGGTTTCCTTTACCATGTTCTCATCCAGAACCTCAAAATGGAGGGAGTATGAATTTATCCGGTAGTCATACGGTGTTTGAGCAGTAACTAGGGGCATAAAAAATAGGAGGAGCAGGATTAGAATTAAAGCTGGCTTCCCTCTTCGGGATTTTTGATTTTTAAGAGAGGACATACATCCATACACTCCCCGCAGTGGGTGCAAAGTGAATAATTCACCACTATCTTTCTATTCTTGGGGTTTATGCTTAAAGCATTTTCTGGACATTTGCCCACGCAGACCCCGCAACCCACGCACTCATAGGCTCTTTTTAAGAGGTAGTAAGCCTGAAGTGCATCCTCTCTCCTCGGGGCGGTTGCTCCATCTTCCGAAAAGACCACGGTGCCTGCCTTTATATAACCTTCACCTTCCTCGACCTCTCCGAGTATAGGAGCAACTTCCTTGATCCTCCTCAGGTTAACCCGGGTATTGAAGCTTATCTTATCTCCCTCAATTCTATATTGCAATGGCTCCCAAACCCTCTTTTCGGGGATTTCAACTTCTAATTCTAAATCCCTTGCCAGCTCTCTCTGCCCCCGTGGAATTCTCTTCCATCTCCAGAAACCGTGAGTAATCCATTCCTCGGGAAGCCTGAAGCGCTTTCTCCATCTCTCAAGCTCTCTTTCCCATCTAGACCATAACTCGGGTTTCTCCTCCTTTAGGATTTGAAGCTCCGCAAGGGATGAGCTGGGGCACATGAAGCATCCTATCCTATCCAAACGGTGCTCATAGAGTGGGTTGTATTTGAGATTGCGGGAGAAGATATATAACCACACATCCAATGCATTCCAGTGGAATATTGGGGATGCACCAACCTCGTTTGGCACCCATGGATTCCTCCACACCCTCGGCTGCCTCGCCCTTTGAATGCTTTCATACTTCCTCTGCCCCACGAACATTAAAACCCCATCCGGATAATGCTCCTTTATGCTCAATGTTATTGGGCCGAGCTTCGTAACCTTGCAGCACCATCTATAATCCCTCCCCGGAGGGGAGAACACGTTTACCGCCCTCCAGAAGGCATCTCCCGCATCGGCCTTGATGAACTCAATTCCCCGGGCTTCAAGCTCCTCCCTTATCTCCTCCACGTATTCGAGGGTTTCCGGAAATTCTATTCCCGTGTTGTTGAAGAAGATGCTGAACTTCTCAAGCTCCTCCATGACGAGTCCAAGAACTGCCAGGCTATCCTTACCTCCCGAGAAAGCCACGGCAGGGGGTTTGTTCGTGTTCTCAACGGTCTTCCTTATGAAGCGCCTCGCCTCTTTAACCCTAACTTCAAGCGCACTTCTATTTGCCCTCAAAACGTCATCAATAGTTGCTTTTTTCCCCTCATGGTAGCTAACATGCTTCTGATGCCTAGTTTTTATCCCCGTCCTCCTCTCTTTGGGGTTTGTCAAATCTTTGTAATCCTTCTTTGCTATACCCGTCGCGATAACCTCGCCATCTTCGGCAACAACTATAACATCATCCCCGATTTTAATGCTCTCATCAGCCTCTATGACCCCAACGGGGAGAACATTTGCACCCTTCTTAATAGGCTCTTTTGCACCCTGATCAACAATCACCCACTTCTTCATTTCCCTTCCAAAGTGCTTCCAGAGTGCCATGGCACCTTCCACTTTAAGCCCTGGTTTCCATTTAAGCTCTCTCGGTTCAAAACGGAGCCATCCAAAGATGTAACCATCCAGAACAATCTCGTAAACATCATCCTCTCCCGGAGTCTTATTCATCAAAACAACTCTATCGTCTATTATCTCACTTAAATCAATACCATAGTGCTCTCCAAACTCGCGCTTGATAAATTCTACATCTTCCTTGAATGCAAATCTCACATCAGCTGGTGGCGTTAAATTCAACCTGAAAACTGTTTCTTTCCCATGAATATCACATTTCTCGCTTATGAGAGGAACATTACACTCTTCACACCAGTAGATATGAGCTCTACCCAGGAATACAGGACCCTTTTTCATCTCATTCACCTGAAGGGAAGAAGGAGGAAGGGTTTATAACGGTTGGGTTTTCCTAATTTTCACTTCCCCTTTCTTTCTTCCAGTTTAGCGGCAACAAAAGCCAGACCAAGTATAAAGATTACTCCTGCCAAAAATCCTCCCCCTCCAAAAATGAGCTTCTTTTTCAAAGGAATAACTTCTATGGTGTTGTTCTGAACTACAATTTTTGGAACTGTTACCGTTTTTTCTATGGTCTCTGTAACGGTGGATGTGTTTTGAACCACCGTACTCCCATTTTTCTCAATAATCGTCGGGGAAATAGCAGTAACATTCAGTATCGTGGAGTTTTGGAAGAGCTCATCACCTTCCTTCACGACTGCGCTGACTTCATAAGTTCCCTCCTTGCTCGGTATAAGTGTTAGAGGATAAATAATCTCACTGCCCGGTTCGAGTTTGCCCCGCAGGTAGAGCCATTTACCATAGAGGGTGAAGTTCTCTGCTATAACTCCCATGCTTTTGGGGACTGCCAGGGTGAGTTCATAGGGTCCGTAGGTGTTTCCTTTATTCACAATGGTGATGTTCAGGGGCAGTGCCTGTCCTATTTTCCCTCCTGTGCCGTTTATTTCCACTTTATATTCAGGCTTAGCCCTATTGACATATATGCTCCTCACCTCGGAGGAGAAGGATATCTCTCCAAAACCATAACATGAAAGCTGATATGGCGCATGGGCTATGACTTCTATGTTCCCTATGGTTAGATTGCCCGCATTTTCAGGTATTAGTGTAATCAGGAATTCAAATTTTTGACCAGTCTTTAAGAGGGATACGTACCTTGGATAGTCCCCCGCAATTTTGAAATCCCCTGATATCTTCGGATTTATCTCTATGTATCTCAGATCAACGCTCCCTTTATTCTCAAGCACAATCCTTGCTTTGAATGCCCCATACTGCAGTGCTCCTTCAGGTGTTTTAAAGGAGACATTGAGAAATGCCGTGTCCTCTATCTTTGGGATTTTATCCTTTTCAAGAAATATTATTGCCTTAATGCTCTTCTCATTATTTTTCTCCTGGATTCCAAGTGCTCCTAGGTGGAGACCCCCGTAGGAAATCATATGAGCTACGCTAATCAAGCCGCTTTTAAGTGGCATCCCGCAGGGGTTTTTAATAGTTACATAAGCACTATCCGAGAAAATCTTGTCAATGCTCACCAAATAGGGACCAATTTTTGTTGTTTTTCCTTCTACCATATCCCCGTAAAACGCTGGAGAAATTTTGGCATTTATATATGCTCCCTTCAGCCTGACTTTGAGCTTTAAATAATTGGAACCCAGCAGGTCATCAACGGAAATTTTCAGATCATCTGTTTCTAAAGTTTCTCCAACCTTAACCCAGTAGTCTTCCCCATTTATTTCAATCTTTACAAGCTCATTGAGGTTATTCTCCTCACTTGACACACTGTAATCCTTGAAGGTTATGTTCCACGCATAAATGCTCTTTGGAACACCTTTGTAGAGGTATCCATCAAGGAGGAGGGGCATTGGGGTTAGACTTATAGAGAGGCTTTCAAAGTTTATATTTCCCCCCTTATAGGTGAAACTCTTGCTCACGTTTTTATAACTTATCAAAACATTTGCTTGGCTTTCGGAGACGGAATTAAGGGTGATCCTATAGCCACCGAATGCCAGAGACTCTCCCTCCATGAGATATGGAAAGCTCAAGCTCAAATTAGCATACCCTCGCTCATCCAAGAGCACATTGTCCATATATAGAGTGTAACCATCGAGCTTTTCAGAGCTTTTCAGAGCCACAATGCTCATTTTATCATTGAAAGATACCAATAGAGAGCCATCTCTTGGCGATATGTCCTTTAGGAGAATATTATCCTCTCCTACCGAAATATCAGAGGGCACAGGGACCCATCCTTTAATTACCGATGCCGCGCTTACATTGGGAATTGCTACGAGCAGAAGAAACAAGACAACAATAACTCTTTTCACGTTCCCACCCCCATCAAAGGCCATATCAATCCTGCAAATGTCATCATCTTTTCCATTATGAATTCTCCAAGGTACATGGAGATTGCGGATATCCATACCAAGACAACAAACTGGTAGAGAGTGATACCCAAATGACCTCCATCCGCAAGCTTTACGGATAGTGAAGATAATAAAGAGTGTAGAATCAAGATGGCGACCAAGATGTAGCTCGTAAGCTGAAGGCCAGAGGAAGACGGCACAAAGATTATGCTCTGGAGGAAATCACCCGTAATTGGCAGATTTGAAAAGAGATGAGTCATGTATGCAGCCACTTGGAAAGCCGATGAAACGGAGAATGCAAATGCACCTGTTATTCCGTATATGACACCCTTAAAGCTTGATACATTCTGCTGTCTTTTCCTCCTTAATCTAACCAGCCTTTCAAAATTCCTGGATATGACCATTCCAATATATTCTGGCTCTGCCCCCAATCTTATGCTCTTTTTGAATATTTCGGAGAAAATGCTTATGAGCCAGCTCCCTGTGTCAGAGACAAAAAATTCCCACGCCTTTGAATCATCAATACGCATCGAAACCCTGCGGTTTAAGTTTCTAATATCCTGCGTGAGAGTTCCGAAATCATGGGAACTCAGGTATTTCAGTACAAGATGCATCGAAGCTCCACTTGCAGCCAGTGAAGAGCTCAAGCTCCTTATGAAAGCAGGGAAATTCTCATCCTTTATCATTATGCTCTCTTCTTCCTTCTGCAATACCCATCCAACATACGCAAGAGGAGTTAGAATCAGTGCAATCCGAATTAGAAGAGGGAGATCGAACCTGGGTGTTATTACGAGCATGCAAACAATGAAGAGCAGGATGCTTCCGGTTATGGATATTAGTATGCTTCTTATGAACTTCTCTTTTCTCTGTGGTATCATAGCATTTTCTGCCCATATCCTGTCCTCAGGCATCCTGTGCTTTATTATGACCAAAACGCCAATTTCCGTTGCCAAAACAAGAACAAAAGTGAAAATGCTCAGACTAACTATATCCTGACCCGTTATGATAGGGCCAATTATAATGAAGGTCACCATAAAAACCACCGAGATAATTAGGGATGAGTAAACTTCCTTAAAAATATCCAGATCATAGAGTGCTCCTTCATAAAAGGTTTCATAATCATCCATGACTGTTTTCTGCTCTTGCAGGAGGTAATCCGTTAGTTCAACGCCGCTATCTAGAGAGTAGGCAAGTCTCTCAAGGAAATCCGAAAAAACTTTGCTAGGGCTTCTCTTAGCGAGAAATCTCAAGGCTTCAGGCATTCCCCTATGGAGCTTGGCTATCAAATAGTAAGCCTTTTCCATCTCCTTTGAAATGGGCTCCAACACTTTTTCCCGGGAGATATTAAGCAGCAGCTCACTTCTGCTAACATCGCTCGTTGAAAGGACAGCAAAATATGTAGCAAAGAATGGTATTTTCGAGTTTATTTTGACCTTCTTGCTGCTTGCAGTGGCATAGGGGTAAAATACGCCATAGATTAAGGGGAGAACCGGAATAGCATAGAGCGCAATTGTGATCGTGCGGGAGAGTGATACAAAGCGGGAAAGGATAGATATGAGCACAAAGAGGAGTATAGACGCCCCTAAGCTTGGCAGTAACACTTTTCTCAAGTACGTCCTTATCGTTAGATCCGTCTGCACAAATATTCCCGCTTTGTTTTTTGCCATTTCAATCACAACCTGAAGCTCAATCCCTCTATGCCCCTCTCATAAAATCCCTTTATCTCTTTATGAACGGAGTAATAATCCGTTATGCCGAGCTCAATCATCCTCTTGATTATTCTGGCTCTAAGAAAGAGCTCATTGTAAATTTCTTTGGGATCCTCATAACCCGCCACCTCTGCAATCTTCCTCTCCAGAATGTAGGAGTTGTTCATACCCCTGAATATATGCCTATCACTCACAGGATCCCACTCAAAAACGTTCCTCGTGGCAACTCCCCCAAGCTCTTCATAGTATCCCTCAATTTCCACAACACTCAAAACCCTCCTAAGGAATTTGCCCTTCACATAAACCGCCTGCTGGAAGAGGGCTATGTTGAGATTGTCTATGAACGTCACGGGGATGTTGATAGGCGAACCCGTGAAACGCTGTATCATCTTTTTAATGTCGCCCGCGTGGAATGTGCTCATGACAGGGTGCCCCGTCTGCATAGCCTGGAATGCAATAGCACCCTCTGCACCCCTAATCTCACCCACGATAATATAATTCGGTCTAGAACGGAGGGCGGCTTTAAGAAGGTCAAAAAGTGTTACCCTGCTCTCCTCGGGACCCCTTTCTCTAGTAGTTAGGCGCTGCCAGGTGGGATGGGGTACTATAACTTCAGGAGTATCCTCGGCGGTGTATATTTTTGCATCCGGCTTTATGAAGGGAATTATTGAGTTCAAGGTCGTTGTCTTTCCGCTCGCCGTCTCACCGCAAACGAAAACACTCATACCGTATTCAAGAGCAATCCATAGATATGCCGCAACTTCCGCGGAGAATGTATTCCAGTTGACGAGTTGGACCACGCTTAATGGAGTTGCAGAGAACTTTCTTATCGTGGCTGAAGGGCCCTTTATGCTCACGTCCGGGCTGTATATTATGTTAATTCTCGAACCATCGGGAAGTGTTCCATCGACCACTGGATTTTTATCGCTTACAGGTCTTCCCATGCGCTCGCTCAAATTTTTGAAATAGTCTGCCAGCTTTATATTATCCCCAAAGGTTATATTGGTTGGGAGTGCCTCAAAAATTTTGTGAATCAGAGAAACATAGTTTGCACCTATAATGTGGATATCCTCAATATAAGGGTCTTTCATGAGAACATCCAGAGGCCCAATTCCTATTATATCTCTCTTCAGCAGATATTTAAACTTCTCAAACTCCGTCTTTGATAGTTCAAACTTGTTTCTGTTAAATAGCCCTCCCTTTCTCAATTTGGAAACCGCCTCACTGAAAAGTTCATCTAAAAAAAGCTCGAATTCCTCCTTTTCTTCGGGAATTCTTCTAGTTGGAGCCAGCTCCAGGAGCTTATCCTTAATCATCTCATACTTTGCTTCTTCCTCCGCATTTTCAATCCTCGGTTCTATAACGATATATTTACGATTCGTCTTTGGATCCCCGTATATATGAATGAAAATGGGATCTCCTACCGTGTAGAGTATGTTTGGATACTTTATCTCCTTCATGCTCCGGCTGAGCTGGACGTGAAACTCCGGAAGCTTGGCATACTTCTTAACGAATTCATTAACATATTTCCTGAGATGGGGATTCCTCGCCATGGCAACTTCCAGAGTTTCACTAATCCTCTCAGCCATATCACACCACCGCTGCAATCTCCACTATGAATCCAACCCGGGGTTCCACTCTAAAGGGTATTATTTTTTGAAATATCCCCATAGCATTGTTATATTTCACTATGGTGGCAGAATTCTTCAAATCACCCCCAAACACCTTAACCTGAAGCCGTATCAAAATGCTGGAGACCTCTTCGAGGGTGGAAAGAACCTTTTCATCCATCTCATTAGGGTTTACGGTCATTATTATGACCTTATTTAGTGAGCTCAGCTTTTTTAGGTGCTCCGTTAAACGACGCAGTTCTTCTTCCTTTAATTCTCGAGGAAATATTGAGGATATGCTGTCAATTATAACGACCTGTTTTTCCCAGAGCCGTGGCTCTCCAAGAAAGCGGGGAAGAAACTTCTCCTTTTTGGATACGCTTGTCATCAGAGGATAGAGAGATATAAAGAGCAGCTTCCTCTTGATGAGCTCGTGAATTATGCCGTATCCAAGTGAATCCATCTGATTGATAAACTCGGGTGTCGTATACTGGCTCGAAACATATGCCACGGAATAATCATTTTTTAAAAAACCGTAAAGGAGCCTCTGAGAAAAGATGGACTTGCCCGTACCCCTATCGCCCTCTATTACAACTATGCTCCCCCCGGGGATTCCCCCTCCAAGCCGCCTATGAAGCTCATCGTTTGGTATCTGAATCTTGAGTAGGGCTCCCATCTTCATCACCTCGCACTTTACACTTTACACCTTAAATACCAGAGATCTCTTCTCACCGTTTTCCACCACGATTGTTATCTTATGATAACCGGATGATAGGGAAGTATCCACATGAATCGAACCTATATCATAGGGATAAAGCATGCTCGATGATGAATCATTCAAATTTGTGAAGGTCAGATTCGACGGAGGGACTAGATTTCCATCAATGAAGACTACGACCGTATTTTCATCAAACATGAAGGAAACCTTTCCCGTGTTTTTTACATAAAACACATAAGCACCGCTCTCAGTGGGTATATTCTCTGCATCATTTATGATTGCAAAGTCCAGCTTCAAGCTATAAGCCAGATGCTCCCCCTTAACATTTATGCCATCTGAAATGTCTTGGGTGACAGCGTAGAGTCCCCCAGCTATGACTCCTGCAATTAGCAGTGAAGCTATGAATAGCACGAGCTCCGAAATCACGCCACTTGCCATCCTCAGCCCTCCAAGGGGCAATACCATGCATCACTAATTATCACCGCTTCTCCCTGAGTCTGATTTGGATCAAGCCATTCCCATTGCCATTTTATCTTTAGAGAGCATCCATTATCCACAACCGTGACTAATGAGTGAATATCTGTTGTTTTAGGCACGTTCTGCACGGTTATGGTTATCCATTCCCCGGGGAGCACATATTCTTTATTCTGGACAGCAACATCTACGGAATTAAGATTACCATCATATATGAAGTTCCAGAGATCCGGGGATAGCGTGCCACCCTCATTCGTCAAATTGAAGGTTATATCATAAACTGAAACATTCGAATTGGTTTCATATGTATAATCATTCAGGCTTAAGCGGGAGTTCTTCAGGTTAACCATAGCCTCATCATGGTAGTTGCTCGCATCTAGGACGGAAATATAAGTATTCTCAAAGGAAGTATATAACATCCCAAAGGCAACCAGAGCCGATGTGAATAAAATCGCGAAGGTCGCTGAAACACTGAACCCCATGGTTATCCCCTAAACACCGTAAACTTGCTCCAACACCCTGTTCATCATCTTAATTTCCCTTTCTATTGAATCCAAAACCTCCCTTGTCACCCTCCCCCCTCTAAGGCGCTCTATGAAGAGCAGAGATATCAAATGATCCTGAATTGTCAGCTTATCCTCAGGCCTCCAATTGGGCTCCCTATAGTGAGGTTTGGTCCCATTCGCATAGGTCAGCAGAGTGTTTAGCACATTCTCCGAAATCCATCCAATCCTGTAGTAAAACTCTAAGACGTTCTCAAGATTTTGTATGCCTGCCTTATCAATAAGGAAGCCCAACCATTTCAAAGCTATCATAGTTGAGACCATATCATCAGGAAGCCTTTCGAGTCTAGCCTTACCAACCTGCTGAACGGTTAAAACCTCCCTAATATCCTGGGGAATTTTAAATTCCTCTCCCATTTCCTTCTCCTCCTCTTTAAATTCTACCTCCTTTTCAGGTGTAGAAGGCTCAACATACTCCTGATTGGTGATTTCATTATCGGAATAACCGGGAATCGCCGTTGAAGCTGTATTCACCGAAGATGCACCCACCAAATGCTCTCTTACCTCCTTGAGATACTTTCCAATTTCCTCGACCCTCCTATCCAGTTTCGTAAGTCTCTCGACCTGGCTGGAATAGTTTTCTAGCACCTTATCGATAATTAAATCCACCTGTTCGGGTGTGAGTATGTCCATCTTGGACACCAGCTTATCCTGAAGCTCCTTTATTATAATCGTGGGCACTTTTCCCTGCAGCCTCTGGAGTTTTTTCTCGATTTCTTGCTCGAGCATCATTTTTCTCCCTCCGCAAGGACTTCGTAAATTACTTTATCCAAATCAATACCATGATAAGCCAGCAACCTTAAATCCGCCTTTATTTGGGCTATTTCTTTCCTCAATTCGTCGAGCTCCTGCTTCAGATCCTGGATCTCTCCAACTATTGGGTTCTCACTTTCTAGATCTTTGAAAGGATTTATCTCCTGTGATACCACCTCATATAGCATCATGACGTCCCTAATTGTCTTGTTCAGACTCTCCACCTCATCCCTGATCTCCTGGATTTGGGCTTTAAGGGTATCAATGCTTACCTTTATCCTTGGAATATCGTTCTCGATCTCATTCATCCTCACCATCATTTGAGTTAAGGCTTCTTCCTCCTCTTTTTTCCTTTCTTCATTTTCTACTTCTGGTTGGACAATTTCGGGAGTTTCTTCCTCTTCCTTCTTGGTTTTCTCCTCCTTTTCCTTTTTGAATTTGTTCTTGAGGTATGCGAATGACATCCTGGCCCCTCCAAAAAGTTAATGAAAAAGAAATTTTGCAAAAAATTAAAGAGCTCACTTGAGTTCTATTATTGTATCTGTTCCGTAGCTCGGTGGTGTAGTTACCTTGGTGTAACCAGAAGCACCAAACTCAGGCCTGACCTCAATGGTAATATCTGTTCTTGTTGGTACATCACTACCGAATACTGCATTTGCATCAACCACCAATATTGCAATGTCTCCAGCATTAAGTGTTGGGCTGGTACCTGAGAGAGAGCCATCTTCATCCTGGACTATTAGTATACCGAAGGATGTGCCGTTACCACTGATTCCTGTAGTATTCCACGGTATTTTTGAGGCGTTGAATATGTTACCTCCCACCTCTGATACATTTTCTATAGCTCCACTCTTGTACTTAAGAACTGCAAGTCTTGAGCCATCACTTAAAACCAGCTTTGTTTGATTTAGGTCAAGTCCCTCACTACCAGCATTTGGTGAAATATAGATTGCAATTTTATCCATTCCTGTATGGGCACTATTTACGTGTCCCATTACTGAGTCGATTTTCAGTCCGCTGGCAACTTCCTTCGTCGTCTGCCTCCCAGTAGCCTCAGCCCTCTGCTGCAAGTAACCACTCGTATTAATAAGCACTGCCGCAGCCACTGCCGCCACTAGAAC
>Ga0190304_1000794_pt1 | contig 14668 bp, 14 predicted proteins | sample 48700712_MG_FD_161670 | JGI IMG/M metagenome (GOLD analysis project Ga0190304, IMG submission 161670) | Hydrothermal vent sediment bacterial communities from Southern Trench, Guaymas Basin, Mexico - 4870-07-1--2_MG | ecosystem: Environmental > Aquatic > Marine > Hydrothermal vents > Sediment ... | reverse complement strand
TTAGAAAAAATAAATTAAATTATCGCTATTGGCAAGGACATAGGGTTTTGGATTTATTAAAATTTTGTGAGTGTGATAGTTAATAATTAATACGGAAAAACCTTGAAAAAATTGTTAAGGGATTGTAGCAAATCAATAATCATTTCAATTCTTTAATTCTAATATCTATTTTTTCTATATCTTTTTCTATTGATTCTAGTTTCGAATTGAATTTGATGATGTATGATTTTATTTCTTGAATTATTTTTTCAAGTCTTTCTTTATCTTTTGAATATTTTATTTTTGAGTATAAATATTCTAATTTATCTTCTAAATTTTTTATTTTTGATATATACATATCATATTTTTCTGAAATTTCTATTTTTTCTTTTTCTAAAAATTCAAGTTCTTTTGCTTTTGGAAGTTTTAATTTTTTTAATTTTTTTATTGGTTGTTTTTTTAATTCTTCTTCTTCTTCTAAATTTCTAATTTTCTCTTTTTGTTTTTTCTCTCTTAGAAGTTGTTTAAATTTTCTTTTTGATTCTTTTATGTTTCTTTTTATTGCTTTTGAATGTGATATCATGTTATTAAAAAAGGGAAAGGATTTATAAGAATTTATATTGGGGAGTGTTTGCTAAATTAAAATTTAGAATTGATAAACTAAAATTCACACAGCAGTGCTGTGAATTTTAAGAATCAAATTAGTGTGGAAAATTTTTTTGAGATTTGTTGAAGATTTTGAGAAGATAGGGGGGTAGAAATTTTGACAAAAGTCATATAAATTAAACATTCTAATTTTTATTATGGTAAAACAGAGATCTTTTAGTGTTTTGGGAGATATTGCAATTGTGAATTTTCCTTTTGAAACTAAAGTAATTGAGAAAAAGAAATTTGCAAATGAACTTTTGAAAAAACATGTTAATCTTAAAACTATTGTTGAAAAATCTAGAAAGTTTAGTGGAAGGTTTAGGAAACAAAAGACGAAGCATTTAGCTGGAATCAAGAATAAGGAAGTTTTGTATAGGGAGAATGGTTGTGAATTTAGATTTAATTTGGATGAGACTTATTTTTCTCCTAGGTTGGCTAATGAAAGAAGAGAGATTGCTGATTTGATTAAAAAAGGTGAAAAAGTTTTAGTTATGTGTGCTGGTGTTGCTCCTTTTTCGATTGTTATTGCAAAAAATACTGAAGCAAAGATTGTTTATTCTAATGAGTTAAATAAGAAAGCAAATGAATATGCTAAGGAAAATATTTCTCGAAATAAGGTTGATGAGAAGATTGTTTTGGTTTCGGGAGATATTAAAAAAGTTGCTTCTAAGTTGGCTAAAGAGGATAAAAAATTTGATGTTATTGTTATGACTAGACCTCAACTAGTTGATACTTTTTTGAAAGAAGCTTTTATGTTGGTTAAACCTAAAACAAGAATTTATTACTATGATTTTTGTAAAGTTGAAGATAAAGAATTAATTGTTGAGAAAGTTAAGGCAGAGGCAAAAAAGGCAGGGAAAGAAATTAAGATTTTGAATGTTAAAGATGCTGGAGAAATTGCGCCATATAAAGTTAGGTTGAGAGTTGATTTTGAAGTTTTGGGTAAAAGTTGGTTTAGAAAAATTTTTGGAAGATGATTATTCTTCAATTATTTTTTTAACTAGGCCTTTTGTTGTACAAATTTTTGGTAATTTTTCTACCATAAATTCTGGTTCTATTTGGTTTTTATAAGGGCATTTTTCAATATCACAAAAAATTTGTTGATGTCCAAATAAATAGTCTTCTTTTGCATGATTTAAGTAGTGTGGGCATTTTTCTTTTTGATTTTCCATATTATTTGTTGTATTCTATAGTTTAAATTTATTTTTGTGATTAAATGTTATAATTCTTTTTTTACTTCGACAGCAGTTGGAGCTTGACTTGCTCCTAACTTCGCACGAGTTTTTTTGTTTTTGTATTTGAGTTGTTTGAAACTCTACCACGAAATTACTCGTCCGTGCCATTGGCACTCCGGAAAGCTATAATTCTTTTTTTACTTCGACAGCAGTTGGAGCTTGTCCTCCGTGCCAAGTAAATCTTGGTCGTATTCTCATTGGATAGATTCTTTCTGAATTATCATCTAGGATTATTGCTGAACCTTTTAGGCTTGGTAATTCGTTCATGTATCCTTGAATAGTCTTTGCTAAATATGATTGCATCATATGATTTAATGCATCTACATCTGGTTTTGAAGTTACTCTATGTGCTAAAACAATATCTGATTGAGTCATAACATCTGTGTGGATTTTTCCTGGTTGTTGTGTTGCTAAGACTAAAGAAATTCCTGGTTGTCTACCTTCTCTTAAAATTTGAACCAGTGCATCTGTTGAAATTACTTTTTCATCTAAAGGGAGAAATTCATGAGCTTCATCTATGAATAACCAAACTAAAGGAGTTTCTTTTCTTTCTGCTTTGCTTGAATAATCTAAACCTTTTGAAACTGAATTAATTTCTTCTTGTTTTCTTGCCATCATTCTTTCGTTGAAAAGTTTTCTTGATAAAAGGCTAATTACTAATCCTCTTACATTGAATGCACCTATGGAGTTATAGGCTGATAAGTCTAATACTGATGTTGTTCCTCCTGTTATTAAATCTCTTATTTTTGTTTCATCTGCCCCTTCTTTTGCAAAGACACCCCAAGTATTTGCTGTTTCGAAAAGCCCTATTGCAGAGTTTATGGTTTCTTTTTCACTTCGTTTATCTTTTTCAATTGTTTCTAGAATATCTTTTATTGTATATTTTTTGTTCAATTCTTTTAATTGAGTTAATGATCTTTGAATAATTGTTGATACTGGATGTAGAAGGCTTAATCCGAATGTTATTATCCAATCTTCTGCTGTTAATTCTGAAACACTTAGTGCAAATTTTTCATCTACTGGAATTCCTTTTTCTATGAATTCGTTATAATATCCGAAAGGTACGAAAACTTTTACTGGCAAATTTTTTGGTTTTAATCCCCATTCTTGTAATAAGTCTTTATCTTTTTCATTTGGATATTTCATCGTCCAATAGATTCCCATTGTGTCAAAAATTAAGGATGCAATATTTTCTGAAACATCTTTTGGGAGGTTTGAAATTTCTTCTGTTAAAACACCCATCGTATATGATTTTCCAGAACCTCTTTTTCCTGCGATTAAAACAACATGACTTCTTGCAATATCCAAATAAATATGATTCGAGAGAGAATTATATTGCCCCATTTTTACATAACCTCTCCCTATATGTAAGAGTCCTTTTTTTCCCAGAAGTTTTTTATCTGATTCTCCTCTCCCTATAATTATGTCGTGTGGCATAGTTGTAATAAGTTAAAGTTATTTTTAATGTTTTGGTTGGGGGTATTTAACTCACTTTATTTGTAATTAATAATTAAATTATTCGTTGCTGCTGGCAAACATGGGTGCTGGAGTATTTCAGGAAAATATTTCTTAAAAGAGAAAAAGGAAGTAATTTTGACAAAATTATTTAATTTGAGGATATTTTATCCTTTTTTACAAATTAATATTTTATATAAATTTTAGTATTTATTTTTATGAATTTCAAGAGGTGGGAGTTTAATAATTATATTCTCTGTAGGAGGAATTTTATACTAATTTTTTTGGTCATAAGAAATTTTAGAAGTTATCTTCTTTTTGGTCTTTAAAGTCGATTCTTCCCCAGATCTCCTGCAGAGATTTTTTATGATTATTATGAGAAAAACAAAGTGCTCGCTGTTGCTCGTAATGAATTTTATATTATCATCCCATTGGCAGAGGTATCGTTTGAATTTAAATTTTTTTGAAATAGGAAATTTGTATTTAGTAATTGAATTGAATTGAATGGAGTGATTAATTGAGTTTATTGTTTGAAAAAATTAATTATTTTTTGAATTATTTAGAAACTTTTATAAATAGTTTTTGTTTTTAATGAATTATGGTAAGTAAAAAGAAAAATGAAAAGTTTGATTTTCTTGAAAAAATTAAGAAGAATCCTTGGAAAAGTATGACTTTTGTTTTGAGTGTTTTAACTGTTGTTTTGTTGGGAACTTTGATGGTTTCAGGCAATTCTTTATCTTCTAAACAATTATCTTCTAAGCAAGCAGGAGAATTATTTGTTGATTATATTAATTCAATGGGTGCTGCTCAAATTGAATATGTTGATTCAGCAGATTTTAGTGATGGATTATATCAAGTTACTATTTTAGCTGAGGGAAATGAGATTCCTGTTCATATTACTAAAGATGGAAAATATCTTGTTCAAGGTGTTATGCCTTTAGTTCAACAAGAAGTTGAGGTTCAAGAGGTCCCTAAACAAGATATTTCTACTATTGATATTCCAAAAATTGAGAAACCTTTAATTGAGTTGTTTGTAATGACTCATTGTCCTTATGGTACTCAAGCCGAAAAAGGCTTTATTCCAACTGCTAGATTACTACAAGATGTTGCAGATGTTAAAGTAAGATTTGTTCATTATTTCATGCATACAAATAATCAAGAAGAAGTTGAAACTCCTAGACAAGTTTGTATTAGGGAAGAACAATCAGAGAAATATTGGGATTACTTAGAATGTTTCTTAAGTGGAACTTATGGTTTGGTTGAAGAAGCTTTGGCTTGTGAAGTTCAAGTTGGAATTGATTCAGATGCCTTAGCAGATTGTATTGATTCTGGAAGAGCAGATGAATATTATGCAGAAGATTCTGAATTAAGTGAACAATATGGTATTGCTGGAAGTCCAAGTTTTGTTGTTAATGGTGTGAAAATTGGAGGAAACCCTTGTAACTCAGAAGATGATTGTAACTCTGGAGAATCTTGTGTAGTTGTTGATAGACAAGGTAATAAGATATGTTCTCTTGGAAGAGACTCTACATCTTATCTTGAATCTGCTTGTGGTGGATTCGAAGAACTTGTAGGAGCTTGTTCTGAAGAAGTTAGTTCAGAATCACCTAGTCCAGGATTTGGATATAGTGGTAGTGGATCTGCGACAACAGCTCAATGTTAAATTTTGGTTCTTTTTGGTTAAAATACAAAAAATTTAATTTTTTAAATAGCGATGCTATTTTACAAAATGAAATCTTAGATTTTACCTCAAAAATAATTCAAAATTAGAATAATTGGATAGTTAGATTGTTATTGATGATGTTTTGTTATTTCAAAAATTCCACAAAGTTCATTATTTCCCTCAGGAAATGTTGATAAATACCCGTTATTTACGAATGTTTTTTCAGATTTATTATCTATATTTACAAACATGTGCCCCATATTATTATCTTTATTTCTAATAAATATTCCATGTGGACCATCAATTTCACATTTTTCTTCTAAATTTATTAAACCTTTTTCTAAATTATTTTGAAATACTTTTTTAAGAGAATCAAAAGAAATTTTTGAGGATTCATCATATTCTTTACTTATATCAAAGGTTGGAGGAATATAAGCAATTCCCGAATATTTGTGATCCGATAAATCTTCAAGAATTTTAGGTAAGATATAGACTTTTGTTGTACCATTTATTTCAACTAATGGATGTTCTTTAGATTTTTCAAAAAGTTTTTTCGCAGTTTCAAAATCTTGGTATTTTATATAAATTAAATTGGCCAAAGAACATATTCCACATTCTTCTGTTCTATTTGGAAAATATCCATCACTAGTTAATTCAATTGATTTTTTGGTTTTCATCGTGATTGTTTGATATAATCTATAATAAATTAAACTATTTAAAGCTTTCTTTTGTCACTCCTGATAAAAAGTAACAAATTAGAATAAAAGATTAATACTTCATAACATAATCAATTTCATCTTCGTCTAGTCTTAGTTCTTTTTGGATTATTGGATTTTTTAGTATTAGTTTGATTTCTTTCCATTCTGCCATTATTCTTTTGTATCCGACATGTGTTTTTTTTGCATATTTTATTGCTATTGTTTTCTTTTTTCCGTGTTTTTGGTTGTTGAGCCAAATTTTTAGTATTCTTCCTGGTCTGGAGTATTTTTTGAATCCTGTTATTTCTCGATCTCCTTTTGATTGGGATATTCCGTAACTTAGAAATATGTTTTCATAAACTAAGAAACGCCAGTATTGTTGTTTGTAAATTCTTCCTTTGAATAAATCTACTTTTGCTAATCTTTGATAGGCTTTTGCTAGGTCTTCTCCTGAATAGACTTTTGGAATGTTTTCTTCTATCCAAAGAATTATTTCATCTATTTGCATGTCAACTTTGTCAAACGTTCCTAACATTTCCTCATTTGCTTTATCTTGGAATATATGTTTTATTGAATTGAATATATCTTGTTTTTTGTTTCTCTCATCCATTAATATTTCTTCTGGTTTATCCATGGCTGCTACTGCTTCAAGGTCGTTTATAGCGCTTCTAAGGTCTCCTCTTGCCTTTATTGCTATTTGATTAAGCACTTTATCATTAATGGATTTATTTTCTTTTTTTAGGATTAATTTTAATAATAATTTAATTTCTGCAGGAGAGATATTTTTTAATTCTATTATATTGGTTTTTTTTCTTAGGGGTGAAAGTTTTTGTATCCAAGCATCATTTGCTGCGCAAATTATTGGATAATTTGTATTTTCTATTAATGAAACTAATTCTGATACTCCTCCCCTATCTTTCATTCCAGATAATCCATCTATTTCATCTACTAGAATTAATTTGTTTTTATTGAATAAAGAAGTTTGTTGTAATACTGGTTTTAATTTTGTATTAAGTGAAGATTTGTTTCTCAAATCTGATGCGTTTAATTCGAATATTTCATATTGATTTTCTTTTGCAAATACATGGACTAAAGTTGTTTTTCCAATTCCTGGTGGACCATTAAGTAGAAGTGCTTTTCTTTTTACTTTTGGAAAACTTTCTAGATATGTTTGTACTTGTTCAATTGCTTCTTCTTGACCTATTAATTCTGATAATTTTTGTGGCCTATATTTTTCTACCCATGATTTCATTTTAGAACTATTTTCCCAAACCAGCTAAGATAAAGCTAGCTAATAATGCTTGAAGTTGTATAAAAGGATCTGAACCTTCAACAATTCTAAATTCTGCTTCACCAGTTTTTTCTGTTAGTCTTACTTTTGTTTCTGGTTCAATTGTTAAATTCCAAATTTCTTTTTGCATTTGTTTTATTATATCTTGACCTGAAACTGATTGTTTTAACATTACATCTAAAAGTTTTTCTCTTGCTCCTTCGAAATCTCCTGAGAGAGCGTAATCTAGAATGATTTTAATGTCTTTTGGTTTTGCTTCTGAAATTAATGTTGAAACTAAATCTTTTGTTATTTTTGGAGATACTGCCGAGGTTGATTGCATTAAGTTTACTGAACGTCTACAGTCTCCCTCACTCCCTTCATAAATTGCAGTAATTGCTTCATCATCAATTTCTAGTTTTTCTGCTTCAGCAATTCTTTCGATTACTTTTTCAACATCTTTTTTTTCTAATAATTTGAATCTAAATACAGAACATCTTGATTGAATTGGATCGATTATTTTTGATGAATAATTACATGACATGATGAATCTACAAGTTGAAGCATAGTTTTCCATGGTTCTTCTTAATGCCTGTTGTGCTTCAGGTGTTAACGCATCGGCTTCATCCAAGAATATAACTTTGAAGGGGACATTTCCTAATGATTTTGTTCTTGCAAAGCTTTTTACCTTGTCTCTTACTACTTGAATTCCTCTTTCATCTGAAGCATTTAATTCTAAGTAATTATCCCTCCAGTTTTTACCAAATAATTCTTTTACTACAATTAATGCTAAAGTTGATTTTCCTGTACCTGCTGGACCTGCGAATAATAAGTGTGGAATATTTAGAGAATTTGTTAGTGCTTGTACTCTTTTTATTATTGCTTCTTGGCCTGCTAATTCTTCAAATGTTTTGGGTCTGTATTTTTCTGTCCAAATTTCGCTTGTCATGATTAATAGAAATAACTCTTTTTTATAAAACTTGTTTTGTTATTGGATGGGAGTATAATTAAATGGAATGAAACCTTGTGAGGTTAATTCATAAGTTTCAAATTTTCCATAAACATATAAAAATTTAGCTGATTCTGGATTATATTTTTTTTCAATTAAATTTGGAATTCTTTTTAATTGTTTTTTTGCTTTATTTCTATTCAATTCACAATCGTTACATTTGTATTCTATAAAATAAGTATGTTCATAATTAATTATTATTGCATCTATTTCACCTTTTACTTTGGAATTTTTATATAATTTTTTTTCTATTTCGGAATGCAGGGCATTATTAATGCCTATTAATTTTGGATTTTGTGCCATATCTTCTAATGCTTTTTTATGTTTTTTTTCCATTAATTGACATTTATTTTTTTTATTAAATTTTGATGTTTTGGGATTTAGAATTTGTTCAACAATTTCTGGATAATATTTTATATTTTGACCTTTAGGTATTTTTTTCATAAAAGATTAAATTAAAATTCATTTAAACATAAAATTCTATTGGAATATGTATTTTCTAATATATATGTTGTAGATATATTTAGTTATTTGGAGAAATTATGCCTTTTCCATTTAAAATTTCTTGGTTAAATTTTTCTGCGTGAGTTTTATATTTAAAGGTAGCTGACCAAGAATTTCGATCAATTAATTTGTATTCTAATTTTTTTGTATTTTTGTTTAATTTTTGATATTTATAATTGAAGGCTTCTTTGTATTTTATTGAATTTTCTTTGCCTTTTATATATGCAATTGGTTCTCCATTAGATTCTGTAAAAAATTCATACCATTTATTTAATATCATAATATCTTAGAATTAATATGTTTTATAAAAATAATGTTTTAGAATTACCTAGATCTATCTCTTCTTAGTTTACGCTTATGTTTTTCTTTTCTAAGCTTTTTTCTTTGCCATTTCCATCTCATTTGGCCTTTCTTTTTCCAACGTCTTGAACTTCTTTTCATAGAAATTTTATGAGAAATTTGTTTTTAAAGGTTTCGGGTTGAATTTGAACAATGTAATAAATTAAATGAATTTTGCATTCTTAAGTAAGTTTTAAAATAGAATTATATTATTAATTTTAATGATTAATAAAATTCTTTTAATTTATGGTGAGAAAAAAAGTTTGGCTCATTTGAATAGTTTGAAGATAGTTGAATCTATTTTGAAAGAAAAAAAAATTAATTTTAATAAAATAAAAATAAATGATTTTAAAGAAAATTTTTTGAAAGATGTTGATTTGGTTATTTCTGTTGGAGGAGATGGAACATTTATTCGAATTTCTCATTATTTGAAAGATTTGCCTATTTTAGGAATCAATTCTGATTCTAAAACTAGTGAGGGTGGGCTTTGTAGTTTAAATGAACAAAATTTAGAAAAATTAAAAGAAATTTTAGAAGGAAAATATAAATTAATTTTTAGGAATAGAATCGATATTTATTTGGATGGAAAGTTTGTGAAAGAAAAAGCATTGAATGAGGTTTATGTTGGAACTCGAGATCAATTCCATACTTCTAGATATATCATAAAATTTCAGGATTTTGAAGAGGAACATCGTAGTTCTGGTGTTTTGATTAGTACTGGTTCTGGAAGTAATGTTTGGTATAAATCTGCAGGAGGAGAACCTTTTAGTTTTGATGAGGATAAATTAAAATTTTTAGTTAGGGAGCCATTTTTTAGTAGATTATTTCAACCAAAAATTTTGCAAGGTGAAATTGTGAAAAGCGAATCTCTTATTTTTTATTCAAAGAGATGTATGGGGGGAATAATTGCACTTGATTCAAATGTTATTTATGATTTTAATGAAGGAAATAAAGTTGAACTAAAACTTTCTAAATTTCCTTTGAAAGTTTTAGAAAAGATTTAAGAAATAATTATCTAAATCTTTTAACATTAATTTTTTTACAGTATTTATTTATGGGGCAAGTTGAACAAAATGGTGAAATTGGAACACAAATTGTTCTTCCGAATTGCACAAATATTGAATTGAACCCTTTCCAATATTTTTTTGGGAGAATTTTTATTAGTTCTTGTTCTGTTTTTTCTGCTGTTTTTGTTTTCACCCAACCGATCCTGTTTGGAACTCTATGACAGTGTGTATCTACTGGAATCACTAATTGGTCATAAGCAAATGCTAAAACTATATTTGCTGTTTTTGGACCGATGTGTTTTATTGAAATTAATTCTTCGTATGTTTTTGGAACTTTGTTATTGAATTTTTTTAAAATTTCTTTTGAAACTGATTTTAATGCAGTTGCTTTTTTATTGTAATGTCCTGATTTGAAAATTATTTTTTTTAGTTTTGGAAGTGGAAGTTTAATTATTTTTTCTGGAGTATCTGCAATTTTGAAAAGTTCAGCTGAGATTAATTCTGTTGTTTCATCTCTTGCTCTCAGTGATAATAAACATGAAATAAGAATTTTGAATGCAGCTGTTTTTCCTCGCATATTGTTTAGAGTTGTTGTAGAAATGGGATAGATTGATTCTAGTTTTTTCATTATTGGTTGAATTGTTTTTGGTTTCATATTAAAATGAATATAAAGAGATTAAAAAAGTTTGCTGAATTTTAGTATAATCTTTAAAGAGGCAAAATTGTTTGCTATCGCAAATTATTTTTGTAATTATTTGTTGTAACTGTGAGGATATGAAATAAGTTTAGGTTTTTGAAAAGTTAATAAGGAGAATTATAAAAATCTAATAATTTCTTCAGAGAATTGTTGTCAAGATAATTTAATTTTTTAACGAAGAGATTTTAATTTGTGTAACAATTAAAATTTTGTGAGTGTGAAAAATAGGATAGCATTCTTTTAGAATTAATATTGAAATTATCACTTTGGCAGAAATATGAATTAGGTTTAGATTTTAAATTTATCATGGGCTGTTTTTGAAACCATCACTTAGACCAAAATCACTGCGTGGATTTTGTGTTTCAAATTTTTTAAAATTTTCCTCAAGTCGTAGATGTCTTTTCAAAAAAGATTGTGCCGGGAGCTTTGGCGAGAAGGTATTCTCGAAGGGTGAGCGTCACATTGTCGAGGGCGAATGTAAAAATTCGCGCCTCAAAAAGTTTCAATTGAATTCTGTTTTTGAAACTTTTTCTTTAGCAAAATCTGCGGTCAAGCCCACAACTTAAGTTGTGGGGTAGCAGATTTTAGCGAATTTGTGACCATTATTTTTTATAATGAGTTTAATTAGTTAAATTATGAATGAAGTGAGTTAAGTTTTGCTTAGTAATTAAAATTTTGGGAGTGTATAAATTATTGAAGATTAAACAGCTTTAGTAATATAACTAATTCCATTTTGTTGTAGAATTTTTATTGCTTCTTGGATTGATTCGTTTCCTAGGAAACATGCGACTATTTTGTGTTTGAATTTTGATTCTGCTAATATACATGCGGTTTTTTCTGGTTCTGACATCATTTGTGGAGTTAGTACAACGATTATTGAGTCGTAGTTTGATTTTATTCTATTTAATGCAGTTTTGTAATCTTTTGCTGTTGCTGTTCCTAGAATATCTTTTGGTCCGTGAATATTGTATCCTTGTGTTTCTAATTGATCGGTTAAAAGTGCTCCTGCTCCTCCAGCATTTGTTATTATTGCTATTTTTTTCCCTTTTAGTTTATGGACAATGTTTTCTTCTCTTATTCCAAATGCTCTTAGTAATGATTTGGATTGTTTTACTTTTGCTTGTTTAAAGGCTCCTTTGTAGATTTCATTATCTGTTGCTAAACTTGCAGTGTGAGACATTGTTACCTGTTTTCCTTTTTTTGTTTGTCCAGCTTTTATAACAATTATTTCTTTGTCTGAATTTTTACATGCTTCAATAAATCTTTTACCCTCGTGAAGGGATTCTATATAACAGATAATTTTTTTTGTTTTTTTATCTTGGTTAAAGTATTCAATCCAATCTGCAAAGTTTAAATCTATCATATTCCCTAATGAGATGAATGCTCTTAAGGGAATTTTATAATCTAAAATATAGCTTCCTAATGCTCCGCTTTGACTTATGAAAACGGTGTTTCCTTTTTTTACTGTTTCTTTTGCAAATGTTAAATCTAAGTTTTTCTTTGGATTTATTATTCCAAAACAATTTGGCCCTAGAATATTTAAGTTATATTTAAATTTCAGTTTGATTATTTTTTTTTCTAATTTGAAGTTTCCTATTTCTGAAAATCCTGCCGAGATAATGATTATATTTTTTATTTCTTTTTTTGCGCATTGTTCAATTATTTTTGGAACTGTTTTTGCTGGCGTTGCAATAATTGCTAATTCTATTTTTTTTGGATAATCATTGATTTTTTTATATGAATTTTTTCCTTCAATTTGGTCACCTTTTTTATTTATTGGAATTACTTTTCCTTTTAATTTGTTTAATTTTTTCATTATAATGTTTCCAACTTTTCCAGTTGTGTTTGAAGCACCGATAACTGCAATTGATTTTGCATTGAAAAATGAGTTTAAGTTTTCCATGTTTATATTTGGGGATTGTTATTTATAGAGTTTTTGGGATTGATTATGGGGAAAAATTTGTTAAACAAAGTTCTAAATAGCTATATTAAATTTCTTGAAGTAATTCGGGAATTTAGCAAGAATAATTATCTGCGAAAATTTAATGAATTGGCAATTTTTTTTATGAAATCTAATAATTAATTGGAGGATGGCTATGGAAATAATTCTTTATTTATGGGGAAAAGAGTGAAAAGTAAATCTGCGTTTAGCGATTTAATTGAGTGAGCGATTGTTTTTTGTTAGTTATTTTATATTAGAAAACTATATAACTATTTTTTTGTTTATTTTATTATGAAATATATTGGAGAAGTTGAGGCTGAGAAGTTTTTATCTAAAAAGGGATTTAATGTTATCAATAGTTATTTTTGTTCGGGAAAATCTAAAATTAAGTATGGTTTGAAAAAAGTTAAGGTTCCTTTTGTTATGAAGGTGGCTGGAAAGAATATTGTTCATAAAAATAAAGTAGGAGGGATTAAGTTGGATGTTAAAACTTATTCTAATGCTATTGATGAGTTTTCTAAATTGAGGAAGATAAAGGGTTCTAATGGTGTTTTATTTCAGAGTAAGATTGGAGGTCGAGAATTTTTAATTGGAGTTAAGAAAACTCGGGAGTTTGGACAGGTTATTGGTTTTGGTTCTGGAGGGGTTGATGTTGAAGAGAAAAAAGATGTTAGTTTTAGAGTTACTCCTTTGGATGGAGAAGAGATTAAGAAAATGATTAAGGAAACAGAAGTTTCTAGAGGTTTATTGAAACCTGATGGTAAAGCTATTGAAAATATTATTTTGAAATTGTCTAAATTACTTGAAAAACATCCAGAAATTTCTGAATTGGATATTAATCCTTTAATTGTTAAGGATGGGATTGCTACAATAGTTGATGCGAGAATGGTTTTGGATTGATGTTGAATTCTTTTTGGTTAAAATACAAAGATTTATTTTTTCATAGGCTGTTTTTGAAACCACAACTTAAACCAAAATCACTGCGTGGATTTTATGTTTCAAATTTTTTAAAATTTTCCTCAAGTTGTGGATGCCTTTTCAAAAAAGATTGTGCCGGGAGCTTTGGCGAGACGGTATCCCTGAGGCTCATTGTAAAATGAAGTCATCCCTTGTGGAAAAGGTGAGCGTCACATTGCCGAGGGTGAATGCCTGTGTAAACAGGTTCTTGTGCCCTTTAGGTATAAAAATTCGCGCCTCAAAAAGTTTCAATTGAATTCTGTTTTTGAAACTTTTTCTTTAACAAAATCTGCGGTCAAGCCCACAAATTAAGTTGGGGGGTAGCAGATTTTAGCGAATTTATGACGTACAGACGTCTGCGTCAAAATGAAATCTTCGATTTTATCTATATCAAGGATGTACTCCTAAACATTTTTTTACAAAAATGTGTACTAGGGGCAAAAAATAATCTTAAAACTTTTGAAGTAAGAAAAAGGAAAAAAATGAGGATATAATCTTGCTGAGATTCATGGGTTATTTCACTCTCCGTTGTCCGTTAGTGAATATTTGAATCGAACGAAACTCGGAACCGAGTTCAAAGAATTATGATCTTGCCGAGATTTGATAAAATTAAATTCGTGAAACTTAACTTAAACTCGGGACATCCCTTTTTGTGATGAAATCTATTTGAATTTGACGGATTTAAATTTTAAAATAAATTGATATTCAAAGTATGGAATACCAATGATCTTGCCGAGATTTGAACTCGGGACCTCTGGCTCTCTCAGAAGAATCCAAGAGATAACAATCCTAACGGACTATCTTCATATAAGACCAGCGCTCTGACCAGGCTGAGCTACAAGATCATTTTTCCAAAACTCAGACTGGTTCAATCAGGCCGAGCAATGTTTGATTGCACAAAATCTGTGCAACGCACCTAGAGCTTAAAGCAATTAAGCTTGTGAGTTAAGCTACAAGATCATATTAAAGATAAAAATTTTCATTATATAAAAGTTTTTGAAATTGAATAGTTAGTTTTTTAAACTGAATTTGATAAATATCCCTATGCCCCGATAGTGCAGGCAGGAATAAATTCCTACCAAGTCCGAGTCGACGCGGTCACTCGAACTTGAGGCTGCGTCTCTTTAACTATCGGAAGCATGATAAGCCCCGATAGTACAGAGGCCAAGTATGCCTGCCTTTCACGCAGGTGACCCGAGTTCGAATCTCGGTCGGGGCGTATTTCAACCTTTAGGTTGAACTTAATGCTGAAATTCTAATACGTA
>Ga0190304_1000791_pt1 | contig 14696 bp, 10 predicted proteins | sample 48700712_MG_FD_161670 | JGI IMG/M metagenome (GOLD analysis project Ga0190304, IMG submission 161670) | Hydrothermal vent sediment bacterial communities from Southern Trench, Guaymas Basin, Mexico - 4870-07-1--2_MG | ecosystem: Environmental > Aquatic > Marine > Hydrothermal vents > Sediment ... | reverse complement strand
GCATTTTCTCACCAATTTGATAAATGATCGCGAAACCTTGGGTATCTCGATGCTGGAGGCAAAGCTCGTTGCCCAGCCAGAAACAAATTATGTGTGGAATTCCCGGCTTTACCATGTCTTTGGCGACCCGGTATTGCAGATACTCCCGCCGTTGAATATCGGAGGATTTACCAATGTTCCCCAGGAATTGCAACCCCGCCAACTGGTTGAGCTGGATGGCGAACTGGGGGGATTGCCCTATTCAGGCGACATGGCCATCCACGCTTACGATTCCATTTATCACATAGATTACACAAATGTACTGCCGTCGGACACATCCCAGGTGTACACGGTGCAATATACCAAACCGGGGAATCGCTATTTCTTTGGCAATTCCACGGCAAATAGCGGCAACTTCAGCACGCGCTTCATCGTGCCTGATGATGCCCGAGACGGCACCGAAGGCAAGCTGGACGGCTATCTGTGGGATGCCGCTTCTGCAACAGATTATCTGGTTTCTCAAGATGAAGTGAATATCAGCAACATCCCGATAGACACCTTGAACACACAACCACCGGTAGTGCATCTTTGGCTGGAAACAGAGACCTTCCAATCCGGGGATATCGTATCCACATCACCCCAGGTGATAGCGGCCATAAGCGATGAGAACGGCGTAAACATCGCCGGCACTCCGGGACACCGCATTCTTCTCATCCTGGATAACAGTACCCAGCCCATCGATGCAACCGCAGGCTTTACCTACGATCCGGAGTCCTGCACCGAAGGAACACTGCACTGGCAACTGAACAATCTGGAAACCGGACCGCACAGTCTGCAGCTGATCTGCTTTGACAACTTCAACAATCCCACCATCCAGGAAGTGGCATTTACTTCTGTGGTGGCATCGTCAGTTTCCATCCATAATATGCTGCCCTACCCGAATCCTATGAAAGATGATGGTTATTTTACCTTTTCCGTGCCGGGAGATACCTCTGACCTCATCGACATCACGGTGATGATCTTTACGATCACCGGAAGGAAAGTGCGTACTCTCCACGCCTATGGCCGGGAAGTGGGGTACAATCAAGTCTATTGGGATGGCAGAGACGGCGACGGCGACCGCCTGGCAAACAACACCTATTTTTACAAAGTAAAAGTAAAACGGCACTCCGACAACAAGCGGGCAGAGAAGACAGGGAAAGTAATCGTACTAAAGTAGATTATTGACAAGATAGATGGGGTTATTTTTTTTGAATGGCTCTGATATTTTTTCAGGATATCAGCAATATATAGTGAGCAAAAAAATAGATTCGGGGGAAAGATGAAAAGCTTCGATATGAAACACATCAGAAATATCGCTCTGGTTGGCGCCACGGGCTCTGGGAAAACCAGTCTTGTGGAACAGATGCTGTTCAACGCCAAGGCGATTAGTCGGTTAGGAAAGATAGAAGACGGTAACACGGTGATGGACTTCAATCAGGAAGAGATCGACAAAGGAATGTCGATGACCCTGGCCATTGCCAATCTTGAATGGAAAAATAATAAAATCAACCTGATCGACACACCCGGTTATGCTGATTTTGCCGGAGACCAACTTTTTGCGACCAAAGCAGTAGAGACAATTTGCTGGGTAGCCAATGGTGCTGCCGGTTTTGAAGTGAGCCTGGAACAATCTATAGAAATGTTAAGCGACTTTGATGTAGCAAAAGCTATCATCGTAAATCGTCTGGACAATGAAGGAGCAGACCTCACAAAATGCCTCGACCTCATCCGTGAAAATTCAGAATTGAATCCTGTGGTTCTCTACCTGCCCATCGGAGCCGAATCAAAATTTGAAGGCATTGTGGACATCGTGAAGAGCAAAGCCATGATCGGTGGCAAAGAAGTAGCCGTTCCTGCCAGCATGACAGAGCAGTTAGAAGAGAGCAAATTGGCCTTGATGGAAGCGGTAGCCGAAACCGATGATGCACTTCTGGAAAACTATTTTGAAGAAGGCGAGCTCAACGACCAACAACTCATTGCCGGCCTGAAGGCAGCCATTGCATCGAACAAATTGCTGCCGGTGTTTACCTGCTCTGCAACCCACAACATCGCTGTAGATGCTTTATTGAATGGCATCTGCGAATACCTGCCATCCCCGGCAGATCGTAATCAGATTCCGGTATTGGAAAAAGGTGAGGCAAAGGTCATTTCTGCCAACCCCGATGGCGAGCTTCTGGCCTACATCTTCAAATCCTACTCAGACCCCAATGTGGGGGATGTCTGCTATGCCCGGGTTTACTCTGGCATCATGACTTCCGGAACCGATGTGTTCATCGCCGAACGGGACTCCAAAGACCGCATCGGCACGATTAACTTCATCAGAGGTAAAAACCGCGATGACGCCAGCGAACTGGTTGCCGGCGATATCGGCGGGCTGGTTAAGCTCAAGGTAGGACGCAGCCTCAACACCATCACTACCACGTCATCAAACCTTATGATTCCTGCACCTCCTCTGCCTACTCCGGTATTTTGGCAAACCATCAAAGCGGTAAACCAATCTGACGAAGATAAAATAGGTGCTGCACTGAACAAACTTCTCGATGAAGATCAGCTTCTGAGCTTGGACATGAATAGTGAAACCTCAGAAAATGTGCTTTCCGGAATTGGTGAGCAACAAATTGGTCTGATCAAGAAAAAGCTGAAATCCCGCTACAAAATTGAAGCTGAGCTGGCAACCCCATCGGTTCCTTACAAAGAGACCATCAAGGGTTTTGCCGACGTAAGCTATCGTCACAAAAAGCAATCCGGTGGAAAAGGCCAATACGGCGAAGTGTATTTTAAAGTAAGACCTCTGGAACGGGGTGAGGGCTTTGAATTTATCAATGGCATTGTTGGCGGAACCATTCCCAGCAAGTTCATCCCGGCTATCGAAAAGGGTTTGAATGAAATTCTGGCAAAGGGTATCGTCTCCGGCAATCCCATTGTTGACCTGAGTGTAGAGGTATATTTCGGCAGTTATCATGATGTGGATTCATCTGAGATGGCATTTAAAATTGCCACCTGGCAATGCCTGAAAAAAGCCTTCGAAACTGCAGGACACATCCTGCTGGAGCCGGTACACAATGTTCAGATCATTATCCCCAATGAATATATGGGCGACGTCATGGGCGATGTTTCCACACGCCGTGGCCGCATTATGGGTATGGAACAAAAGGGCAAAAAACAGATTCTTAATGCTCAGATGCCTCTGGCCGAATTGTTCAACTACTATCCGGCCCTGAAGTCTCTTACCCAGGGACGGGGTAAATTCATACAAACCTTCTCGCATTTCGAACGGGTTCCAGGCGACATTGCTGCGAAAGTAATAGCAGCTGCAAACGAGCGGGAATAACATATAACTCGGGAGGTGGAAACACCTCCCGAGTTTACTCAATAACAATCAGTTAAAGATGGAGGTATCCGATGTCTGGACATAATAAATGGAGCTCGATAAAACACAAAAAAGGTGCCGCCGATGCCAAGCGCGGCAAGATTTTTACAAAAATCGTAAAAGAAATAATTGTTGCTGCCCGTGAAGGCGGCGGTGATGCAGATATGAATCCACGGCTTCGCATGGCTGTGCAAACCGCACGGCAAAACAATATGCCAAACAGCAATATCGAAAAAGCGATAAAACGGGGAACCGGCGAACTGGAAGGAGTTAACTACGACCAATATACCTACGAAGGTTACGGGCAAAATGGCGTGGCCATCGTTGTAGAAGCCCTTACAGATAACAAGCAACGTACCGTAGCAGACGTGCGTCATATCTTCTCAAAATATGGCGGGAACATGGCGGAAAGCGGCTCGGTATCATGGATTTTTGATCAAAAAGGACTCATCACCATCCCCCGTGGAGACCTGGATGAAGACGAAGTAATGATGGCTGCACTGGAAGCTGGCGCTGAAGATATGCAGACACATGATGATGAATTCTTTGAAGTGTACACCGCCTATGCAGATCTTCATATGGTCTTGGGAAACCTGGAAAAAGCAGGCTATACCATAGAAAAAGCCGAACAAACCCGTATTCCCAAAAACACCGTAAAAGCCGACGACGTAGCCCCCAAATTGATGCATCTTATCGATATGCTGGAAGATTGTGATGATGTACAAAAAGTGTATGCCAATTACGACATTTCCGATTCTGTAATGGAAGGATTGAACAGCGATTGATCATTCTTGGCGTAGACCCCGGTAGCATAGCCTGCGGCTATGGCCTTTTGCATACGCAAAAACGCAAAATCATAGCAGCCGGTTGTGACGTTATTGCACCCAAAGCAACAGCACCGCTTTCTGAGCGGCTCAAATTTATCTACCAGAAATTTAATGAAACGCTGGAGCAATACCAGCCAGATGTGGCTGCAATTGAAACCATATTTCATGGGAAAAACATTAAATCGGCCTTCGTGCTGGGCCATGCCCGGGGTGTACTGATCCTGGCCCTTGCGCAACACAACATTCCCACCTACGAGTATGCGCCTCGGGAAATCAAGAGCGCTATCGTGGGTAATGGTAATGCATCCAAACAGCAGGTTCAGTACATGGTGCAGCAGATGTTAGACATCGATCTTTCCAGCGCCACCCATGATGCAACCGACGCTCTGGCCATTGCGTTGTGCCACTTCAATAAACATCGATGGAGCCTGTAGGAGGAACCATGTTTGCTTTTTTACGCGGTATCGTCGCAGAAAAATCCCCCGTTACGGCAGTGCTGGATTGTAACGGTGTGGGCTACGACATCCACATCCCTCTCAGTACCTTTGATCTGCTTCCTGCTGTTGGACAGGAGTGCACCCTCTACATCCATGTAAATACTACAGAAAACGACGGCATTCGCCTCTTTGGCTTTGCCACGCAGCTTGAGCGAACCCTTTTCAGACATTTGATTTCCATCTCAAAAATCGGCCCGAAACTTGCCCTGGCCATTCTCTCGAGTCTCTCGGTTAGTGATTTTGTCGGCGCAGTGCAGACCCAAAATGCCGGTCTTCTTTCTACTGTGCCGGGCATCGGCAAAAAGTCTGCTGAACGACTTATCATCGAGATGAAGGATAAAGTGGGAGCCATCCTTACCTCCACCCCACTGCATCCCAGAACTTCCGATGTCTCTACTATGATGCAGGAAGCTGAAGCTGCGTTGGTTACCTTAGGGTATCGTCCTGCAGATGTAGCCTGGTGCATAGCAGATCTCGCCAAAGAACAATCCTTTTCCAGCGCCGAAGAAATGGTTAAAGCAGTGATTAAATCACTCTATAAAAAACGGTAACTCTATGACAAATATTCGCAAAGAAGCCTATACCATCATCGTAAAAGTGCTGGCAAAAAACGTCTTCTCCGATAAATTATTGGAGCGAATGAGCAAACGCCTGCAAGATGCGGGAGAAAACGCAAACCTCCTTTATATGCTGGTAAAAGGCGTGATAAAAATGCGGGCCAATCTGGACTACGTGATATCCCAGTACACCGATGCATCCAAATGGGAAAACACTGCCCTCAAGATAAAAATCCTTCTGTACCTGGGTTTTTATCAGCTGCTCTACACCGATTCCGTTCCCGATCATGCGGCAGTGGACGAAACGGTGGAACTGGCCAAAAAGTTGTTTGGCAATAAAATCGGTGATTTTTTTAATGCCGTGATGCGCAGTTATCTGCGAAACCCTCAGATCACTTACCCCGCAGATCCTGCAAAAAGACTGGCCGCAGAATACTCCTTTCCTGTGGAGATGGTAACCACATGGATATCCTACTGGGGCAGAGATAATACCGAGTTACTCTGCATGTATTTCAATGATGTACCGGCATTGCATGTGCGGATAAATACCATGGCCACCAACAAAAAACGGCTCAGCGATTATTTATCTCGCAGGAACATCAAGGTCACTCCAAGCCCCGCTTCTCAGGCAGTATTTACATCAGATCAAGTACATGATATCCTCAGCGACGTAGCCTTCCTGGAGGGCTATTATTCGGTGCAAGACACCTCTGCCGTGATGGTGGTGGAGCTTCTTGATCCTCACATGCAAAATTCGATTCTCGATCTTTTTGCTGCTCCCGGAGGCAAAGCCACCTATATGGCTGAGATCATGGCAAACACCGGCGAAATCATCGCGGTGGATAAATTCCCCAATAAAATCAAACGTCTGAAACAAGCTATAGAGCGACTTCAGATAAAAAACATCAACGCCATCGCCGAGGATGCTTTTCACTATGGCCCGGTAGCTCCCGCCTTTGACAAAGTACTGCTGGATGTCCCCTGTTCCGGATGGGGTGTGTTTCAGAAAAAATCCGAGCTCCGCTGGCAGGCCGGCCAAAATATGGATGAATTGTTGAAACTTCAGGAAAATGCTCTCAAGCTGGGTGCATCCTTTGTAAAGAAAGGCGGATATCTTGTCTATAGCACCTGTACCTTAAACCGACAGGAAAATCAGCAGCAGATAGAAAAGTTCTTGAAGCGAAATCCAGGTTTTGTGTTGGTGCCCGCAGAGCAACACATCCCGGCAGAATATACCGAAAACGGCTACCTGCAGACCATTCCCTTCAAACATGCCATGGATGGCGCCTTTGCCGCAAAATTGCAGAAAATTTAGTGGAGATATATCATGAAGTTTAAATCCTTTGCCCTTTCAGTATTGATCCTTCTAGGCGTATTTGCCCTGGGGTTCTTTCTGGCCGATGTTGGCCTCAAACTGGTGGTTGGCCATGGAAACGAAGTAATGGTTCCGGATCTTACCGGGATGCATTTTGACGTGGCCGCCAAAAAATGTACTGACCTGAGACTATACCTGCAGGAGACCGAGCTGGTAAATAGCGATGAAATTCCCAAAGGACGCATCATTTCACAGGATCCTCATCCAAACATACATACCAAGCGGTTCCGCACCATCAACGTTACGGTGAGCAAAGGGCCGGAATTGGTTCGTATTCCCTTTGTGGAAAACCTCAGTGTGGTTCAGGCCAAAGTGAAACTGGAAAATGCCGGGTTAACCTTAGGTAAACAGATTCGACGCTACTCTGCGGAAGTAAAAAAAGACCTCGTCATCAGCTCTCAACCTCTGGCAGATGAGCTTATTCCCCGCAAGAGTCCGGTGGATGTCATCGTGAGCTTGGGAGATTACTCATCCCTGGATAATAAGAGTGAAAAATGGCGAACTTTATTGGATGGAGGTGGTCAATAGCCACATATTTTCTTCTCTGTTTCTCCCCAAAAAACAGCAGTGAAATTTCAAGGGGAATTGCTTTGAAAAAAGGCAGTTCCCCGTTTTTTACGCCCTCCATTATAAACCCTTACAAATCAAAGCATTACAGCGCACACAATCACACCGCTTTTCCCCTCATGAAAAAAGCTAACATATTGATTATAAATTAGTTGACACGATACCCATCAAACCGGGTAATTGCACCATAATTTATATGAAATTAATCGGGATTTCAATGGAAATCCAAGGGAAGGAATGAGTATGACAGATTCTAAATACACCGCGAGTAATATCAAGGTACTCAAAGGTCTGGAAGCAGTTCGAAAACGTCCCGCCATGTATATTGGTGGCACAAGTGAACGGGGCTTGCACCATCTTGTGTATGAAGTCGTTGATAACAGTATCGACGAAGCATTGGCTGGCCGTTGTGATCACATCAGTGTCACCCTGAACCTCGATGGCAGCTGTACCGTAGAAGACAACGGCGTCGGGATACCGGTGGGCATGCATCCAGTAGAAAAAGTCTCTGCACTGCAAGTGGTTATGACCATCCTGCATGCCGGGGGTAAATTTGACAACAAATCCTACAAAGTCTCCGGTGGATTGCACGGAGTAGGGGTTTCTGTGGTAAATGCTCTTTCGGATACCTGCACAGTGCAAGTATTGCGGGATGGCAAAATATATCAACAAAGCTATCATCGGGGGATCCCCACATCGGAAGTGGATGTGGTCGGCACCACCGATAGAACAGGGACGCGCACCACGTTCATGCCTGATAAAGAGATCTTTGAGACCACGAATTTCAGCTTTGATTACCTGGCAGTACGGCTGCGGGAATTGGCGTTTCTCAACCGTGGTGTACACATCGTCCTCAAGGATGAGCGCAACGGTAAATACCATGATTTCAAGTATGATGGTGGCATCCAGTCTTTTGTAAGTTACCTCAATGAAAACAAAAAAACGTTGATCACCGAACCTATCTACATCGGCATTAAGCGGGATCATATAGAGTTTGAAGTGGCCATCCAATACAATGACGGTTTTCAGGAATTACTCTACAGCTTTGCAAACAACATAAATACCATTGAGGGCGGGACTCATCTCAGCGGTTTTAAATCGGCCTGCACCAGAGCGGTAAATGCCTACATACGCAACCAAAACATGCTGAAAAACGACAAAGTCACCACCAGTGGGTCAGACATCCGGGAAGGGATGGTTGCGGTGATCAGTGTGAAGCTATCCAATCCTCAGTTTGAAGGGCAAACCAAAACCAAGCTGCAGAACAGTGAAGTGGAAGGTGCAGTTAATTCGGTAGTGTACGAAAAACTGATGGAGTATTTTGAGGAGCATCCCACCGAAGCAAAGCAGATCGCCATGAAGGCAATTCTTGGTGCTCGCTCTCGAGAAGCTGCCCGTAAAGCCCGTGACCTCACCCGCCGTAAATCGGTACTGGAAAGCGGCAGCCTCCCTGGCAAACTGGCTGACTGCTCCATTCAGGATCCCACCCAGACCGAGATATTTCTGGTGGAAGGGGACTCTGCCGGTGGTTCGGCTAAGATGGGACGTGAGCGTACCTTTCAAGCCATCCTGCCGCTGTGGGGTAAAATGCTGAATACCGAAAAATCCCGTATCGATAAAGTGTTGAACAATGATAAAATCCAGCCCATCATTTTGGCTCTGGGAGCCGGTATTGGCGAAGAATTTGATATATCCCGACTGCGCTACAACAAGATCATTATCATGGCGGATGCCGACGTTGATGGTCAGCACATTTCCACATTGCTGCTCACCTTCTTCTTCCGCTACATGCGTCCTTTGGTAGAATATGGCCACGTGTACATCGCCAAGCCACCGCTGTTTTTACTGCGCAAAGGCAAGCAGAAGCGCTACGTATATACCATGAATGAACGTGATGATATCCTGAATGAATGGGGTAGCCAAGGGGTACATGTACAGCGATACAAAGGTTTGGGTGAGATGAACCCTGAGCAATTATGGGAGACCACTCTCGATCCCGAACGCCGCATCCTCACTTCGGTGAAGATCGACGACGCCATCGAAGCTGACCGCATGTTCGCAATTTTGATGGGTGATGATGTAGAGCCACGCCGCGCATTTATCGAAGAAAATGCACAGTTCGTGGAAGTTGATGTATAGGTGGAGGAATAATGATTCATGATAGATCGCGAATAGAAGTCTTCGAAATCGAAGACGTCCTGAAAAAAGCGTACCTGGAATATTCAATGAGCGTGATAGTCTCACGGGCATTGCCGGATGTGCGGGATGGACTCAAGCCATCACAACGCCGCATCCTCTATGCGATGCATGAGCTCAATCTCACGCCGGGAAAAGGATTTCGTAAATGTGCAAAAATCTCTGGTGACACCTCAGGTAACTACCATCCTCATGGGGAACAGGTAATTTATCCCACATTGGTGCGCATGGCTCAACCATGGTCTTTGCGCTATATGCTGGTAGATGGTCAGGGTAATTTTGGTTCAGTGGATGGTGATCCACCAGCTGCAATGCGTTATACCGAAGCGCGGCTGCAAAAAGTTGCTGTGGATTTGATGTCTGATCTGGACAAAGAGACCGTGGATTATCAGACAAATTATGATGATACCCGTAAAGAGCCCACCGTGTTTCCCTCCAAATTTCCAAACCTTATGGTCAATGGATCTTCGGGGATTGCCGTGGGTATGGCCACAAATATGTCACCTCACAACATTGCAGAGGTGTGTGACGGCATCATCGGCTACATAGATAACCCCGAAATGGAACCCCTGGATATGATGCAATACATCAAAGGGCCAGACTTCCCTACCGGCGCTTACATCATCGGCAAAAAGGGAATACGGGATTATTTCGAGACTGGACGCGGGCGGATCATCGTTCGGGGAAAAGCTGCTATCGAGACCAAAAACAATGGCGCGGAAATGATCGTTATCACCGAGATACCCTATCAATTGAGCAAAACACTCCTCATCAATAAGATGGTGAGCCTGGTCAAAGAAAAACGGATTGAAGGTATCAGTGATATCCGCGATGAATCCGGACGCCAGGGCATGCGCCTGGTAGTAGCGGTAAAACGTAATAGTGACGCCAGTACCGTGTTGCAAAAACTCTATAAATATTCACAATTACAATCCAGTTTCAGCGTAAACAACCGCACTCTGGTTCGCGGTGTTCCCAAAGTGCTCAACATGCTGAATCTGGTGTCAGAATTTGTTGCCTTCCGCCACAATGTAATCGTGCGCAGAACTCAGTTTGAACTAAGAAATGCCGAAGCTCGTTTGCACATTCTGGAAGGCTACCGCATCGCGTTGGATAATATTGACGCTATCATCGCCACCATCCGTGCATCCAGTACTACAAAAGAAGCCAATGGACGGCTTCAGGAGCAGTTTAAACTGAGTGAGATTCAGGCTAAAGCTATCCTGGAAATGCGTTTGCAAAAGCTCACGGGGTTAGAACGTGAAAAGGTAGAAGCAGAATACAAGGAAATCATGGAAACGGTGGCTCAACTGAGAGATGTGCTGGCTCACAAAGAGTTGCGGATGGACATCATCAAGCAAGAAACTCTGGAGATAAAAGAAAAATACAAGGATCCGCGGCGCACTGTTATTTTGGAAGGTTCTGCCGACATCGACACCGAAGATATGATTGCCGATGAAGATATGGTGGTTACCATTTCTCATCAAGGGTATATCAAGCGGCTTCCCATCTACACTTATCGCAAGCAGGGACGTGGCGGCAAAGGTCTTTCCGGCACTAAAATGAAGGAAGATGACTTTACCGAAAGCATCTTTGTAGCCTCTACCCACGCCTACATCCTCTTCTTTACAAACAGAGGTAAATGCCACTGGCTTAAAGTCCATCAGATTCCCAGTGTAGGCCGTTTGGCCCGGGGCAAAGCAATCGTCAATCTGCTTCAACTGGATGCCGATGAAAAGCTGGAAGCCTTCGTTACCGTTCGTGATTTCAGCCAGCCCCATTTCGTTACGATGGTAACCAGCAACGGAACCATCAAAAAGACCAAGCTGGAATCCTATTCACGGCCACGGGCAAACGGCATTATTGCCATCAAGCTGCAGGACGGTGATCAACTGATCGACGCCCAAATCACCGAAGGGGATAACGATATCATTCTGGCTACACGGCATGGTTATGCAAACCGTTTCTGTGAACTGGATGTCCGTCCGATGGGTCGTGCATCTCAGGGGGTTCGTGGTATATCGCTGCGGGATGGCGACCGCGTGGTGGCCATGGTGGTGGTAAAACGTGAAGGAACCCTTCTGGCCATAAGCGAAAACGGCTTTGGAAAGCGTACGCTGATAAGCAGTTACAGCACTACCCACCGTGGCTCAAAAGGGGTGATAACCCTGAAAACCACCGACCGCAATGGCTACTTGATTTCCCTCTTGGAAGTGGTAGATAACGATGACCTGATGATCGTTACCAAAGAAGGCATGATTATCCGCCAGGCAGTAGATCGCATCACTGTGATCGGCCGCAACACCCAGGGAGTCAAGCTCATCGAGTTGAAAGAGGGCGACAAAGTGTACGACATCACCCGCATCATTGCAGAAGAAGCCACTGACGACGAGGATGACACTCAGGACGCTGGCGACATCCCGGAAGAAATGGTGAAAGAAGATACCGATGAAGTACCGGAGAACACAGACGATCAGCCGGCCGACGAGTTTGACTTTGTCAAAAGTGATGAAGATAAAACCGGGGAATAATCGATTTTCTGAGAATCTCAAGAATAAGATTGAATAATTCTGGCGATTCACCAATGTTGGCACAGGGTAAAACCTGTGCCTTTTTTGGGAGGGAATAATGAAGAAAATGCTGCTCTTTATCGCTCTGGCTCTTGTGGCTGGATGCTCATACCGTTTTATGCCGGTGAACAATCCCGGGTCTGTGGACAGCAACGAGTTTGCCGTGATCGAGACAGACTCCATCACCGTGATTGCCGCCAACAGTTTCTGGAACCAGGCGCCATCCAATGTCACCGACCAGTTTTTGCCCTTTCAGGTAATCATTCAAAACAACACCGCCGCACCGTTGAAAGTCACACCCCAGGATATCACCCTGCAAGATCACCTGAAAAACCAGTACGATGTAGTTCCCATTGAGATGATTATCGGATTTTACAAGCCCTCGGAACTGGTGATAACCTCTGCAATGCCAAACCCTCAGGAACAGGAAAATGCCTGGAATCAGTGGCAGGAAATCCAGCAAAACCTCACCAGCGATTCCTTCCATTTCGGCACGATTCAACCGGGAGCGCGCAAGCAGGGCTTTGTCTTTTTTCACCGCCTTCCCAGCTCGGAGAAAACTTGCACATTAAATGTCTTATCCCAAGAACTGCTGTTCCAGCGAAAATAGATCAGAACACCCAAGAAAACTATTGCTTGATATAGCCCCCTTTACATTTTGGAGCAAATGAAATTAACGGAGAAGTTATGCTTGATTTTATAGGTACACATAAACGGAGTCACACCGCTGGCTCATTGAGAAAATCCGACGTCGGCACTCCCGTCACCCTGATGGGATGGGTGCATCGTCGTCGCGATCTGGGAGGCCTTATTTTTATCGATTTGCGGGATGTAAGCGGCACCATGCAGATCGTCTTCCATCCGGAACAAAATGCGGTACACCAAAAAGCCGGACGCTTGCGCAACGAATATGTGATCTCAGTAAGCGGCACCGTGGTTGCCCGGGACGAAAGAAACATCAACCCCTCCATGCCCACCGGTGAAGTGGAAGTGGAAGTGACGGAGCTGCTATTCCTCAATGACTCAGAGCCACTGCCGATTCAGGTAAATGAAAACCTGCTGGCAGACGAAAACCTGCGACTGAAATACCGGTACCTCGACCTCCGCCGTGAACGGCTCAAAAACATCATTTTGCTGCGTCACCGCATCGTGTTTGCAATCCGAGAATTCCTCACCCGGAGAGATTTTTACGAAATAGAGACTCCGATGTTGATGAAAAGCACACCCGAAGGGGCCCGGGATTATCTGGTGCCCAGCCGCGTGCATCCCGGCAAATTCTTCGCCTTGCCTCAGTCACCCCAAATCTACAAACAGCTCCTCATGATTTCCGGTTTTGATCGTTATTTCCAGATCGCCCGCTGCTTCCGTGATGAAGACCTCCGGGCCGACCGCCAGCCGGAATTTACGCAGCTGGATGTGGAGATGAGCTTCGTTACTCAGGAGCAGATTTTTGCCTTGATGGAAGAACTTTTTGCCTACGTGTTCCGCACCACCATCGATGTGGAATTACCCATTCCCTTCCCACGGTTGCGCTATCACGAAGCCATGAATCGCTTTGGCATCGACAAGCCTGACCTGCGTTTTGGTATGGAACTGGTAGATATTTCTGCCATCCTGAAATCCTCGGAATTTAAGGTCTTTAAAAGTGCACTGGATGCCGGTGGCAGCGTGCGCTGCGTCGTTGCTCCCGGATGCGCTTCTTACTCTCGCAAACAGATAGACCGCCTTACCGAAATTGCCAAACACTTGGGTGGCAAAGGCTTAGCCTTTACCAAGGTGGATGATCACGGCCTTACCGCCGGCATTACTAAATTCCTTGGGGACGACGAAGTTAAAGCCATCCTCAAGGCAACCGGCGCCCAGGCTGGCGACCTCATCCTCTACGCTGCAGACAGCGATAAAATCGTCTTCAAAGTACTGGCAGAAATCCGTAATCACTTTGGTCGCGAACTGAAACTCTACGACCCCAAAGCCTACAATTTTGTCTGGATCACCGATTTCCCACTCTTTGAATATAACAACGATGCCCAACGCTGGCAAGCAGCCCACCACATGTTTACCCTGCCCAAAGAAGAGCATCTCCCCTACTTTGAAAAGGAAGCCGACTGGGGAAAAATCGAGGGACAACTCTACGACCTGGTATGCAATGGTGTAGAACTTTCCAGCGGTAGCATCCGTTGCCATCGCCTGGATATCCAGCGAAAAATCTTCGGCGTCCTGGGCTTCAGCGAAGAGGAATTGCAGGAAAAATTCGGCTTCTTCCTCAATGCTCTCCGCTACGGAACGCCACCTCACGGCGGCATCGCACCGGGTATAGACCGCATTGTGATGCTGATGAGTGGCGCCGAATCCATCCGCGACGTCATCGCCTTCCCAAAAACCCTCCAGGCTGCCGACCTCATGAGCGAATCCCCGGCAGACGTAAGCCAAAAACAGTTGAACGAACTCTCCATCAAGCTCAATTTACCCGCTGATGACTAGAGAAAAATCCGTTGCCGCCATCACCTTTGGCTGCAAAGTAAACCAATATGAAACGGCATGCATCCTGGATGCATTCACCATGGCAGGCTATCAGGTGGTTCACTTCGATCAGCCTGCCGATGTGTACATCATAAATTCCTGCACCGTCACCAATCGCACCGACTACAAAAGCCGCAACGCCGTACGCAAAGCGCTGAAACGCAAAGAGCACAATCCCGCCGTCCAAGTGGTGGTT
>Ga0190304_1000788_pt1 | contig 14722 bp, 13 predicted proteins | sample 48700712_MG_FD_161670 | JGI IMG/M metagenome (GOLD analysis project Ga0190304, IMG submission 161670) | Hydrothermal vent sediment bacterial communities from Southern Trench, Guaymas Basin, Mexico - 4870-07-1--2_MG | ecosystem: Environmental > Aquatic > Marine > Hydrothermal vents > Sediment ... | reverse complement strand
CTCACTGTGCCCCGTGTAAACGAGTACAGGGTTGAGTGGCTTAACCGGCTGGGTTAGTAAGTAATGTCCCAAATCAGCCTCTTTTACACGATCCTTCAAGCTTACAGGCACTTGAAGGATATACTTGGAGCACACAACCTGAAACAAACCTTCTAGAGCGAAAGTAGTACAAATGTGGGGGACTACATCGAAGCCTGGTAAGAGACATTTGGTGTTTAAGCTCGACTTGATTTGTGAGGTACGCCCACTAAAACACCACGGTGCTACTCTTACTGATTGTCTGAACTGAACATGTTGACTAACCGCTTGTGGACCAGCTGCGACATCCAGACTTGGTGCGAGTAAACCTACATTAGGTGCCCTTAAGATGTTAGCCGCTTCCAGGAAGTAATTAGGATTCACAAAGCATCCTGGATAAATAAAAGTAAATGTTTCAGTGCTAACCGCTGAAACAAGGCGCTTAAGCGTTTCAAGGAAATTCATACCACGTGGAACTGTTTCACACCCCAACTCTCTGTACAAAGTTCGATCGGATTCGTCACATGCTACTATTTTGGGGAAGTCTTTCCATTGCAACAAGTGTTGTATCAAAGCACCCTTCTGTTCATCAAAAGTGATTATAGTTGTCTTAGTATACATGACTACCTCCGTCTGATAGTATCTATGATTTTGGTTTCACCGTCAAGAAGTAAGTTCACAGGCTCAAACCACTTGACTGAATGGCCAATAACAGTTACAAGCGAGGAAGAAAACTCGGTTAAAGGAGGAAAGATAATGGCGGCAACAGTTGAAGTAAGAGAAGGAAATGGATCGGGGCCTACTTGGACGACAGTAACCGCAGCCCGTTACTGTACCGCTGATGTTTACGACCCTGGAACTAGTAATCCTATTCCTATTCCATCTAGTGGGTTTAATTACTCGTATTGGAAGTCGCACTGTTTAGCTATTACGGGTGGAACCTTCACTAAAGTAAGCAACATCAGGTGGTATCCAGGATCATACTCTTGGACGCTTGGAACAGATGGCGAAGTAAGAGTCGGGCAGAGAGACTCTGGTGATCATGGTTGTCCTGACGCTAACTATGACCAAGCAACTGGTACCGAAGGGACTACTGGTGATGCAATTGAAGACGGAACAAATGGTCACTCCTACTACAACGGGCAAACTACCCCAACTACAAATATTAACACGTACTCTGAGGCAAATAAAATGCAGGTAGATAGTGGAGAGTACACCTCTGCTGGAAGGACTAAACACATAGTGACTCAAGTAAAGGTTGCTTCTGATGCTACACAAGGTGAACAGGCTGACATTACTTACACGTTTGTTTGGGATGAGATTTAGTTTAGAGCGCCCCCTAGTCTATTTTTGGATAGTACAGTACAAGTCAGGGTTAGCTGTTTCTCAGTTTACACCTGACGGAACAGAAGTCTACTTTGGGGATATTCCTAAAGGTGATATAGTGAAGATTGGATGGTACCCTTTCAGTGTGCGGATGTTTCACATACTGACGAAGAAAGGGAAGCTAGTAGTTCCAACCAGCAACCCCATTTATGAGCTTCCGGTCACGGACGGTTACTTCAAAATCTATCGACGGAACAAGGTCAAATATGGTAGGGATGGAGTTGTAAGGCTACCAACCACCTACGTGTTGGAGAACTCGAAAAAGAGACTAGAGATTACTGAGCAGGGAATTGTAAGTGAAGTGGGGGTTGGAGAAGCACGCTGATGAATGGTGGATAAAAGTGTGGTATGATATGATTCAATTGAGGAAGAAAGAAATGGTGGTTATAGAAACGAAGGCCCTATTTTACGTTGGGTCTAGTAGGAGGGCGAAGAGTGAAATGGTTAGGTTATTTAGAAGACTTTACGGAAAGGAGGTAAAGGAATGAGAAGGTTTACTATTGTACTAGCCTTTATTTTGTTTCTTCTGCCTATACTATCACAAGCAGTAGTACACACTCATATCATAATTCCAGAGTCTGTAGCGGAGGAGTTCACAGCGAAGTGGGACTATGACTGTCCTGAATGGGAAATAAGATTCACACTGTACCTAAAGAACCCAGATGACACTTGGACGGAAATTCAAGAGTTCACCTCGAAATGCAATGAGTCTGGTGTTAAAAGCTTCGAAGAAACTTTTACATATGATGTGATCCCTGGCCAAAACTACACTTTCGGTCTGACAGCAAAGAACGCAGACGCAGAGTCAGACAAAGCTGAGGCAACGGTTTACATTCCCTATCCCAAACCTGCTACGCCAGGGAACTTCATACTGTTGTTAAGCGACTAACTTAAAGGAGGTAAGCTATGAGTTATCATACTGTGTTAAAGGGTTCAACTGATAACGAGACGGATTTACTAGATAAATTGCATGACTTTCTGGTGAACACTGTTGGATGGACCGATCACGATGACCAACGGAGTGGAAATGGCTACTTTGTGGTTACCAGCACAGGGGAGGATACTAAACAAAAAATCTGCATCAAGTTCACTAAAGATACAGTGAACCATCGTATAAATACAAGGCAGTATCTAAGTTGGGACAACGCAAATCACACTGGGAAAAAACAAAGTGGGGATGGTAGCTGCTATATCCATTCCGCGGGGTCAGTACATAGCTATTGGTTTTACGGGGATAAAGATCATGTGGTAGTAATTACTTTAGTTGGATCGGCTTATTACTGCTGGTATGGTGGGATTTATGACACAGTGTATAATCCAGACTATGCAATAACTCAATCGTCTATACCATCAGGGGACAACGTTTCAGTTCAAGTTGATGACACTACTCCTATAAGTGAAAATGAATACTACTTAATCATGGATGATGAAAACTGTGAGAGAGCTCAAATTTCCTCTATTGTAGGCATGACAGTTACTTTTACTCATCTTAACAATTCGTATTCTAGTGGTGCGCGAGTAGGTGAGGACCCAATACCAAACTTCATTTCCCATTTTCAATTTGGTTATCAAGGCGGTTGTGTTCAATTCTACTACAACGGGGTAGTTGGAGTAAACTATAACTATACCATCGTCAGACTTGGGCCTACTGGCGATTCTGATAGCAAAAGGTACCCAAATAGTAAAAGATTCTTCTGGCCATTGCTTCTAACAGTATCCAATAGTACATACCGAGATTATTTGGGTTACTTCAAGCACATTTATGCTTTAGACAAAAGTAAACAGAATGTTGTCTCTGAAGACACAATCACGTGTGCGGGAGTTACTTATGATGTCTTTTTTATTTACTCAAATTCTGTAATTATTATTCCAAGGAGTGTCTGATGGCTAATTACGCTGGTTCCCCAGTAACAAAAAAGGTCGGGCTTAGTGTGAGGACAGGAAGACAGTGGGAAGGATCGAAGCAGTCAAAGAAAAGCAAATCAAGTTCCAGATCTGAAAGGTCCTTCAATGGAGCAAAAAGTTTTAAAACAAGACCACAGTAAACCTTATGGCTAATTACGGTGGGTGCCCTGTAACAAAGAAGAGCAAGACGAGCCTCAGGTCCGTGAGGACCTATATCGGTCACTATGCTGTGATGAGGGCTCCCGGTGAAGTTTCTACGTCATCCTGCTTTTACACAGTTGACAGCCTACTTCAAGCACTTGGCTTGTCAGACCAAGTTGCTGTTGATGCTTTGTTACAAAAACAGGAGTTAGAGGCATTTAACGTAGACACTATCATACAAGGAGCCCTTCTTTCATCCATCACTGTAGATGGCTTATTAAAAGCGTTGGGGCTAACAACGTCATCGACGGTTGATGCGCTTCTCGAAAAGTTGGGTCTGACCCAGAGTATCGCAGTTAATGCCTTACTACAGAGGACGCTAACATCAGTTATAACTGTTGACACCCTACTTCAATCAATCGAGGAAAGTCCTTTAACTGTAGACAGTTTACTTCAGAATTTAGGGTTGAGCTCTGAAGTCCTTGTAGACGTAGTGCTTCAGTCAACTGAGTTAACCTCAGTCACGGTTGACTCGTTGCTGAAAAGGTTGGGGCTCACTACTTCTGTTTCTATTGATGTTTTGCTTCAAGAGTTCGGTTTCTCTGCCTCCCTCACAGTTGATAGTTTGCTTCAAAAGACCCTACTTAACACAGTTACAATCGATTCACTATTACAGTCCCTCAACCTTACCTCACAGGTCACTATCGACGCGTTGTTACGAGCGCTTCCTTCCACACAACTCACATTAGACACCTTGCTTGAAATAACCAACTTGTCTACATCTACTTCTATCGACTCTCTGCTAAAAAAGTTGGGTTTGAGCACATCACTTACTGCTGACGTCGTTATCAAGGGTGTACCTCATGAGTCCATACCTATCAGTGTGTTACTTAAGAAGCTGGGAATCTCAGCCACAGCATCTGTAGACACCCTGCTGCAAAAGACTTCCTCAATATCCTTCCAAGTTAACGTTATGTTGTCAGGGCAGTTGATGAACTCCATTACGATTAGTGCTTTCTTAGAAGCTTTAGAGTTGTCAACCACGAACTCTGTTGATGTACTGTTACAGAAGCTTTCCTTACCACAAAGCATTACTGCTGACGTTCTTCTTTCAACAGTACGTGAAGTTCCGCTAAGCACTGATGTTTTACTGTCACGAGAGCAGTCGACACAAACAGTTATAACTACTCTACTTCAATCTCTTGGGCTCAAAGAGAGCGCAAGTATAGATGCTCTTTTACAGAAGTTAGGTCTTAACGCTAGCTACTCTTGTTCTGCTTTGATACAGAAGCTATGGGTCACTACCTTAATGGCCGCTGATGTTCTCCTCGAAAGACACGACTCCCCCCTTACTTGGGGTGCTGATACAGTCCTTGTACCATTAGTGTTCTGTAAGAGAAGGCTTGAGCTAGAGAGTCGAATAGCCGACGAGGTAGGCCTGGGCGAGGAGTTTGAAGTAAGTGACGTCTTTGTGGATGATGTTGCAGATGTTGTCTTAAACACAGGATGCGATGTATCTAACGCGACTGCGTGGAAAATAAGGTACGAAAAACCTAATGGGAACAAAGGTGAATGGAGCGCTACCCTTGACGATGATCCTACAAAGATAAGATGTAGCAATGTCGTCTTCGACGAAGTGGGCCAGTGGAAGATCCAGGCGTGTGTGGAAACACCCATAGCGAAAAACTATGGGCGGATAGTCCACCTGCTTGTGAAGACTCATTTATAACTGGTTCCCCACTTGACTGAATAGCTGATAACAGTTACAAGCGAGGAAGGAAGTCTAGCTTTAAAGGAGGGATAGGTATGGCAGCTACGTTAGAGTTTAGGTTAACTGGAGGAGCAACGAATTCAGACCCAAACGCTTCGTTGGGCGGTGTCATGTCTAGCACTGAAGTCTCTGATACTCCAATGAACAACCTATTCGACAACGTGTCTCCTGCCGAAGCTGAAGCAGGAGATGTAGAATACAGGGCAATTGACATCTACAACTCTGGGGATGCTTACGCAACTGAAGTTGCGGTTTACATGTCGATTGAAACATCGAGTCCTGACACCCGAATCGATCTGGGCTACGATAGTGTTGGGGCACACGCATCAGATTGGAACGGTCCTTCTATTACTGACGAAGGTGACACCCCCGCAGATAGCGGTGGTGGAAACATTTCGTTTGATCACTACACTAGCTCGAATAAGTTAACTCTTCCTGGCATCACACCTGGTGAAGCAGTACGCGTGTGGCTGAAGCGGATTGTTTCTACGGGTGCTGGAAATACATCAAGTGACCAAGGTACTCTCACAGTAGAATATGCTTAGTTAGAGAGTTTAAATGCCTTCTTATACAGTCAAAAGCGACGTATTAAGCAGTAGCACAGCTTACTGTTATCAACGTAAGCTTGCTAGAGCCAGTGATGGTACTTTATGGTGCGTCTACCATCGTTCAGATGGGACGTATTACCAAATCTATGTTTCCTATTCTACTGATGGAGGGGAAACATGGATAGAAGAGCAGGTGACCAAGGTAGCTGGTCACCAATACTGGCCTTCTATTGCAATAGATGGCGAAGATAACGTACATGTAGTCTGGCATGGTGTTGGGTGGGGATCAAACCCCAGCTACGAAAACATACAATACAGAAAAAGAACCAGTTCTGGTTGGCAAGCACAGGAGGCGGTAACAGACAAGGATAACACTCAGTGCTTTTCTAGTATTGCGGTAGATAGTGAAGGTAACATCCACATAGCTTGGTGCGGAAAAGGTTGGGGATCAAATCCTGATTACTACAACATTCAATACAGAAAGAGGACCAGTTCTGGCTGGCAACCCCAAGAAGCAGTGACAGATAAAGACGAGGGACAGACTAATGTTTCTATTGCCATAGATAGTAATGATAACGTTCATGTAATCTGGAAAGGTCCAGGCTGGGGATCGAACCCCAGCTACTACAACATTCAATACAGAAAGAGAACCAGTTCTGGTTGGGAGAAACAAGAGGCAGTAACAGATAAAGATGAGCACCAAGTAAACCCCTGTGTTGCGGTAGATAGCGAAGACAATGTTCACGTAGTGTGGCATGGGGCTGGTTGGGGATCGAACCCCAGCTACTACAACATTCAATACAGAAAGAGGACCAGTTCTGGTTGGCAGGCACAGGAAGCAGTGACGGATGCGAATAACGGGCAGTACAACCCCTCTATCGCAATAGATAACGAAGATAATGTGCATGTAGTTTGGCGGGGGCTAGGCTGGGGAGCTAACCCTAGTTACTACAACATCCAGCACCGAAAGAGAACCAACACTGGTTGGGAGAGACAAGAAGGATTGACCGACGCGCACACCGACCAGTACTACCCCAACCTTATCTGGGCGCTCCATCCAACCATCTTTGGACTAAAAACGTGTAGACCCAAAACAGGATATGCTTTTGTATGGGTAGATGGGACAACACTTAAGTTCTACAGAAGTAATGACTTTACTGCGTCAACATTACTTCGCAAAGAAATTCGCTGGAGGGTCACTAATTTATCTGACTGGCAATACAAAAAAAGAATTACTATAGCAGGTTCTTCGGGCGCTGGAACTAATTATCAAGTACTTCTCAAAGTAGGGGAAAGTTCCGGAGCTTCAGGATGTGATTTTCATGTAGAGGGGCATTCATCAAAGTTCCCGAGTGACATAAACGACGGTGGGGACTTAAGATTCACTGATAATGCTGAAGCGAACTTACTAAACTTTTGGGTAGAAAAAGTTGAAGGGAGTTCCCCCAACAGAGTTGCGTACTGTTGGGTGAAAGTAACAGACGATTTGGGGAGTGATGTAGACATTTACTGCTTCTATGGTAACCCTTCTGCTACTTCTGTAAGCGACGGCGAAGCGACTTTTGAGTTCTTTGAAGATTTTGAAACTTGGGAAGGTTGGACACAGTACAGTGGTGGACAAGTAAGTCAAAGTAGCGCCCGAGTTTACAACGGAACTTATTCTGCTCACAAGACAACCAATGACGATCCAGCTGGCGCATACAAACCTTTACCATCGAGTTTAGGGAGAAACATTGCTCTAGAGGTAATGGTAAATAGAAACTCAAACTTTAGCGGAGGATCTGCAGATAGAATTGGGGTAATTGATGACAATGGTGATGGATACGGTGTTGGATATCAACATGACCAAAATAAGATATTTCTAGATGTGCGTACCAATTACAGTGGAACGGTTACATGGGGTCCGGAAAACACGGATCGTATGGATGTCTGGTATAAACTCGTGCTGAAAATAGAACCCTCCTACATAACAGGGGAGAAGTGGTATCAAGGTACACAAGAAGGGACGGTAAACACAACAAATACATCAACTAATACATTTACAAGATTTTATATTTTTGGTGGCCATGACTATTGGGTCGATCTTGCGAGAATTCGTAAATATGTTTCCCCCGAACCGTCTTTCAGCTCCGCAGGAAATGAAGAAATGAATCAACTTACTCATACAGTAAAGACAGGGGGGTATGACCAGAGTTTAGCGGCCAGTTCCCAACGGAAGCTAGCCAGAACAAGTGATGGTACTTTGTGGTGTGTTTATAGTCGCTCAGACGGGACGCATTATCAAATCTACGCTTCCTACTCTACGGACGGGGGCGAAACCTGGGTAGAGGAGCAAGTAAGCTATGGGACAGATACTCAGGATCGACCTGGTATCGCAGTAGATAGCGAAGACAATGTTCATGTAGTTTGGCGCGGACTCGGTTGGGGGGATAACCCCACAAAGTGGAATCTTCAATACCGCAAGAGAACAAGCGCTGGTTGGCAACCCCAAGAAGCGGTAACAGACGAAAGCGCTAACCAAGAGCACCCTTCTATTGCTGTCGACAGTAATGACAACGTACATATAGTCTGGCTGGGGCTTGGCTGGGGAACCAACACTGGATACTACAACATACAGTACCGTAAGAGGACCTCATCTGGTTGGCAGTCTCGAGAAGCGGTATCAGACATAGGCGCAGATCAACTTACTCCTATGATAGCAATCGACGACGACAACAATATCCACGTGGTCTGGAGAGGGACTGGTTGGGGAACCAACACCGGGTACCATAATATACAATATAGGAAGAGAACCAGTACCGGCTGGGAATCACAAGAAGCGGTAACGGATAAAGACGCCGATCAGGTGAACCCCGTCATTGCTGTAGACAGTGGCGATAATGTTTGTGTGGTTTGGTTTGGTAAAGGCTGGGGAACCAATACTGGGAATTGGAATATTCAATACCGGAAAAGGACTTCGACCGGTTGGGAACCGCAAGAGGCTGTAACTGACAAAGACGCAGATCAAACTCATCCTACTATTGCAACTGATAGAGATGATAACATCCACGTAGTTTGGCGTGGACTTGGTTGGGGAACCAATACTGGGTACTATAACATACAATACAGGAAGAGAACAAGTGCTGGTTGGCAGGCACAGGAGGGACTTACTGACACAGCAAATAATCACTACTTTCCAAACAATATTTGGGCGCTCCATCCAACCCTCTTTGGACTAAAGACAAACAGGCCAAGAACAGGATATGCCTTTGTATGGGTAGATGGGACAACGATCAAATTCCGTAAAAGTAGTGATTTCACCGCATCAACACTGCTGCGTAGAAAGACTAAATGGCAGTTACTAATCAGGGTTGGGTTAAACTCGCAGTGGAGGATCTTTGAGGAACTTAACAAAAACGTTGCATGGCAAATCTTAGCTACAAAGACTATTTCAAAGATAATAGAGTGGAAACTGCTAAACGATCAAGACATAAGCTCAGCCTGGAAGCTGCTCAACATAAGCGAAGCAGACTCACGATGGATGATCTTAGGTGAGTCTGACTTGAGTTTGTCATGGAAACTACTGACTCAATTCAGTGAAGCTACGTCATGGAAAATTCTAAATGAATTTGGTAAAGGGATAGCGTGGAAGTTACTTCTGACAAAGAGTAAGGACACTTCGTGGCAAATATTAGCCTTAAATATTGTATCAAAACTAGTAGCTTGGAAGTTACTAACGCAACTTGGTAAAAATACGGCATGGAAAGTCCTAGACAGGGTTGAGAGATACACATCTTGGAAATCATTAGCGTCAAAAGATAAAACAACCACTTGGAAACTATTGACAAGTTTAGATGCAACTTCGTCCTGGAGGCTACTTTCTGAATTTAGTCGGGGGATTAGCTGGAAGCTAATTACCGCCAAAGACAAGTCTCTTTCTTGGCAGATACTTCTACTATACACCTTATCAAGAGACTTAATGTGGAAGTTAGTTACAGCAGATGATATAAGTTCCAAGTGGAGGATTTTAACTGGCACCGAGTTAGGTACTTCGTGGAAACTACTTGACTGGTTGAATAAAGACGCTTCGTGGCGAGTACTGGGGGAACTAACTACTCCTTTTGTTTGGAAGATCTTAAACGAGGGGGGTAGGAAGCTATCTTGGAAAGTTCTCAGCAGAAAAGACAAAGAGCTACTGTGGGCTATTCTGTCTAAAGTATGCGAACGTGACATAGCGTGGAAGATCTTAACTTCGAGAGAGATTGATGTTGCGTGGTTGGTTGGGTTACTCGCGGAGCCACTGAGAGAACTAGTGTTAGACAGTCCAATCACTGGGGAGGGGTTACCTGCTCGTAGGATGCTTAGTGTGTTTATGGGAGACGTTGTAGATGTCATTCTGAACGTAGGCTGTGACACATCTACCGCAACTGCGTGGAAAATAAAATACAGAAAACCGGACGGACAAGTAGGCGCGTGGGACGCTGTCGTTGACGATGATCCTACGAGGATAAGACGTAAGAGTGTCATCTTTGATAAAGTAGGTTGGTGGGAAATACAAGCGTGTATAGAGTCACCACCGTTAGCAAGTCACGGAAAGATAGCACACTTGTTTGTGAGAGCTCGTTTGTAACTTGACTACTCTTTAAACAGATGCTAGAAAGGAGAAGATCTGAGGGTGAGAGCATGAGGATTACTACTTATAAGGGGAAGAGAGGCGCTTGGTTCACGTTAAAGACCGGTAGACGTGTCTTCATAGAAGAGAAGAACATAAAAGCATATCAGAAATGGACTAATAGTAAAAAGGCCATTAGGTGGGTTAGTGGTGTTGGATCGGCTATAGCATCAGTTGGCGTTAGGAGTGGTGCATCGCTTACGTTACGGTGTAGAACTGCTTTTGCAAAGTTTGGGTATCGCACGCTTGGTAGTAAACTCAGTAAGACGGGTGTTATTATTGCAATCGCGGGTGCAGGAGTGTCTTTAGTAACTAGGTACAAGAGGGAAGAATGAAAAAAGAAGGTGTCGTATTAGCTGTTGAAAAGGCTAATCCACGTGTTACAGTCTTTTTAGGTACTCGTGGACTTGGTTTGGTATCTGTTGCAACTCACCCCAAAAGCTTCAACTCACTGAAAGAAGCTATTTTGTCCGCATTACGGTTCGAAGGCTCGGTTGATAAAATAGCGGCTGCACATCAGGTGTTGGGTGACGTTGCCTTTGCACAGTCCAATTTCGCTCAATATTTAGTGCGTGAATCCGCTAAGCCTAGAACCACTACTGTTTTTAAAAAGTTGATCCAACTCATGAAAAAAGAGGAGCCTGTGGATATAACTAAAGGGATGAAGAAGCCAAAACCTTATATGACCTATTTGAACGTAAGGCTTAATCCTGTCGAAAGTAAAGACAAGGCCGCGCTTATCTTGGTAGACCTTGTTGATCCTCGTACTGGTTTTATCGTGTTTGAGACATGTGCCGACAAGGTCGGGCTTGCTAAGAAAGGCACCAAACTTTACGAACAAATAAAGGGGTAAGAATGGAGAAACTAAGTCCTTCAGCGTGGAGACACACTCAAAATAACAACCTACGAGAAAAGTGGGAAGTTATCACGGGTGAGAAGAACCGCCTTGAACCAAAAGTGGAAGTGAGGAGGCGGGGTGTAAGTGCTTCCTTCAAGTTTTTAGATGATGATGAAGGTACGTTCGCGCTCAAAGAGGAAGAGGGGAAAATTAAACTCATCAAAAGTTCGAAGGAAGTACACCTCTACGATTTGGGATACAGAAGGTACTGTGAGAGAAATCAATTACACCCCGTTGAAGAATGGTCTTTCGAGCAAGAAGTCATTCTAAAGAAGAGGCCTCCAAATAACATCCTGACCTTCAGTGTCGAAATAAGGGGGCTAAAGTGCGAAAGGCGGGGTAGCGGCTACGCCTTCTACCGTGAAGTTGAGTTACCTCACCTTGCGTTAAGAAACCGAAAAAAAGTCTTGAAAGAAGACATCCTTTATCTCAACCCGGTGATCGCGAAAGACAGACTTGGGCAAGCAACTAAGGCGGAAGTAGAACTAAAAAACGGAACTCTAACGATCAAGATCGATAAAGCTTTTCTTGAGAATGCTGCTTACCCCATAAGCATTGACCCATCTTACACGATAAAGACAGGCGCGTCTGAGTACAGTACAGCCTATACACCGCAACGAAATCTGGCTAGAACGAGTGATGGTACTTTGTGGTGTGTTTATAGTCGCTCAGATGGAACGTACGAACAGATCTATATTTCCTACTCCCCTGATGGTGAAACTTGGACTGAAGAACAAGTGAGCTCAGGGTCAGGGCACCAATACTACCCCTCGGTTGCGGTTGATTCCCAAGACAATGTTCATGTAGTTTGGACCGGAAAAGGCTGGGGATCGAACCCTAACTACAACAATATTCAATATAGAAAGAGGACCAGTTCTGGTTGGCAGGCACAAGAAGCGGTAACAGACAAGGACAGCACTCAATATAACCCTGCCATCGCTATAGACTCCCAGGGCAATGTTCATGTAGTTTGGTACGGTGGGGGCTGGGGATCGAACCCCAATTACTACAATATCCAATACAGAAAAAGAACCAGTGCCGGTTGGCAGGCACAAGAAGCGTTAACGGATAAAGACGATAAACAATACGACCCCGCCATCGCTATAGACTCCCAAGACAATGTTCATATAGTTTGGGAAGGTGGGGGTTGGGGATCGAACCCCGATTATTACAACATTCAATACAGAAAAAGAACCAGTTCTGGTTGGCAGGCACAAGAAGCGGTAACAGATAAAGACGATGACCAATACTACCCCTCAATTGCAGTAGATTCCCAAGATAACATTCATATAGTTTGGGAAGGTTGGGGTTGGGGGACAAACACTGGAAATGCGAATACCCAGTACAGAAAAAGAACTTCATTGGGATGGCAAACTCAAGAAGCGGTAACAGATGTGAATTACAACCAGTTCGACCAAACCATCGCTATAGACTCCCAAGATAACGTTCACGTAATTTGGACCGGAAAAGGGTGGGGATCGAACCCCGATTATTACAACATTCAATACAGAAAAAGAACCAGTTCTGGTTGGCAGGCACAGGAAGGTCTTACCGATGCAACGATTACACAACAATACCCGTCTCCTATTTGGGCACTCCACCCCACGATTTCCGGAGCAAAGACAAACAGACCGAAGTCAGGATATGCCTTCGTATGGATGGATGGAACTACAGTTAAATTCTATAAGAGCGACGACCTAAGTTGGGATTCGAAAGTAGTAAAAGTAGTGAGCGAAACCGCTTTATTAGACAAGAACTACAGACCAAGTTTGATAGCCGAAGATGCGGACAAGTGTGGAATAGTGCGGCGTTTGAAAGCAAGAGATGGCGCACTGCTTGTGACATCTGTAAGTGAAGAGTACGTCGCTTACGATAAGGAAGTCATCACAGTAGGCTCCACAGCAGTGGGGTTCTCACCTGATAAAATTAAGAACTGTAAGGTAGCTTACTGTACTTTAGATCCAGACGCGGGTGCAATACGGTACTGGGTTGATGGGTCAACTCCTACCTCTACTGAGGGGCACTATGTGGACTCTGGTCAGTCCATTACGATAGTAGGTCCCACTGAAATATCTAATTTCAAAGCGATAAGGGTTGGATCGACGGATGGGAAGTTGCACGTAACTTACAGAGGTAAACCAGGAAGTAGTAGCTAGGTTTGTAGGTACGTAGATTTTCACTGAAATGACTTGACGCCCAGCATAAATTAATATAGGAAGAACTTGATGTACGGGAGCGTCTTTTTCCTTAACAAGTTACGAAAGGTTATTACTTATCAGGGTAAGAAGGGGGTTATTCTCACCATTCGAGGTAGGGTTAGGTTTATCCCACTTGACCACATTAAAAGAAGGCCTGTCTTCATACCTGATCTACCCTCGTCACTGAACCATGACCGCCTACAACACTGGACGTCAATTTTGTTTAGGAAACCTTCTCGTACTTGGGATCCTTTTGAACTCCTACACAAAGAGGGTTACTCAACGCTCGATGTAAAATGGCTTAAAGATCTAGTGGAAATCTGGTTCGCGGGTAGTTTACCTCCTCTTCGAAATATCTTAATCCGGAAAGAAAGAGTGGATCCTATAGGAGCGGCTGTTATTTCCGACTATTACCACATTACTCAAGCAGGTTTGAGGATAAAGTTCCCCAACAAAACAACTTACCGATTATACCGTGGCGTACCTGCCAGAGGTGTTATACGACTGATAAAAAGAGATATGACGGTCCCGCCCGTTCGCAGCTATACAACACGCCGCAGAATCGCGCGGGGCTTTTGTGAACTTGAAGACAGATCAGGAATCGTACGTGGGGGTGTTATCAGAATAAACGCTCCTATCGAGTCGATTTTTCATAGTGATGATGTGTTCCCTTTGAATAAACTGGCTGGGGATCCATTTTCGGAAAAAGAGTATATAGTTCTTAACGCGTTACCTGCTAAATTGGTATTTAAACCAGCTGCGTTTAAGCGGTCACGCAAACCTCAACTACAAGTCAGCCTATGGAACGTACCATTTTCCCAGTGGCCCGAGATGTATGAGAAAGTACTGTTAATGCCAAGATCGGTAAAACTCTACGGTAAAGCGTACATGGTCAGGGAAGGCAAAGTAATGATCTTAAACGACGAAGACTTTAACTGGCTATCAATTGTACGTGACTTGAGAAAAAAGGGTTACTTAAAGCGCTTCACCAAGTGAACCACCTCTCTCTGATGTAATCGTTCACGTACTTTAGAGGAATAAAGATTTTCTTACCTGTTTCTAATGTTACCCAAAAACCTTTATTCCCTTTGAAAGTCACTATTTCAGGATAGTCCCTCTTCCTCTTGTTCACAAGTTCCCTTGTTCCTGAAATTGTAGCCCAGGCGCCAACCACGCCCCCTACTGCAGCTAGTGCTTGTATGTCCG
>Ga0190304_1000785_pt1 | contig 14751 bp, 19 predicted proteins | sample 48700712_MG_FD_161670 | JGI IMG/M metagenome (GOLD analysis project Ga0190304, IMG submission 161670) | Hydrothermal vent sediment bacterial communities from Southern Trench, Guaymas Basin, Mexico - 4870-07-1--2_MG | ecosystem: Environmental > Aquatic > Marine > Hydrothermal vents > Sediment ... | reverse complement strand
GGCTCTTATATTAGATTTGATGAAAATGCTTGTGTAATTTTGGACGGAAAAACTAAGAATCCAAAAGGGGGAAGGATTATTGGGCCTATTCCAAGGGAGCTGAAAGAAATGGGTTTTACAAAGATAGCCTCATTGGCAGAAGAATTAATATAAATTAAATGTCGGAGAATATGTTAAAAGAACACTCGGCAACAAAGTTTCAAAGTTGTCGACTGTCTGAACCTCAGCGAGAAGCCGCTCAGAAAGTAATTTTTAGGAGCCGTTCGCTCGCCCGGCGCGCTCGCTCACTTACCTCGGCCTTCGCTCTCTCGCTCCGCTCGAACCATGCCCGCTCAGGCCTCGGATGCTCCATAAAAATTACTTTCTTCGCTTTCTCTTGTCAGCACTTGTCCCGCTATAATTTTTATCTTATAAACTTATGAAAATGAGAATCAAAAAAGGTGATATGGTAATGGTAATTTCGGGAGATGATAAAGGAAGGAAGGGTAAGGTAATTAAAGTAATGCCCAAAAAGGAAAGGGTTTTGGTTGAGGGTTTAAATATGCAAAAGAAACATCAAAGACCACGGAAGGAAGGAGAAAAAGGACAGATTGTTGAAAAGCCCGGACCGATTCACATTTCCAATGTAAAACTTATATGTCCAAAGTGTGGAAAAGCAACTCGCGTTGCAAGAAAGATAGTTGAAGGTAAAAAATATAGAGTTTGTAAAAAATGCGGACAGACAATATAATAAAAACTCAAAACTCAAAGCGCAAAAGTCAAAATTAAAGATTAGATGATGATGAAGTTACAAGAAAAATATAAAAAAGAAGTAGTGCCAGCGATGATGAAGAAGTTTAATTATAAGAGCCCCATGGCGGTACCAAAGATTGAAAAGGTAGTTATAAATACTGGTTTTGGTAGACAGGTTGCTCAGAAGGCAAAACAAGAAAGAGAAAAAATTTACCAGGATATTCTAAATGATTTGGCTTTAGTTTGTGGACAGAGGCCAGTTTTGACGTTGGCTAGAAAGTCGGTTTCTGGTTTTAAAATAAGAAAAGGTATGCCAATAGGAGCAAAGGTTACTTTAAGAAGGAAAAAGATGTATGATTTTTTGGACAGATTAATTCATATTGCTCTCCCAAGAACAAGAGACTTTAAAGGAATTGATCCTAAATCTATAGACAAGCAAGGTAATTTGACAATTGGAGTAAAAGAACATATTGTATTTCCTGAGGTTGCATCAGAGTCTGTAGGTAGGATTTTTGGGTTTGAGATTACAATTGTTACTAATGCCAAAACAAGAGAAGAAGCAGAAGAACTGTTTAGATTATTAGGTTTTCCCCTTAAATAATATCGAAATTTCGAAATATCGAGTATGTCAACAAAAGCACAGATTGTAAAATCAAAAAAACCACCAAAATATAAAACTCGCATTGTTCGAAGATGTTTTAGGTGTGGAAGAAGAAGAGGCTATCTACGCAAATTTGGCTTATGCCGAATTTGCTTTAGAGAATTGGCACGAAAAGGTCTTATTCCCGGAGTAAGAAAATCAAGTTGGTAAAACTATGGTAATGACCGATCCAATTGCGGACATGTTAATAAGAATTAAAAATGCTCAGGCCGTAAGGCATAAAACGGTTGACATTCCTTATTCTAAGTTGAAATATCAAATTGCAAATATTTTATTGAAAGAGGGCTTTATTGAGAAAATAGAGCGTAAATTTAGAAAACAAAAAAAGATTCTAAGAATATTTTTGAAATACAAAGACAACGAACCAGTTATTCAAGGTACAAAGAGAGTTTCAAAGCCATCAAGAAGGATATATTTGCCATATAAGAAAATCAAACCACCAAGAGGTGGTTATGGAGTGGCTATCATTTCAACATCACAAGGTTTGATGACAGCAAAAGAGGCAAAAAAAAGAAAATTGGGAGGAGAAGTGGTTTGTGAGGTATGGTAGTAAAAACTCAAAACTCAAAGCTCAAAATTCAAAGCTACAACTTAAAACTCAAAACTTAAAACTAATGAAGTTTCAACAAAAGAAAAAATTAAATAATAAAAAAATTAAATTCATTCAGTTTTGACTTTTGCGCTTTGACTTTTGACTTTTTAATCATGTCCAAAATTGGAAAAAAACCAATTTTAATACCGGATAAAGTAGAGGTAAAATTAGAGGATAATAGGATTTATGTTAAGGGCCCAAAAGGTGATCTTTCTTTTGAAATTAGGCCGGAAATTGGAGTAAAAATTGAAAATGGGCAGATTGAGGTTTTTCCCAAAATACAAACCAAGGAAACAAAAGCCCTATGGGGCACAACAAGAAGTTTAATTAATAATCTAGTTGAAGGAGTAACAAAGGGATTTAAAAAGCAATTGGAAATTCAAGGGATTGGATATAAAGCTAAGGTTGAGGGTAATGAGTTAGTTTTGGAAGTCGGGTTTTCACATCCTGTGAAGAAAGAAATTCCAGAAGGTCTTAGGGTGTCGGTTGAGAAGAATATCATTACAGTTGAAGGAATTGATAAACAATTAGTTGGAGAATTTGCAGCCCAAATTAGAAAGGTTAGACCTCCAGATCCATATAAAGGAAAGGGGATTAGGTATTTAGGGGAGAGGATAAAATTAAAGCCCGGCAAAAAGGCAGTCGGAACAACACAATAAAAATCCAAAATGCAAATCTCAAAGCTCAAAACTAATGAAATTTCAACAAAAGAAAAAATTAAATAATAAAAAATTAAACATAATCAGCTTTGACTTTTGAGCTTTGAGCTTTGAGTTTTCTATGGTGGATATCAAAGAGAAAAAAGAAAAGAGAAAAAGAAGACATCGGAGAGTAAGGGTTAAAATTTTCGGAACAAAGAATCGCCCACGCCTTTGCGTTTTTAGATCTAATAAACATATCTATGCCCAATTAATAGATGATGAAAAAGGACATACTTTAGGTGCGGTATCAGATTTAAAGTTGCCCAAAAATGTAAAACTTAATAAAGACATGACAAGAAAAGTGGCTATAGCGTATGAGGTAGGGAAATTAATTGCAAAAGTGGCAAAAGAAAAAGGGATAAAGAAAGTAGTGTTTGATAGAGGAGGATATAAATACCATGGGAGAGTAAAAGCGTTAGCAGAAGGGGCAAGGGAAGGAGGACTGAAATTTTAGATAACTTTGCTTCGGAGTAATTTGAAAGATCGCTCGGAAAGCAATTTTGAAAAACCGCTCAGAAAGTAATTTTTAGGAGCCGTTCGCTCGCCCGGCGCGCTCGCTCACTTACCTCGGCCTTCGCTCTCTCGCTTCACCCTGCTAAGCAGGGTTTCGCTCGAACCATGCCCGCTCAGGCCTCGGATGCTCCATAAAAATTACTTTCTTCGCTTTCTTCTTTATAGAATTGATTCGCAGCACGATGCTCTTTGTCAGCACTTGCCTCGCTCTCTATAGATGCTTCTAAAAATTACTTCCCTTGCTTAAAATAAGATTATTATAAATATGCCGGAAGAACAACAAAATACAGAAGAAAAATTTGAGTCAAAGGTTTTGGAAATAAGAAGAGTGACAAAAGTTACTGCTGGTGGAAAACAGCTTAGATTTAGGGCTGCGGTAGTGGTTGGTAACAAAAATGGAAAAGTTGGATTTGGGATAGCAAAGGGTCAAGATGTGGCCCAGGCTGTTGAAAAGGCGCAAAAACGGGCGATGAAAAATTTAATTGAAGTTCCTATCATCAATGATACTATTCCTCATGAGGTTATAGCTAAGTTTGGTGCTGCGAAAGTACTTTTAAGACCCCAAAGACAAGGAAGAGGATTAGTTGCCGGCGGTACAGTAAGGGTAATTTGTCAACTGGCAGGAATTAAGAATATTTCATCTAAACTTTTGGGAGCAACAAGAAATAAAATTAATAATGCTCGGGCAACTATTAAAGCATTAAGTCAACTTAAGAGAGAAAGAATTAGATAAAAACATGCAAATTCACCAGTTGAAACCAAAGCATAAAAAGAAGAAAAAAAAGAGAGTCGGAAGAGGTGGTAAAAAAGGTACCTATTGTGGTAGAGGAATTAAAGGGCAAAAAGCAAGAGCAGGCAGAAAAATGCAGCCTATAATTCGCCAAATTCTTAAGAAATATCCAAAATTGCGCGGATATAAATTTTCTTCTCTCAAAAAAGAAACAGCTATAGTGAACCTAGAAGTTTTGGATAAGAAATTTAAAGATGGAGATCTTATAACTCCTCAAGTTTTAATAGAGAAGAAAATCATCAAAAAGGTTAAAGGAAAAATTCCTCCAGTGAAGATTTTAGGAAGAGGAAATTTAAGCAAGAAATTAATTATTCAAAACTGCTTTTTATCAGAGATCGCAAAGTCTAAAATTGAAAAAGCGGGAGGAAAAATTGTACAATAGGGTAAGTAATCAAGTTATATGAAGTTTGAGAAATTAATTCAAATTTTCAAAATTAAAGATCTCAGAAGAAAAATCCTTTTTGTTTTGGGGATTTTTGTTATTTTTAGATTAATGGCAAATATCCCTGTGCCGGGTATAAATATCGAGAATTTAAAGGAGTTTTTTGAAAGATTTCAGATGTTTGGTCTTTTAAATGTGTTTACTGGCGGGACTCTTTCGAGAGTCTCAATCGTGATGCTTGGATTAGGTCCTTATATTACTGCTGTTATTATTCTACAACTTTTAACTTTAATATTTCCCTCTCTTGAAAAAATGTATAAAGAAGAAGGAGAAGCAGGAAGGCGAAGGTTCAATCAATACGCAAGAATCGGGACTGTACCTTTAGCAGCCTTGCAAGGATATGGTATGCTTACTTTACTGCAACGGCAAGGAGCGATTTCTTTTGATTCTCCAGGAACACTTATAAGCGCAATTATTACTGTTACCGCTGGGACAGTTTTTCTGATGTGGTTAGGTGAGTTAATAACAGAGAAAGGTATAGGAAATGGCGTTTCGTTACTAATTTTTGCTGGTATCGTTGCCCGAATGCCTTCGAATATAAGAGAAATTATTTTAACTTGGAACCCTTCTCAGCTTCCATCCTACATTTTCTTTGTCTTTACCGTATTTTTAATTATTTTTGGAGTTGTAATGATAACTGAAGCAAGGAGAAATGTGCCTGTATCATATGCAAAAAGAGTAAGAGGAATGAGAATGTATGGAGGAGTTTCTACTTATCTTCCAATAAATGTCAATCCTGCTGGAGTTATTCCTATAATTTTTGCTTTATCGGTTTTGCTTTTTCCTGGAATGGTTGCTAATTTTTTAAGTGGGGTTGGGGGGACTGTAGGCAACATTGCTCAAAGTGTAGCGGATTTTTTCAAAAATCAAGTTGTCTGGGGAATATCATATTTTATTTTAGTCTTTGCTTTCACTTATTTTTATACAATGGTAACCTTTGATCCAAAAGCAATTTCTCAAAATCTGCAGAAAATGGGAGGATTTATCCCAGGAATTAGACCCGGAACCTCTACAGCAAAATACCTTTCCTTTATCTTATATAGGGTTTTATTTATAGGTGCTTCGTTTTTAGGTATTATCGCAGTACTGCCATCTATTGTTCAAGGTTTAACTCACATTACGGCTTTCAGATTTTTAACAGGAGGAACTTCCGTCTTGATTATTGTGTCCGTTGTTCTTGATACGTTAAAACAGATAAATGCTCAACTGCAGATGAGAGAATATGAGAAAATCTAATTCAAAATTAATAATAATTATTATTGGGCCACCCGGCTCAGGAAAGGGGACTCAAGCAACACTTTTGGCTGACAAGCTCGGTCTTTATTATTTTGAGACAAGTAAGATTATAGAGCCAAAAATAATGAATGCTAGGCCAGGCGATTACCAAATAATCGAAGGAAAAAAATATTATTTAACAGAAGAAAAGAGAAACTGGGAAACAGGAAGATTATGGAGTCCCCCTTTTGTAACTTTCTGGGTGATGGAAAAGATAAAAGAATTAGCAGAAAGAGGAGAGGGAATTGTTTTTGCAGGCTCTCCAAGAACTTTATATGAGGCAAAAAAAATAATGCCGCTTTTAAAGAAACTTTATGGTAAGAAAAATATTAAAATAATTCTTTTTACTTTATCTCCAAAGACTTCCATCTGGAGGAATTCTCATCGAAGAATTTGTGAACTTTTACGCCACCCGATTCTTTATAATGAAGAAACAAAGAAACTCACAAAGTGCCCCTTGGATGGATCTAAATTAATAAAAAGAGGTAAGTTAGATAATCCAGAGACAATAAAAAAAAGAATAAAAGAATATAAAGAAAGAACTCTCCCAATAATTGATTACTTTAAAAAGCAGAAATATCAAGTTATAAAAATAAGCGCGGCACCTCCCCCGGCTGTCATATTTAAGAGAATTTTACAGACCTTAAAATGAAAAGACAAAGTATTCTTAAAACAAAAGAGGAAATTGAGATTATGGCCAGGGCAGGAAAGATCCTGGCTAAGATTTTAGATGAATTAAAAAAGGAAGTTAGGCCCGGAATCAAAACAAAAGATCTAGAAATAAAAGCAAGGAAATTAATGAGAGAGTATAAAGTAGAGCCAGTCTTTTTAGGATATAAGGGGTATCCGGCTGCAATTTGCACCTCTGTAAATGATGTTATTGTTCATGGGGTTCCATCAGAATATCAACTTAAAGAGGGAGACATTCTTTCTCTTGATTTAGGTATAAGATATAAAGGTTATTGTGCTGATATGGCAGTTACTCTGCCGGTAGGAAAAACCTCAGAAGAAGCCCAAAGGTTAATTCGAGTGACAAAAAAAGCACTAAAACGTGCAATTAAGAAAGCCAGACCCGGGAATACTGTAGGTGACATAGGCAATACTATACAAAGATATGTAGAAAAAAGAGGTTTTTATGTTATTAAAGAACTCTGCGGGCATGGTATTGGGAGAGAGCTTCATGAGGAACCGCAAATTTTAAATTATGGCAAACGACATACAGGGGCTAAACTTGTACCAGGTATGGTTTTTTGCATTGAACCAATGGTTTCTATGGGGACAGAAAAAATAAAAAAGGCATCAGATGGATTTGGATATGCCACCGCCGACGGTTCTCTGTCGGCCCATTTTGAACACATGATAGCAATTACAAAAAATGGAAGGAGGGTATTGACGGAAATATAATTTTGATGTTACAATAATAAACAGGGGTGGAGGTTCGTTGTTAATTAAAAAAGAGAAAAAAGGAGGTGAAACCTTGTGAGAAATCACTGGACGAGAGAGCTTGGCGAGGTGATCGCTAAGCTTTCCAGGAGTGCTCAAAAGAGCCTTATGCCGGTGGTGATGGACTTTCCTCCAGAGATCCGGAGGGGAGTCATCACTGCTTATGTTATCGCTAGCATCAAGGCTACCACTTCTCCTGAGGAAATTCCCACCTTTCTGAATTTAGCTCAGGAGGTGGGAATTCTTACCAAGGGAAGGCCTGTTAAGGATCTTCCCTTCTATCGCACCAATGAAGCTACTTATATTCCCGCTAACCCTGACGCAGAGAACCCAGATCGGCAGGCAGCCGCCATTATTATAGCGGCTAGGCATCAGAATACCTTCCTTCGTCACTCTTCGGAGTAGAAGGAGGGTTCTCTGAAACACCTCCACCCCTGTTCTTTGTTCTTTTTACAACCGGAAGGAGGTGAGTTTATGAGGCTTGTAATGACTTCCCATGTGATGAGACGATTTTTAGAGAGGACACTTGTGGCAAAACTTGAGGAATCTTATTTGGTACCACCGAAAATAATAACGAGTTTAGGTATTGTCAATTTACCCATAAGTAGAATAAAAGAGAGAGGTTACTTGTACGCTTACCACCCGGGACAGAATGAGTTATTTTTCTTACAGGCTAAAAATGGCGAATTAGTTGCGAAATCGTTTATTATACCGCAGCCAGTTCTTGAGGAGCATTTAAAGAGGCATATTAAAGAAGGAAATTTCAAGAAAGTGGGAGAGGAATATCCTATATTTTAGTAACATATTCATTTTCCAGAGGGGGCTGAGACCCCCTTTTCTTTTTTTAAAATTTAGTGATATAATTAACAAATAAATTAAACAAAGGTATGAAACTTTCTGTAATAATTCCTGCATATAATGAAGAGAAAAGATTGCCAAAAACTTTAAAAGAAACCGACGAATATCTTAGAAACCAAAATTATGATTATGAAATTATTGTTGTCAATGATGGCTCAAAAGATGGCACTGCTAAGGTTGTTAAAGATTTACAGTCACAAATTATAAATTTAAGATTGATAGATAGAAAAGAAAATAAAGGAAAGGGATATTCAGTTAAAGAAGGAATGCTAAGTGCTCAAGGAGAGTATCGGATTTTTATGGATGCTGATAATTCAACTACAATTGACCAAATAGAGAAGATGTGGCCATGGTTTGAAAAAGGATATGAGATAGTTATTGGTTCAAGAAGCATTAAAGGAGCCATTTTAGACCCACCTCAGCCTTTCTACAGAAGATTAGTAGGAGAATTTTTTAAATACGTAAGAATGATAATTTGCGATCTTTGGTATTTAAAAGACACCCAATGTGGGTTTAAATGCTTCAAAAAGGAAGTGGTTGATGTGATTTTCCCGAAACTTAAAATTGAGAGGTTTGCATTTGATGTAGAAATTTTATTCCTTGCTAAAATGCATGGCTTTAAAATTAAAGAGATTCCGGTTTTATGGAGGAATGATCCTAAAAGCAAAGTAAAATTAAAATCTGCCATCAAGATGGGCTTGGATTTATTTAAAATAAGATGGTATCAATTAAAAGGATATTATGGCAAAGAAGAAAAAAGAGGTTAAATTTCCTACAGAACTAAGGTATGATATAGCCTCAAAAGACTGGGTAATTATTGCTACTGGCCGTGCCAGACGCCCAGAACAATTTAAAAAAGAGAAAAGAAAAAAAGTTGTTGTGTCAAAGAAGGAATGTCCTTTTTGTCATATTACTTCACAACTCCCTCCGACTTTAATAATGGTAAATGGAAAAGTATACAAAGGGAAAGACATTCCAAAGAATTGGAGTTTGGTAGTAATACCTAATAAATATCCGGCTTTTGTGCCTTATGAAAAAATAGAAGTTAAAAAAGAAGGACCTTTTTTCCAGAAACTTCCCGCGGCTGGATTTCATGAGGTGGTGGTTACAAAAGATCACAAAAAACAATTAGCTCAATTGTCTGTTGATAAAATAAAAGAAGTTTTAGACGCTTATCATTTAAGGTATTTAGAGCTTAGAAAGAGAAAATTTGTTAATCATATTTTTATTTTCCATAACCACGGCCAAGAGGCGGGGGCCTCAATTTTTCATCCTCACTCTCAGATTGCCACCACCCCCTTAATTGATAGAGATCTCCAAAGAGCCTTAAATTCTGCTAAAAGATTTTATAAGAAACATAAAAAATGCATTTATTGTGAAATGAATAAATGGGAAGAAAAGGAAGGAAAAAGGATCGTTTTTGTAAATAAAGAGTTTATAGCTGTTTGTCCATTTGCTTCCAAGGTTGCGTTTGAAGTAATAATTTCTCCAAGAAAACATAAGCCCTATTTTGAAAAAATAACAGAGAAAGAAAAATGGTACTTAGCAGAAGCCTTCAAAGTAGTTTTGGGAAAACTTTTTAAAGGGTTAGGTGATCCTGCCTATAATTTTTACCTACATACCTCTCCTTGTGACGGGAAAGATTACTCTTATTATCATTGGCATTGGACAATTTTGCCCAAGACTTCAATTCCTGCAGGATTTGAATTTTCCGCAGGTATGGAGATTTCAACTATTGAGCCAGAAAAGGCCGCTCAATATCTAAGGCAAATCAAGATTTAATAACATTTTTTCAAAAGCATTCTTTTTAAAGTATGAAAAAAATTTTGATAATTGGAAACTGGAAATGTAACCCTACTTCTCTTTCTGAAGCAAAAAGCCTTTTTTTATCGATTAACAAAAAAATACAGAAAAAAAGAAAAATAGAGATAGTTATTTGTCCTCCTTTTGTTTATTTATTTCCTTTGGCTCAGCTCAATCGCAAGCATAAAATCATTTTAGGGGCACAAGATACTTTTTTTGAAGAGAAAGGCGCTTTCACAGGAGAAGTGTCTCCCAAAATGGTAAAAGATTTGGGATGTAAATATGTGATTGTTGGACACAGTGAGAGAAGAGCGCGGGGTGATACCGATGAAAATATAAATAAAAAAATACGCATTCTTTTAAGAGAAAAACTGACTCCTATTCTTTGTGTTGGCGAAACGAAGAAGGAAAGAAACGATAAAAAGACATTTGAGAAGATACGCCATCAGATAAAAGAGGATCTAAAAAAAATACCTAAAAAACATTTATCCAAAATAGTTATTGCTTACGAGCCTATTTGGGCTATCGGAACAAAGAAACCTTGTTCTTGTGAGGATGTTTTGATGGTATCAATTTTCATTAGAAAAATTTTTGTGACCCTCTTTGGCTTTAAAAAAACAAAAGAAATTACTATTCTGTATGGAGGAAGTGTAAGTGCTAATAATGCAAAAAAATATGTAGAGGAGGCAAGAGTAGATGGATTGTTGATTGGAAGTAGTTCTCTGAAGCCAGAAGAATTTCTCAAAATAATCTTTTCTTTCTATTGAAATTTTATTTGTTTTTTGGTAGAATGCCAGAAAGTTATGCAAGAGGTTATCTTCAAAGGAAAGTTTTATAATCCAACAAAGGGATATCTCAATTTTAATAAAGTGATTGAGGAGATTTTTTCTTTTATGAAAGAAGATCCTGAGAAGGAATATGAAATAGTTGTTGGTTGTGATTCTTCATCTGGAGAAGATCCATATTTTCCAGTGGCTATTGTAATTTTAAGAAAGAAAGCCGGAGGAAGATTTTTTTTAAAAAAGGTTAAATATCACAAAAAGAAATTTTATAATCTTCATCAACGAATTTTAGAAGAGGTTTATCTTTCTTGCCAATTAGCCCTGGCTTTAAAAGGACGCATTGAAACTCAAATTCAAAATGAATCACCAGGATTAAATTTTGAGTTTAAATATATCCATGCCGATGTGGGAGAAAATGGAGTTACAAAAGATATGATAAAAGAAGTTATCGGTTTAATTAGAGGAAATGGTTTTGAGGCAAAGATAAAGCCAGAGGCATTTGCAGCATCAGTTGTCGCTGATAGGTTTAGTTAATCAAACTAAAACGAAGTTAAAAATTAATATAGAAAACTATATCAACACGGAGTCTTTGGTAGCAATGAAAAATTCTAACTCTTTGCGTAAAGAATTTCTTAATTTTTTTGAGAAAAGGGGACACAAAATTGTGCCCTCATCTTCTTTAATTCCAATAGACCCTTCGGTTCTTTTTACTACTGCGGGAATGCAGCAGTTTAAATCATATTTTTTAGGAGAGAGATCTCCCTATGGAAAGAATGTTACAAGTTGTCAGAAATGCATTCGGACAACTGACATCGAAAGCGTAGGAGATACAACCCATCTTACTTTTTTTGAAATGCTTGGTAATTTTAGTTTTGGAGGGTATTTTAAAAGAGAGGCAATTCAATATGCGTGGGAGTTCTTGGTAGATGAATTGAAACTTCCAAAAGAGAGACTGTGGGTAACTTATTTTAAAGGGGAGGGTGCTATTGCCGAAGACGTGGAGACAAAAAAGATTTGGTTAGAGTTAGGATTTCCGAAAGAGAGGATTTTGGGTTTCTCAAAGAAATATAATTTTTGGGGACCAACTGGTATCGAGGGGCCTTGTGGACCGACAACAGAAATTCACTTTGATTTAACTAAGAGGCCATGCAAGAAGGGAAAAAAATGTATTCCTAATTGTGAATGCGGTCGATTTGTAGAGATTTGGAATTTAGTTTTTAATGAATACTACCAAAATAAAGAAAAAGAGTTGAAACCTTTGAAACAAAAAGGAGTGGATACCGGAATGGGTCTTGAAAGATTACTAATGATAGAAAATGCAAAGACCGATTTATTTAAGACAGATCTTTTTTTGCCAATTTTGCAATTGATTGAGAGAGAAACCCGCAAATCTTACCAAGAGACACAAGCTCCTTTTAGGATTATAGCCGATCATATAAAGGCAAGCGCCTTTTTAATATCTGAAGGGATATTACCCTCCAAGGAGGAAAGAGGGTATATTGTAAGGAGGCTTTTAAGAAGAGCGCAAAGATTTGCTTCTAGAATTAATCTTTCGCAGGAAGGATTATTGAAAGTAGGCCGTTGCGTTGTTGAAATTTATCAAGAACCTTATCCAGAATTGCAGGGAAAATTAGAGGAAATTTTAACGGTAATGCAGAATGAATTTGAAAAGTTTTCTAAAACCATCGAGAAAGGAATAAAAGAATTGGAAAAATTAATAAGACATGGTAAAAATATTATAGGAGGAAAAGAAGCGTTTTATCTGTATGAGACTTTTGGGTTTCCTTTAGAACTTATAGAAGAGATAGCAAAAGAAAAAGGTATTAAAGTAGACAAAGCGGGTTTTTTTGAAGCACAAAAGAAACATCAAGAAATTTCAAGAAAAGGAGCTCAAAGAAAATTTGGAGGAGTAGGAATTGAGATGCTTGAGACCCAGAAAGATAAAGAAAAAGTTACAAAACTTCACACAGCAACCCATCTTTTGCATCAGGCGTTGAGAGAAATTTTGGGTAAGAGTGTAAGGCAGATGGGATCGGATATTACACCAGAGCGGCTCAGGTTTGACTTTTCTTTTCCTCGGAAATTGAAGAAAGAGGAAATTAAAAAAGTGGAGGATTTGGTAAATCAAAAAATTCAAGAAAACCTACCGGTGATAAAGAAAGAGATGAAATTTGAGGAAGCACAAAAGATTGGAGCGTTAGCATTTTTTAAAGAAAGATATCCAGAGGATGTATCCGTGTATTTTATTGGAGATTTTTCAAAAGAGGTATGCGCGGGGCCCCATGTAAAGGAAACAGGTGTTTTGGGGAAATTTAAAATTATAAAAGAAGAGTCTGCAGGCACAGGTGTAAGAAGAATAAAAGCAATTCTAAAGTAAATCGTGAAGTTATTGAGTTATTGAATTTTAAACAATATGGCAAAAACAAAAATTTACGATATAAAACCACCAAAAAAACCAACCCCAAAAGTTTTGCCTTCAAAGACAACAAAACAAAGTTCTTTATGGAAAAAACTCGTTGTTTGTTTTGTAATTTTGATTTTAATAGGTTTAAGTTTAAGAGAGTTTATATCTGCTAGCAAAGCCACGATTGAAATATGGCCTAAGACCGAAAAAGTTTCTTTCCAAGTGTTTTTAAGTGCTAACAATGAAATTGAAGATATAGATTTAATAACGCAGGCAGTACCTCTTGCTTTTTTAGAAGAAGATTTTACCACCTCACAAAAATTTGTCGCTTCTTGCGAAGAAGTCAAAGAAAAAGCACGGGGCACCATTCGTGTTTATAATAAATATCATTTACCAGTAACTCTTATTGCTAAAACAAGATTTCAGTCCTCAGGAGAACCTCCCAGAGTATTTTTGGCAGAGAAAAAATTTACCATTCCTGCCAATGGATATACAGATATTAAAGTTGTGGCTGCTGAGCCAGGAGAAGAGTATAATATCGAACCCTCATCCTTTTCTATTCCCGGGCTTAGGAAATATTCTCCCACTCTTTATTACAAAGTTTATGGAAAGTCTTTTTCTAAAATGCAGGGAGGGAGGATAAGTAAAGTCTTTAGAATTAAAGAAGAAGATGTAGAGAAAGCAAAGAATGCTATTTTGAGTCAGGCCGAAAAGGAAGCTTTAGATATGTTACGAAAGAAAGCCGGAAAGGAATATAAAATTTTAGAGAAGACTTTAGAGGTTGAAGTGGTTAATGCAAAACTTAAAGACGCTCAAATTGGTCAAGAGAAGAAAGACTTTTTGTATCAGGCAGAAATAAAGGCGAGAGTAGCAGCAGTAAGACTATCCCACATTATGAAATTCATAAAAGAGTATGTAAATTCTCAAATTCCACCAGACAAAATATTGAATCCCAACAGTTTAGTCATAAAGAAGTTTCAGGGTAATGTAGACCTGGAAGGATCTACTACATTAGATATCGAATTTGAGGGAGAAGTTTATTCTAAAATTGATGAAACGGCTTTAAAAGAAGTATCTAAATTACAAACTTCGAAAGATATAAAAAGATATATACACGAGATTTATCCAGAGATTTTAAAAGAACCTCGGGTTAGATTTGAACCTTTTTTTGCTAAGAGGGCCCCAAGAAATATTTCAAATATTGACATTTCATTAAAATTTAAGTAAGTCTTTACAAATTAGAAACTAATTGTTATACTCAGATCTAGATGCCATCAAAGAAAAGTGTTTATAAAACAGAGGGTATTGTAGTTGAGTCTCTTCCTAGTACGACTTTTAAAGTTAAGTTGGATGACGGAAGAGAGATTTTGGCTCATTTGGCGGGAAAGTTAAGATTGTACAGAATTAAGGTTTTACCTGGGGATAGAGTAGTTGTGGAGATGCCCTCAAGCGAAGATAATCGAGGAAGAATTGTTTATCGAAAAAAGTAAACTCGATATATCGAAATATCGAAATTTCGAAATATCGACATATCGAAATATCGATTATGAAAGTAAGACCATCAGTAAAAAAAATTTGTAAGAAGTGTAAAATCGTCAGGCGCAAAGGACGAGTTTATGTTATCTGTGAGAACCCAAAACACAAACAAAGACAAGGAAAATAAAGAGTTTGTCCGCGAAGGCAAAGCCTGAGCGGCAACAAACTCTTTACCCCCCACTTACTTTGGTCTGTTTTCGGCAGATTTGATGCCAAAGG
>Ga0190304_1000784_pt1 | contig 14755 bp, 19 predicted proteins | sample 48700712_MG_FD_161670 | JGI IMG/M metagenome (GOLD analysis project Ga0190304, IMG submission 161670) | Hydrothermal vent sediment bacterial communities from Southern Trench, Guaymas Basin, Mexico - 4870-07-1--2_MG | ecosystem: Environmental > Aquatic > Marine > Hydrothermal vents > Sediment ... | reverse complement strand
TCCCTTTGGCACAAACATAGAAAATCCCATTGCAAGAGCCGAGGTATGAAGAGAATAACTGGAAAGGTTACCAGTGGAATAAAGGAGGGGGAGAAGTACATTAAGATATATAAAGAAAAGATAAAGGATGTTTTAGGAATAGATGTATTTAATGGAACTCTAAACATTAGAACTCCCCTAAGGGTTAAAAATATAAAATTTAAAGAGAGGAAAATCATTAAAGGATTCTCTGGATTTGGCGATATATCCTTATCACCATGTAAACTAAACAACATGAATTGTCACATAGTTCTTCCTGATAAAACAAAATACGAAGATGTGTTAGAGATAGTATCAGATGTTCCACTAAGGGAGAAACTAAATCTTAAAGATGGTGATAGGGTTATCATAGAGATTGATAACGATGATATATGGTCAGGTGTGCTCACCATAAGTGATAAAGGTTCAAGGGGTGAAAGGGAGGATAGATCGGGAAGGGCAATAGAAAAAATTTTAACAGAGAACGGTTTTAATGTAGTTTTCTATAAGATTGTACCTGACGAAAAAGAAATCATAAAGGAAAACTTGATAGAGGCAGAGAAAAGTGGCATAAATCTCCTTATAACAACAGGAGGAACAGGTTTTTCTAAAAGAGATGTAACTCCTGAAGCAACAAGGGAGGCAATAGAAAAAGAGATACCTGGCATTCCAGAGTTAATAAGGCATGAAACAGGAAAGATAACAAAAATGGCATATCTATCCAGAGGAATTTCTGGAATAAGAGGAGATATGATTGTAATTAATCTTCCCGGTTCAGAGAAAGCGGTAGAAGAGTGTATGGATGTTATTATTCCCATCCTGCCCCACGCACTTGATATTCTTCTTGGTAGAATTACAGAACATAAGAAATGAAGAATGCTGTTGTAATAGGCGGGGGGCTTGCAGGAAGTGAAGCTGCCTTCCAACTCGCAATAAGAGGAATCAAAGTAACTCTCTTTGAGATGAGACCTAAAAAATTTACACCTGCTCACAAAACAGGTTACCTTTCTGAGATAGTCTGCTCAAACTCCTTTGGCTCAACAGATGTAACAAGGGGTAGAGGGATGATAAAAGAGGAACTGAAGTTATTAAACTCTCTACTTATAAAAACTGCCTATGAGGTGAGTATACCATCTAAAAAATCTCTAATAGTTGACAGGGAAAGATTTTCTAAGCGTATAACATCTGTGCTTTCATCTATGGAGAACATTGAGATTGTCAGAGAGGAGATGAAAGAGTTGCCAAATGAAAGGCCAGTTCTTGTTGCTACAGGACCTTTAACATCGGATAGCTTTTCTCTCTATTTAAAAAATTTTTTGGGAGAGGATTTTTTATACTTCTATGATGCCATCGCTCCCATAGTGGATGGATCAACCATAGACTATTCAAAGGCATTCTGGGGTGGAAGATACTCAGATGAGAAAGATTATCTGAATTGTCCCTTAAATGAAAGCGAGTATGAAATTTTCTGGAGAGAGCTTGTAAATGCAGAACAAACTGAGGTAAGAGATTTTGAGAAGGGTAAATTTTTTGAAGCATGCCTCCCAATTGAAGAGATAGCAAGGAGAGGTAAGGATACTCTTAGATTTGGTCCCCTAAGGCCTACCGGTTTGATAGACCCAAAAACAGGGAAAAGACCCTTTGCAGTTGTTCAGTTGAGACCTGAAAATAGGGAAAAAACATTCTTTAGTCTCGTTGGATTTCAAACATCACTTAAGTATGGCGAACAGAAAAGGGTATTCAGACTTATTCCAGCTTTAAGGAATGCAGAGTTTCTCACATATGGTTCCATGCATAGAAACACCTTTATAAACTCCCCAAAACTCCTAAAAGTTAATCTTGAGTTGAAAAAAGAGGATGGGATTTTCTTTGCCGGGCAGATCATAGGTTCTGAGGGATACACAGAAAACATAGCCACAGGCCTTGTGGCATCATTAAATATCTTTAACAAACTTCATGGTAAGGGAAGTATCGTCTTTCCCGAAGAGACAATGATAGGGGCTCTAATAAAATACATAACTTCTAAAGAAGGTGAATTTCAGCCAACAAATGCTCATTTTGGTCTTTTACCACCCATCAATGAAAAACTTCCAAAAAGGGAAAAGAGAAAGAGAATGTTTGAAAGAGGAATTAAGAAATTAAAAGAATTCATCTCTTCAGGAGACTTTCCTTATCACCAATTTTGAGATAGCCTTCAGACACTCCATCACTCCCTTCCCCTCAATGGCTATAGATTCGAAGTATGGATAGAGTGTTCCACCTTCATTTAAATCATCATTTAACTCTTCCACACTTAAAGTATCCTTTAAATCTCTCTTGTTGTATTGAAGAACTATTGGAATCTTCTCAACGGAAAGACCAAATTCCTTCAGATTCTCTGCCATATCTTTAAAACTCTCTATATTTTTTTCTCTCACATGTCTCTGAGAATCAGCTACAAATATTATTCCATCAGTTGCTTTAAGGATTGTTTTCCTCGTGAGGGTATATATCGCCTGCCCTGGAACAGTATACAAAGAAAGTTTTATGGTAAAACCCTTTATCTTTCCTAAATCAAGGGGAAGAAAATCAAAGAAGAGTGTTCTCTCATCCTTTGTAGCAATAGAGGTGAATTTTCCTTTGAGTTTCTCGGGAAGATGATCGTAAATGTACCTCAAATTGGTAGTTTTTCCGCTCATAGCAGGGCCATAATAGACTATTTTAAATGTAATCTCTTTTAAAGAATAATTTATCAGCGCCATATTCTATTAGAAGAGAGAGTCCAGTTTCTTCTCCACTTCTGATTCCATTTCTTCCTTCTTGATGGATTCGGGTGGCTTCTCGGAAATATTTTTGAGATAGGGAATAATCTCTGCTCCTATCTTCTTTGCCCAAAATCTAATTGCTCCCACTGGCGCCCTATTGTCAAATACAATTACAAGAAGGACCTGTGGTACAAGAAGAGAAATATGGATGTTGGTTTCTTCGCCTTGATGGAACGTGACGGTAAATTCCTTCTCTCCAAGGAGCTTCGCGAGTTCATTTGTTGCAGAGAAGAGACCAGCAGCAAGAGCAGATATGTTTAGAGCATCCTGTCTTGAAACACCTCCATGTTTTGTTATAAGCTGACCCGATCTATCAGAAAGAAGAATGTTTTTTGCCTGGGAATCGGCAAGGGCTTGAGATAAATAATCATCAATTCTTTTTAGATCCTCATCAGATATAACAACAGAGGACATTCCTTCAGCCATTTTCTACTCCTTTCTTAAAGTTATTATACCCTTTTTTAATAGTTGGTCAATTATCTTTAAAAATTTAACTTTATCCATTCCAGTTTCAGACAATATTTCACCTAAGGTCTTCTTACCATCGCTCTTCATCAATATAACTAATTCTTCTTTGTTAAGAGATACTTTAGAACCATCACTTTGAAATTTAATTTCTATTACCTTCGAAAGAATATCCTTAATGCTCTGGGTTTCATCAACCATGCTTATAGCTTCAATTATCGCTCTATCTGTATCCATTCTAATGGAAGGTGCTGGAAGAACTATATTCTCTTTAAAATTAAACTCTCCTTCCTTGAATAGTAAAATTTCTGCAAGGGCTTCAAGACCTACATTATCAGGCGAATGTGCATGAATTATCTCTCCATTGTCAAAAAAAATTTCACCTTTATCTCCATTGGGGAGAAGAATCTCAAGTTTTCCAGTCTTTCTTAATTGATTTATTGTTTGTATTAAAGAGGATACCTCTATTATTCCCAATTCACCCTTTAATTTCATACTAAAAATATACCAAAAAACCTCTTTTATATAAAGCGAATCGGACACCAATTTTACTTGACAACTTTAAGTAGATAGTTAATAATTTAAATGTAGATTTTTAGAGAATAGGAGAGGATATGGAAAAAAAGAGTGTAGTTGCAACAGAATTTAGAATGAATGTGGACAGGGTAGGTAAGGCGGCACTTCTACTCGCAATGTCTTCAGATGAGGAGGAAGTAGAGTTAAGAAAGAAACTTTCTGAACTTAATAAGTACAAAATAGGTGTCACGCGGGTGGCAGGGTTTGCCTCTGATATTAGAAAAAAGTTGATTCCAGCAGTTCTTGGCGCTGCATTGAATTGTAATGTCATTAACAAAACAGTTCCGGAGGTTCATGCCCTTGTTCATGCCTCTCTTGAAGCGTTAAATTCCCTTATATTAAATGAGTCTTTAGATTCCTCTCTCTCCCTTAAAGTTGGGATAGTATCTGATGGAAGGTGGCTTTGTGTTGGAATATTTGGTGATTCAGCCTTTTATCCCATTACAAATCATGAAAAGGCTGCACTTGGAATTATGCATCTAAGGTAGTCTAAGTGAAAGAAAAAACTCTATTAAAAAAAAATTTAGAAACCAATATCCATAAGTTAGAATTATTAAGTATAGGAGATAGGCTCCATATAGGGAATTACAAACTTCACTCAAGATTTAAAAGGGTGGTGAATTTTGTAAAAGATGGTTATCTTGCATCGGTGGTTACAGAGGAAGTGGGAGGAGGTCCTGTGAATATAGTGATAAGAGGTTTTCCGATAAATTGTGTAAAAACTTTATCTGTTGGAGACGGTTTTATAATTGTGAATGAAAGTCGTTTTGAAATAAACAAAAATTTAGTCTACTCTTCAAAAATTGACTTCTCTTTAGAGTTTTCCATGGATAGGTACAAAAAGAACCTTAACATTCTAAGAGATCTACTTATTTTCCATTCACCAGAACGGAGTTTATCCTTCCTTCTGGACAAAAGAAGGGAAGGTTATTTCAAAAGTGAATTTGAAAGAACTTTTGTGAGAAGAATAAAGAAAGGTGCTGATGAGTTGTTCAGTGGAAGAATAGAATCAGGGATTAATCTGCTAAAGGGAGTAGGCTATGGTCTCACTCCAAGTGGAGATGATTTCATATCTGGAGTTCTTTCAGGGCTCTATATCCTTGAAAATTTGTTTAATTATAATTTAACCACTGTTAGGGCTAAAATATATAAATTATCTAAAACTCATAACCTAATCTCATCATCATTTCTATACTTTTCAAGTAGAGGAGAGTTTTTTGAGAGGGTAAAAAACCTGATTATCTCAATTATTTATAAGAGTCCGAGAGATGTGGAAGAGCACTTCTTTAAGCTAATGGGGGTAGGAGATACTTCAGGGAGTGACATTGGGACAGGATTATTTATGACTTTGATGAAAGGAGGAGAAGTATGGTTGTAAAAGGTGTTGTTAAGAAAGGTCAGTACTTTGATTCTGTGACTCTCATGCTCGTGGCTAAAGGTCTTACAGAGGTTGAAGGAGTTGAAGATGCTGCCATTGTTATGGGGACAGATGAGAACAAGTCCATTCTTGAATCTTCTGGAATGCTTCTTGATGAATTCAAGCAAGCAAAGGATTCTGATCTCATCATTGTTGTCAAAGCAAAGGATGAAGCTCTCGCTGAAAAGATGCTTGAAAAGGCAGAAAAAGACCTTCAGGAGAGCAGAACAAAATTTGAAGAGGCTGGGGACTATCTACCGAAGAGTCTTGAAGGTGCACTGGAGATCATGCCAGATGCAAATCTCGTGCTTATCTCTGTTGCAGGAAAGTATGCTGGAGATGAAGCAATGAAAGCACTTGAGAAAGGCCTCCATGTTATGCTCTTCTCAGACAATGTTCCCCTTGAAAAGGAGATCGAACTTAAGAAGTATGCAAGGGATAAAGGACTTCTTGTAATGGGACCAGATTGTGGAACTGCAATAATAAATGGAGCTCCACTTGCCTTTGCAAATGTAGTGAATCGTGGAGATATAGGAATTGTGGCAGCATCTGGAACAGGACTTCAGGAGGTAAGTTGTGTAATTACAAATGAGGGAGCAGGAATATCTCAAGCTATAGGAACAGGTGGAAGGGATGTCAAAAAGGATGTTGGTGGAATAATGTTTCTTGAGGGAATGAAGGCACTTAACGAGGATGAAAACACAAAGGTTATTGCCCTTGTATCTAAACCACCACACGAGGATGTACTAAAGAAGATTGCAAATCTTATAAAGGAAGAGATTAAGAAACCAGTTGTTGGAATATTTATTGGAGGAGATCCGGAAGTGGTTAAAAGTGCTGGAGCCATTCCAGCCAACACCCTTGAGGAGGCAGGACTCATTGCAGCTTCTCTCTCAAAAGGAAAGAGTATGGATGAGTTTAAAAAACTCCTTGAGGAAAGAGAAGAGGAGATTAAGAAACTTGCTGAGGAAGAAGCTTCAAAGAAAAAAGAGGGGCAGAAGTATGTTAGAGGATTATACACAGGGGGAACACTATGTGATGAGGCTCAACTTCTCTTTAAGGATATGATTGGTTATGTCTATGGTAATGCACCTCTAAAGGAAGAATTTAAGCTTAAAGACTCATGGAAGAGTTTTAAGAACACAGTGGTTGATTTAGGAGAGGATGAATTTACAGTTGGAAGACCACACCCAATGATTGATTATACCTTAAGAAATAAAAGGATTCTTGAAGAGGCAAAGGATCCAGAGGTAGCAGTAATTCTACTTGATGTAGTACTTGGGTATGGCTCCAATATGAAACCGGGAGAGGAACTTGCCCCAGTGATTAAGAAAGCAAAGGAAATGGCAAAGAAGGAGGGAAGAGATTTATCCATCATTTGCTCCATAACTGGAACAAAGAAAGATCCACAGAACAAAGATAAGGTAGAGAAGGAACTTAAAGAGGCAGGAGCCATAGTCATGCCATCAAATGCTGCAGCAAGCAAACTATCTGCATACATTGTAAAGAAGCTGGGAGGTGATAAGTAATGGCTATAAAGGATCTATTTGGAAAAGAACTCAAGGTTATAAACATTGGGCTTCTCTCATTTAAAGAAAGCCTTGAAGATGCAGGAGTTAAGGTTATTCAGGTGGATTGGAGGCCACCTGCAGGTGGAGATGAGGAGGTAATGGAAGCTCTAAAGAAATTACTGGGAAAGTAAGGAGGTTAAGATGAACATTGATGAATTTTTGGAGTTTATGGGTAAAGTTAAAGTCTATGATCTAACACAGCCTTTGAGCGTGCACACTCCTCCATGGCCAAGCTATATCCCTTTAAGTGTTCAATACTTCAAGAGAATTGCTGGTGCGCACATGGGACAGGGAGCCAATGGTCAGGTAATAACAACAAGCCATCATGTGGGAACTCATATGGATGGAGAGATTCACTTCCATGCAAGTGGAAGATCCATAGGTGAGGTTCCTATTGAAGAATGGATTGGACCAGGTGTTGTTGTGGATATATCTGATGAGGTTGGAGATTACGACCTCTATTCCCCAGAGATGCTCATGAAAAAGGCAGATATTAGAAAGGGTGATATTCTAATCATAAACACAGGGTATCACAGGTATGCGTGGGATCAGCCAGAGTCTGATGAGGTAAGATACTTTGTAAAGCATCCAGGACCTGACCCTGAATTTCATAAATGGGCGCTCGAGATGAAATTTAAGTGGATAGGTGTTGATTGTGGTAGTGCTGATCACCCCATGAACACAATAATAAGACAGTGGCATCCCAAGGCATTTCAAGAGGCAGAAAAAAAACTTAAGGAAAAGTATGGAAAGAGTTGGGATGAAATGTTTCCTCCTGAAGAGTACTATCAGGTGATGCATCTTAAACTATTCCCTAAGGGACTTGTTCATGCTGAAAACCTTGGTGGTGATATAGATAAGTTAAAAAATAAGAGGGTATGGATTGGTGCTTTTCCATTAAGGGCAATTGAGTTTGAATCCTCTATGATGAGGGTTATTGCCCTTGAACCACCTGAATAATCTGGAGGTACGATATGATTATAGCTCATGAGTTTGAGTATTTTAAACCTTCATCAATTGATGAAGCCATTAAACTTTTAAATAAGTATGGTGCTAAAGCAAGGATTCTTTCTGGTGGAACTGATCTTGTTGTAAGAATTAAAGATGGTTTTGAAACTCCAGATGCAGTAATTGACATTAAAGGTCTTGATGAACTTAAAGTTCTTGATTTTAAAGACAACAAACTTATTGTTGGAACACTCACAACCTTTAACGAACTCATTGATAGCGAAGTTGTTAAGGAGAAATTTCCACTCCTTTGGGAAAGTGCAAAAAGTGTTGCATCTATGGGAATAAGAAACAGGGCAACAATGGTTGGAAACATTTGTTCTGCAGTTCCATCCCTTGATTCTGGACCTGCTCTTCTTCTGTATGAGGCAACTGTTGTGGTAAAGGGTAAAGATGGAGAAAGAAGAATTCCTATTGAAGAGTGGTTCCTTGGACCAAGAAAGACAGCACTTAAAGAGGGAGAGCTTGTAGAATACATTGAGATACCTCTCGCACAGAAAAAACATGCAGGATGTTATGTAAAACTTGGAAGATACAATGGAGAAGACCTTGCTCAGGTTGGAGTAGGTGTTCTTGTATTATCTGGAAATGAGTACAGAGTTGCCTTCTGTGCAGTAGGTCCAAAACCAACAAGGGCAAAGAAAATTGAATCTCTTCTCAACGGCAAAGAACTTTCCGATTCCTTGATTGAAGAGGCTAAGAAACTTGTAGAAGAGGAGATCTCCCCCATTACAGATATAAGAGCAACAAAAGAATACAGAATGCATATGGCAAAGGTTATGCTTGATAGAGCTCTTAAAGCAGCAGTTGAAAGATTGAATGGAAAGGGTCCCGATTATGGGACAAAGCTCATATAGGAGGATAAAAATGGAAAAGAAAACCATAACTTTTATCTTAAATGGAGAAAAGAGAACCATTGAAGTTGAACCTAACGATATCCTTCTTGAAGTTTTAAGGACAAAACTTGGAATAACTGCTCCAAAGTATGGGTGTGGGAGAGGAGACTGTGGAACATGCACAGTTCTTCTCGATGGAAAGAGTGTAAGAAGTTGCCTTATTCTTGCAGTAGAGGTGGATGGTCATGAGATAACTACCCTTGAAGGTCTTTCAAAGGATAAACTTACCCCACTTCAGGAATCCTTTATTGAGCATAACTCATTCCAGTGCGGTTTCTGTGCTCCTGGAATGATAATGACTGCCACAGAACTCCTAAAGAAGAATCCTCATCCAACAGAAGAAGAGGTAAAAGAAGCTATAAGTGGGAATCTTTGCCGTTGTACAGGGTATGTTTCTATAATTGAGGCAATTCTTGACGCCTCAAAGAAATATTAAGGAGGAGCAAGATGAGTGAATACAAATTCATTGGAAAGCCAATAAATAGAATAGATGAAAAGGATAAAGTTACTGGTGCTGCAAAGTATGTTGATGATATAAACTTCGGTCCAAATCTTCTCTATGCAGAGATAGTTGAAAGTCCTTATGCCCATGCAAAGATTCTCTCCATTGATACATCTGAAGCAGAAAAGGTTCCAGGAGTTGTAAAGGTAGTGACTGGAAAAGACTTTCCCTACAAGTTTGGTCTATATATGAAGGATAGATATATCTTTGCTCAGGATAGGGTAAGATTTATAGGAGAGCAGGTCGCAGCAGTTATTGCAAGAGATCCAAAAACTGCGAAAAAGGCTGCAAAACTTGTAAAGGTTGAGTATGAACCGCTTCCAGCAGTTTTTGATCCCCTTGAAGCAATAAAGGAAGATGCGCCAATAATTCATCCAGAGTTAGCTTCCTACCCCCATGTTCCATGGTATTACCCCCATGGTGGGACAAATATCGCACACTGGAGAAAGGTGAGAAAGGGCGATGTTGAGAAAGGATTTGCTGAAGCAGATTTTATACTTGAAGATACATACAGGATTCCAAGATATGCACACTGCTGTATGGAAACACATATTGCAGTAGGTTTTGTTGACTACAATGGAAGGCTTACCATCTGGGCTTCCTCTCAATCCCCTCATACACAGAGACACCTAATTGCTGAAGCGCTCAGACCGCTTGGTTTTACAGAACAGAATATAAGAGAAATTGTCCCATATGTTGGTGGAGGATTTGGAGGAAAAGCTGGAGTAACCATGGAGATAATTGCTGCAGCTTTAGCAACAACTGTAAAGGGACACCCTGTGAAGGTAAGGTGGAGGAGAGATCAGGAATTCTACAACACCTATATGAGGCAGCAAGTTATAACTAAATTAAAAGTAGGTGTAAAGAAGGATGGAAGGATAACTGCCCTCGAACGTACAGACTATTGGGATGCTGGTCCATATGTAGAGTATGGAGCAAATGTTGTAAATGCTGCCACTCTATCAGCAACAGGACCTTATAATATTCCTAATATAAAGATGGATGGACTTTGCATATACACAAACTTTCCAGCAGCAGGACCGTACAGAGGATTTGGGTATTCAGAGATAATGTTCTCTATTGAGTCCCACATGACAAGAATTGCAAAAGCACTTGGAATGAGCCCAAGAGAGTTTAGAAAAATAAACGGAATAAAGGAAGGAGATCCACTCGCCTACGGTGCTCCAATGAATGAAAATGGTCTTATTGAATGTATTGATAAGGTTGCAGATGCAATAAAACTTGAGGAGAAAGAGGAGAGTAAAGATCCAAAGAAAGCAATAGGAAAAGGAATAGCAGCATTATGGAAGGCACCGGCAATGCCTCCAAATGTTACCTGTTCTGCATTTCTTAAGTTCAATGAAGATGGAAGTATAAACATACTTCTTTCAGGAATGGAAATAGGACAGGGACTTCTTACTGTAATGGCTCAAATTGCAGCTGAAATTCTATCTGTACCACCAGAGAAGATTAGAGTGGAACTTCCAGATACAGATAGAAACCCATACCACTGGCAGACTGTTGCTTCTCACTCTACATGGTTACTTGGAAATGCTGTAAAGAGAGCTGCCCTTGATGCAAGAGAGAAGATATTTGATGTTGTTCATAGAGCACTTAACTATGAAAAGGATCATCTCTATCTTGAGGATGAGAAGGTTAAATGTACAACAGACCCAGACTTTGAACTCCCACTCAAAGATTTTGTGATTAATGGAATTATGATGGAGGATGGAACATACAGAGGTCAGGCGATTGTTGGAAGTGGATCAATCATGGTTGAATTTGCATCTGCGCTTCAGGATCCAGAGACAAGCCAGGGTGGACATCCAAATGTTCACTACACAGTGGGAGCTGGAGGAGTTGTTCTTGAGATTGATAAAGAGACTGGAAGAGTTCACATTCTTAAACTTGCAGAGGCAATAGATGTTGGAAAGGCTCTCAACCCTGAAACTCTAAAAGGACAGCTTATAGGTGGTGCTGTTCAGGGAATTGCAACAGCTCTCTATGAAGACATGAGGATTGATGAAAATGGAAAGATCCTCAATCCAAACTTCACAGACTACAAGATTCCAACATCTCTTGATATACCGGATGAATTTATACCAATATTTGTAGAAGTTCCTCAACACGATGGACCATTTGGTGCAAGAGGTATGGCAGAGCATGTTATGATTCCCGTTGCTCCAGCAATAGCCAATGCAGTTGAAGATGCTGTTGGAGTAAGGGTAAAAGCAATGCCAATTACAGCAGAAAAGATCGCTCTTGCTCTTCTACACGGAAAGAAGGAAGTTGATGACTTCTTCATGGCTCCAACAAAGAAAAAAGAGGCTTAAAGAAAGAGTTTATAATATCAAATCAGAAGGGAGGCAAACTGCCTCCCTTTTTTAATTTATTAATAATTTCTATACTGTTGACAAGAAAACAATTTAGTGTATACTTAATTGTGAAATGAAAAACTATTGTTTAACAGATAGAGTAAAGAGAAATTATTTGATGGAAATTGGAGAAGAGGAGCTTGGTAGAATATTGAATGTCTTATCTGCGATAACAGATAAGACAAGGATGAAAATTTTATTCCTTTTAATGGAAAATGAAAAGATGTGTATATGTGAATTATCACCACTTTTAGGAATCACAAGATCTGCTGTTTCTCAACATTTATCAATTTTAAAAGAAATGTCTCTTCTCTCTTCAAGAAAAGATGGAAAATTTGTTTACTACTCTATAAAAAACAAGAATATTAGAAAACTACTTTTAAGTTTTAAAGAATTTATAAGAAAGGAGGTAAAAGATGGAGGAATTAAAACCAACAAAAACGATTGATGAAAGAGGAGAGGTTTGCCCTGTTCCAGATGTAGACACAAAAAGGGCTTTAAAAAGTATGAAACCAGGAGAGATTCTTGAGGTATTAATTGATTATCCACTCTCAAAGGAAAGAATACCAGCAACTGCAGAGAGGGAAGGGCATGAGGTTTTAAAGATTGAAGAGACAGGACCCAGTGAATGGAGGATTCTAATCAAAGTGGGTGGTAAGAAAGAGTAAAGGGAGGTGTTAAATGGAGGTAATTTTAGGGATTATTACAGGAGTAGCATTTGGAGTAGTTTTGCAGAGGGGAAGAGTCTGCTTTAACTCAGCTTTCAGGGATCTAAAGCTCCTCAAAGATAACTTCCTTTTCAAAGCCATAATGTTTGCCATTGCTCTTGAGATAATTGCCTTTCTATTCATGGCACAGATGGGATGGGTTCATTTAAATCCAAAACCATTCAACATAATAGGAAACATTGTAGGTCCATTCATATTTGGAATAGGTATGGTCCTTGCAGGTGGATGTGCCAGTGGAACAACCTATAGGGTAGGAGAAGGAAATACTACATCATGGCTTGCACTCTTATTCTATGGACTTACAGCATGGGCAACAAAAAAAGGTATTTTCAGTCCCATCTTAAAGGCAGTTTCAAAATATACCACAAAAGTGCCCTCTACAAGTTCTCTCTATCTTGCCGATAGCAAAGGAAAAATTGGTCCAACTCTTGCAACTCTTCTTCACATAAATCCTTGGATTATAGGCATCATTGTGTTCGTGATAATAATTGCATATCTGTTTTTCACTAAGACAACTAAGAGACCGGATAGCAAGTTGAGTTGGCAGATGATAGGAATCCTCCTTCTACCTGTGGCAATGTTTGGTTTCTGGACAAGCACTTTATCTGGAAGACCATATCCTATGGGTATTACTGGTGGATGGATAAATGTGCTTATGGGATATGCAACTAAGGCTAAGCTGAACTGGGAAGGTGCAGAGGTTTTGGGTATAGTAATAGGAGCATTTATAACTGCTCTTATCTATAAAGAATTTAAATTTAGAGTACCCAGGAGAGGAATAACTTACTTGCAGGTAACTATAGGTGGAATATGCATGGGATTTGGTGCAGTTCTTGGCGGTGGGTGTAATATAGGACATTTCTTCTCTGGAATTCCACAACTTGCTTTAAGTTCTATTGTTGCTGGCATATTCTTTATCCTGGGTAATTGGTTTATGTCATCAATATTGTATGGAGGTAGCAAATGAAGATTACAATTGAGGTTATGGTTCCACCATACACTTATGAAGATGTTGATACTGCAATAAAGATAATAGAGGCGGCATTAAACAAGGGGCATGAAGTAAGACTATTTTTGTTCTCAGATTCAGTTCTCGCCGCAAATTCCAAAGTTAAGCCATTAAGAATTGATAGAAACATACCTGAAAAGCTAAAGGAACTTATCAAGAAAGGATTAAGAGTTGATATCTGTGGAATATGTATGGATTATAGAGGAGTTACTCAGGATATGTTAATTGAAGGAGCCAATCCGAGCGGTCTCCCAGAACTTGCGGAATTAATTGCAACAACTGATGTATTTATAAATTTAATGGCTTGAGGTGGAGAAATGAAAAGAATATTATTTGTTATATATCAATCACCGTGTGGCTCTATTTGGGTGAATGAAGGATTTAGAACAGCTTTTGGAATGTATGGAGAGGACCTTGAACCTTCCATCCTTCTCATGGATGAAGCAGTGGTTTCGGTAGCAAAAGAAACAGAACCCAAAAAGCTCGGCCTCCTTTCCCTCAAAATGGTCCAGAAGTATCTTAAGAAGTATGAAACAAAAATATATGTAGTTGATGAGGATCTTAAGAAATACAAAGTTAAAGAAATTGATGAAGGATACAATCCTGAGATTATATCCCTTGAAAAGACAAAAGAGATTATTCACTCCAACGATTTTGTAATATTTATGTGAGGTGAGAGAGATGGTTATCTTTGTTAAATATGGATTAGGACATTTAATTGCTGAAAGAAAAATGGATCTATCCAAAGAAGGAGATACAGTTGTGTTAGTTCAGAATGGTGTTTTCTGGTTATTAAATAAGGAGAAAATGGGGGCTTTAAAAGAGAAAAAGGTTAATATTGTTGCATTAAAGGATGATTTCTTATCCAGAGGATACAAAGAATCGGATACCACAGTTCCTCTTATCTCTTATGATGAACTTATAACTATACTGGAGAAGGACCAAAAGGTGTTGGGGTAGGGTATCTCCTACCCCACTCTTATTTAATATTATTCATCTCTTTTATCATTACAAAATCTTTATTAATCCCATGGGTGTATAATTTTAATTGTGAGGAGAAAGTCATGGAAAAACCAAAGGTTTTAATTGAGCTTTATGTGGCATCACCTCCGACATTTAAATGTAGGAGGATGATTGAACTTGCAGAGCAAATGGCAAAGGAGTACCCGGGAAAGATAAAGATAAATATATACTACAGGGGTCAACCAATACCGGATGAGGCAACAACAGGTTTTAGAGCAAGTTTAAAATCTATGGGTGTTCCATCAATATTCATTGATGGAAGATGGGTTGCCTCCACAAATCCACCTCCAATTGATAGAGTGAGAAAACATATAGAGGAGGATTTGAAGGCAATTGAGGAGTATGTAAAAAAGCATGGAGAGA
>Ga0190304_1000782_pt1 | contig 14756 bp, 20 predicted proteins | sample 48700712_MG_FD_161670 | JGI IMG/M metagenome (GOLD analysis project Ga0190304, IMG submission 161670) | Hydrothermal vent sediment bacterial communities from Southern Trench, Guaymas Basin, Mexico - 4870-07-1--2_MG | ecosystem: Environmental > Aquatic > Marine > Hydrothermal vents > Sediment ... | reverse complement strand
AAAGCTTGCTGTATTGTATTAACTTCAATAGATATATTTTGATCTGGGATATACAACTCTCCTGTTAGATTACAAGAAGATATACTTAATATAGCAAACAACATAAACAACTTCATGCACTTGTCCCTTGATATTGTATTGTTAAATATCCTCTATTCATAGTTGTATCATTGAATTCAGTACTATCGAACATTCCAGACTCAACTCTACGTAATATTATTATAGATGGGCCGGAAGTTATGCCACCCCCATCTAAACAATTAGATTGTGTTTTATTGATAAATGGATATGCTGTATTTGACAAATCACCATATATTATAACATTTGCTGTAATTATATCAGAAAAAGCACTAAGCCCTAATTCATCCAAATCTTTATGTATGTTATCCAATGTGTCCATATTCCAAGATCCAAGGGAATATCTCTTTATCCTAATTTTATCATTAGTAATTATATTTTTATGTTGATACAAAGTCCCCCCACTATCTTTATACATACTAAAGAACGCCCTGTCATTCCCATTATACCAACCCTGTTTGGAATCGCTCCAAGTGGGAGCGGTACTTGAATAAATAAACGTCCCTGCTGACTCATCGTAATATAAATAGAAAGTAGTACTGTTAGAAATACCACTGTAGCCTGTGGGGGTTATATCAGCACTATCAACAATAAACAAAGTTCCATTGTTTTCAAATACCGAACCTACTTTAACGTCTGGCGCTGAGTCATTATCATAATTACTTATTGTAATTTCAGCCTTGCCTTTATACGTCTGAGTTTGTGCGTCTGATAACTTACTGTAATCAAAATCCGTGGGGTTTACTTGTGAAATCATGTTTATATCTCCTCTATCAATGATAATGCAGTTTCGTAATAATTTCTATTGCGTAATAAATTAAAATTCAAACTATCTTGATCTATTGTTACATACAATATCCCCAGGTCTGAATCGGTTTCATCGAATGTTACAAAAAATGGTACTCCAATATCAATGCGCTCAAACTCTGCAATCATATTTGCCTTTTCTGCATGTGTTACCAATGGGAATTTTACTGCAATAGTTGAGTTGAAATAACGTGCATCCATATAAGATTGACCAGAAACAGAAACGCTCTTTACAGATTTACTTACTCTCGAGTGACCTATAATTGGTGATATATACGGCATGGTAAAATACTTACCTACCCATGCACGACCGATTGAAATATACCCATCTGGATTACTACCATCAACTATTTGTATTCTCCAATATCTGTAGCTTCCACCTGTAAATAGTTTTGTAATTATCCCACTTGAATAAGTCAAGGTTTCATCAACACTCGGTGAAGTCCATATATCCGTTGCATTGCCTTGTATTTTGAGAGTTGTAACTGAGCTTGAAATATTATGATTTGCAATTGCTATACTATTAACAATAACCGCTGATCCTGCGTCAAATACTATTGTTGCTGTTGTATTAGAATCTGTTTTAAATATTCTCGATAATCTGGAGTCCAGAATATTACTAACAGGATAATTGACCACTGCTGAATTTGCAACCAAGGAAGCATATTTACAAGTTTCGTTATTTAATAGTTTCATACGATAGCCCTTCTCGGAAGTCTAATATTTCCGTTATCAAGTTTCGATTGTATCCAGCCTGTGAAAGTATCACCATCAATGTTTAATATCATTATGTCATTACCTCCACTATTTCCGCTGACCTGTTCAACCTTGACTTTCTCACTACCTGCACCCTCACCAACCATTATTGGTGTCGGCTCATTTGCGACAAACTCTCCACCTGTTGCAAGAGTTTGAATAAACCCACTTGCTGCATAAGCCCCGGCGGCTGCTGCTGTGTATCCCGCTGCACTTACAAAATTAAAACTTGCTGCACTTGCTATTGCTTGTACTAACCATAACTTAGCATACATTTCTAATATAGCAGAAATTGCATCTTTTGCCCCAGCCTTCATTCCTTCCATCAACGTTCTATTCCCTTCACCAACATCTTTAAAAACACTTATAAAAGATCCTAACCCTTCGTTAGCTAAATCTTCATAATTCATTTTCAATTCTTCAACTGCATCAATTTGTTGCTCTATTGTCTCAATAGCTTCAACACCCATAAGATTGTGAGCTGACGCAACCTTTCCAATAATTTCCACCTGTGTTTCTAATTCTTCATTACCCGTTGCCTGTAATTCATTCCACTCTTTTATCAATTCATTTAATAGCTCTTGTACCCCAGGAACATCTCTCATTTCCGCCCATTTATCTATTTGTGTTTGTAGGTTTATTATTTCCTGTTCTTGTGGAGTTAATGCATCCCATTTTAATTGCATCAATTGTGTTCGAGCATCTGATTCTGCTTTTGCGTTTTGTGCTTTAATCGCTGCTGCTGATTGTTCTTTTTTAACCTCCGAATCTACGACATCTTGTAATCTCATTTGAACATATATTTGCTGTTCCAAAATACGTATTTTATCCGAAGCTAATTTATTTGTGATTTCTATTTCTTCTTTAGATTTGATTGCATTTTTATTTACTAAATCTCTGCGTTCCTCTATTTTATCTATTTCTTCTTGCAATAACATTATTGTTTGTTCTGCTGATATTTTACCACCATTGGATTGAATATCAAGAGCTTCTTTTAATTCATGCGCTTTATTTCTTGCGTCCACCATATGAGATATTATCTTTGTTAATCCTTTTACAAATGGGTTTATCCCCTCTGCTATTGATTTGCCAAAACTTTCCTTCATATCTCCTATTACATTATTTAATTGAGTAATTCCGCCGGTTGCTGTATCTGCTGCCGCCTCTGCCATACCACCAAATTTATCATTAAGTGCCTGTGTCAACTCTGCTAATTTTTCACTTTTAGTACCTGACATATCTATTTCGATACCGTATCTACCAAGTGCATTTGTTGAGCTGCCTAATGTTTTTCCTACAAGAGACATTGCGCTTTTAAGATCAATTCCCATTGCTGTTGCAAAATCAAGTACATGTGGAGTGACTGATTGCAATCCATCTTGATCTAAATCCGCAAGAGATTGTAATAAAGATTGTCCTGATAATATTACTTCATCTCCGTATAGTGTTACATTTTGTAATGATGAAGCATAATCTTTCATAGCGGACATAGAAATTGAACTTTCTTCGCCTGTCGCCTTTATAGCTGCCATTAAGCTATTTTCTGCCTGTTCCTGGACTGCATAGGCATCTACTAATTCTTTACTAATTTTTATTGCTGCACCAATTGCAACGGCAACGGTTCCGGCGGCTGCTGCATATTTCAATAGATTTTTATTTGATTTATCTGTATTGGTTATTATATCAACAACAACTTTATCAACTGCCATCTCTGCTCCTGCGTTGGATTAGTGATTTTTCATTATCCAACGCCCATATTATATCCATTGCGATACAGGGTTGTTCAGCCCAACCTCCCATATATGGGAAACCATACCGGCTACATTTCCAATACTGGTTTATAACTGCCTTAATATTCGGTGTAAAATATTCAGGTATATCTTTACGCCGGATTATTTCCGCCTCCCTTTCACCTGTTTCGATAGTATCAATTATCAGTTTCCTGTTACCATCGTCCCCAGGTTTATAATTTATCCAGTCGCCCTCCATTTGGGAAAGATGGAAGGCGATTATCAGTTTTTTAGGTTAGGCATTAAATTACTGGTTGCAATATAACTGGCTATCTCATCACTTAATTGTGAAAGCCCCTCTATTGATAACAATTCCCTTGCTGTTTTAATTTCTACTCCATTGACCTTTAGGTTCTCGATCCTTAAAATAGATACCCGTAAAATACCTTCATTCTTAAAAACTGTTTTAGTCTGTACTTCCGATCCTGTTGTTAATAATTCCACATCAATGTATTTCACCCGTTCAGGTGTTGTCATGTATCTGCAGATTACTTCAATAGGATTATCAGAATCCCTATTTTTATTGAAATATGGGATGTATTCAAACTCACTTGAAAATGTTAATTCCATTTATTTATCCTTTATGTTCCTGTATAAGTTAATTCTCCGTTGCCCTGTAAATTGCCGGAATATTTAACTACCCCTTTGACAGTACTTGTAATACTATCACTCTCAACAATTGCAGAACCTCCCCAGTAGTCTGTCGTTCCATCAATAGAAAGTCTTACCTCTACATCTGCAACCACACCATCTTCAAGCTGATCTAATAGTGCAGCCTGTTGAACATCTGCTCTGTCAAGTGTTCCTGAAAAACTACCATTCCAATTTTTTACAGTTGCCACTTTTGCTTCCCAATCATCCCCGAACCCGGTAACTTCCTCAACTCCGATTCCTCTGTTTAAACTCCATGAATCCATAAATGTGACAAGAGTTGATCCAACATAAAAACCCCCATCTTTTCCTTTGCTTACTGCCATTTCCTTACTCCTGCCCTAAGGGCTTAAATGATTATAATAATATTCTACCACATACGTCGCAGAAAATAAACCGTAGCTATCATTTACACTGGATACAAATTCATCTGACCCCAGATAAATATCAACAACTAAATTATTCAATGCACTATTATTTATTATAGCCTTTTCCACATTAACCATCAAGGTGTCAAGTATCACCGCTGTTTCACTCCCAACCTGTGAATATATATTACCCTCAATAATTATTTCCATTGTTGCTAACATATCATCCGAAGTTGGATGTAAATAAGCTAACCTCTCAACTTCCGGTTTCTTCCCGTTAATAAATAAAGTGGAATAGTCTTGTGGGTCTGACATATTCCATACATCAAAATCTTGTGTAACTTTATTAACTCCACTAACATTCTCAAGTGCTGTTTCCAATGCATCTAATATTGATTTCTGAGTACTCATGATTTTTTATAAGCCTCCATCATTCCATCTAAGATTATATCATCAATTTCTTTTCTTTTCTCTTCAAGAGATGGTTTCAAGAACGGACGTTTAGGAACACCGATCCCTTTCTCATGTTTTTTTGCGTAATTAATAGCAGTTCCTACTGTAGCCTTCATCTTCCCTGCACGTACACTTACCTTTGTATTTATACTTGATCGTAAATCCCCTGTATGAGGTTGTAAAGTTGCATCTGTTAAACTCCCTTTTCCTTTTGGCATTTTAGGACCCGACAAATGGTTTTTAACTGCCTCCGATCTTACTTCATTTGCTGCTTTCCCTAAAGCTTTCTTAACAGTTTTGTCCATCCCTTTTGACCACTTAGTTATTTTTTTTTGATATTGTTCCATCGTCATTGTTGCCATTACATATGGTCTCTCTTGATATATCGTTTCAATATTTCTAAAGAGGTCTTGAGAATTTCCCCCTGTTCTGTCATTGTAGTTTCACCGTTCATACTTGTAATCGAAGCAATCCCTTCCTGATTGTTTCGGTGTCTCCGGTATAACCATTTAATTTGATCTTTACATGCCATAACTAAATCAAAAGGTAATGTTTCATAACCTGCATTATAGATTATCTTATTCCCCTTTGCTGTTGTTGTAAATGTATTTGTATCAAGCTTGATTGTTCCATCTGAATAAAACACGTAATCAGTGACGGCTGTCTCTGCTCCAAATGCCCGATTATTATCTATAAAAATAGATATTATTTCATTGATAGGATATTCAGGAAGTAACATAACTGTTGACCCGTCTCCGTCATATTGATCTGTAATATCTCTTGCTTTTAAAAGTCTGTCTGTGAATTTGTTAAACTGCCATGATACTGAATCTATATAATTTTCCAATATAGTATCGTAATCAGTTGTGTTCACCCCGACCCATGCCTTTACATCGACAAGTGTCGTCAATGCATTTACTGTATCAATAGCCATAGTTACCCCCGCTATTTAATATAAACAATTTTCCCTTCAATACTTGTATTATAATTACATTTCTTACATATATCAAGATATATTCCCTCAAAATGTTCATGCTGTTTTTCCTTCCTGTTTTTATTATTCACAAGATCATCTATTTCCTCTGTGAATATATTTCCAAAATCAGTTTTTGCTTCAAAATCATGAGCGCAAGAAATAACTTTTCCATCCGGCATTATAGAAAACATATTCAGGTAATCACAATACACCCGTTTTGTTTTGACGTATTTTTTAATAGTATGATCTTCTTTCATCTGGTTATCATATTTATACGATAAGCGAACACGCCCGGGGAAGTCTTTCCACAGTTCTTTTAGATCATCTTCCGTCCCTTCGTTGCCATCCCACATCAAACAGTCTATTTCACAATTCCTATGAGATAATTCAGGATAGAAAGATTTTATTCTTTTAACTGTCTTATCAAAATCTGCACCTGTTGTATATTCATAACTTTCTTTAGTACCGCCATTAAATGATATAATAATCAAATCAATCTTAGGGATATAATCCATCATACCCGCATTTGTTGTCATGATTACAGGTTTGTATTTATGGGTTTCAATATAATCAAATATTTCTTTATGGTCTGGATGTACATACATATCACCAGTATTATTTAAAAGTACCCGGCTGATTTTATCTGACAACATTAGTTTCATCCACATCAACTTGAACTTATCAACATCCATGTGCTGACCTTTATATTCCCATACCGGGCATGTCTTGCACCTAAAATTACATGCGGTCGTGATTGAGACCTTTGCGTCCATTTATATTTTCTCCTTTGTGTACTTCTCCACTATATCAATAAAACTCTTTGCTGACTTCTCCCAAGTAATATATTTCCGTATCCTTTCCGCTGCTTTCTTCCCTTTCTGTAATGCAAAATCGTACTCCATGTATATCCGTTCCATCTGTTCAACAATTGATTCAGGATATGCACTTGCTGCTCTTGATTTATGAGCTTCCCTTCCTGCCCCTCCTTCCGGCGTTATTTCTTTTGTTGTGATCGGTATAAAATGCCATTTAACTGGATAGCCTTCTTTGCTGCTGCAAAAATCAACTACCCCCGACCATGGAGTATATACACATGGTAATCCTGTTGACATCGCCTCTGCGAGTGTTAACCCGAACCCCTCCCCCATACTAGGCAATAAAAAAGCATTTGCCATATTGTATATATCTGTGAGAGTGGGTAATTTGTCCTCCGGCTCCTTTTCAAGAGGAAGAAAACGAGTGTCAACAATTGCATTACCACCAACTTCTAATAACCTTTCGTCTCTAGTCATTTGTGTAGTTTTCATATATAAAGCGGTGTTCCAGTTAGGATGTTTCTCTGTGAATAATCTCCATGCTATTATTACATGTTCATACCCTTTACGTGGATTACTTGCACCAACCCATAAATACACGAATGGTTCTTTTGTAGGAAATTTCCTTTCAACATATTTAAACCTTTCTACATCCACACCTTCCCAACAGACTTCAATCGGTTTATCAGTATACTTTCTAAATAATCTTTTGTTATGTTCACAGGGTACTATTATCAAGTCTGCACCCTGCAATGGCTCGATCCATTTATCCGGCAGTGTCGTGCATTCGTACATTGTATAGAGTATATTATATTTGTTTGGTATTGGTTTAAATCTATCCGGTGTCACAATTGAGATTGCAACATCTGAATTCTCTGACATGATAACGCCCTGAGTTTCCAAAGCTTTTTTTAATGATTTTTGATGTGTAGAATATCCTAAGGCATTACCGATTTGATCGTAATTATTTACCCAGTGTAGAATCACTCCGAACTTCCTTTGTTATTATTCTTTCGATTGTAGCATGCCCGCATTTTTTACATATTGTAACATTTTTGTCTCTGTAAACTGTTTTGCAGTTCGGGCAAATCCTTACCCCTTTATTTATCATACTATTCCTCCTATGTTTTGTTTTCGACTTCTAGCCAGCTCGCCTCAAACTGTATCACGTTATTATTCGCACCCGATATAAATGATCTTATATATGTTGTATTTTTCTTGAGTACCCATTCGGAGACCATTCCACCGGATCCACCTATAGTTGTTCTAAACCCATCCGAACCCCATTTGTCTGAATCTAATCTTTTATTATAAGATGTTGCTGTTGTAACCCCAGCTGTTAAAACTGCTCCACTTGTTATCAAACTGTTCCTATTTCTATTTAGTGGAGTAACTGCCGACCCGCCTGCCATTCCGCCGGTTGCTTCTTCATCAAAATATGATGTCAATATTCCTGTACTTTTAATTATAAAACCAAAGTGCAATTCCTTGTCTACTGGAGTAACTAATTTAATATAGTAGGTATCCGTATCATCAAGTTCTATAAAACTTTTCATATAAAATGCTTTACCAGTATGCAGCAACGATGCATGTATATCTATAGTTGTAAGACATCTACTTGTAGAATCGGTTTCTAAAATATCGCCATTATTATTTATCAACTGGCTATTTCTAAGAGGGATAAAATCAATAAAAGAACTATCTTTATAATTTAATAATTCTATTGAATTCGGTTTAGGTCTACTAATAGACATTCTATCCCCCTTAATATATGGGAGAGCCTAAGCCCTCCCATTTAATTCTATGTGTGCGTTACTATTCGACCGTAATAGCCCGGTAGTGCATGAGCAAAAGCCCACCTTGTGAAAAAATAAAAGTTTGTCTGGTAAGATTTACCAAGAGTGTAAGGATCAGCAAATAACTTAATATTTGTTAATCTATCCCCTACAACAAACCCTTTCAGATTTCCAAATGCTGCCATGGTTGCACCAGCCCCACTGGTAGAAGTTGCCTGGCTTGACTGTTTAACCGGATAGCCAAACAATGTACCTGGTACTCCCTGACTCATGGAAGGAACAAAAAGAGGTCTCTTGTCACCATCTTTAAGCCCATAAAAATAAGACCAAAGCACTGAATTGTGCATATACCATTTAGCCCCGTCCAGTCTTTCTGGAGGAATTTTCCCGATAATATTTCTTACATTACTTTCAAGCAGTTCACTAAATGCTGTCGAACCTGTTCCAAATACTTCGCTATATCCGGCGGCTGCTGTAAAGACTCCACTCACTGGAGAACCTGTTCCGGTAAGAACCTGATTATCAAGCTCCTTCGCCACTGCTTCGGTAAACTGTGACAATAGAACTGCAGTTATTCCACCAGGTACATTTGTATCTTCAAGAAGTTCGTTTGAACTTGTTGAGAAAGCGTCCAGCCTTTTCGCTGTCAACGTTACTTGACCGAAGGTTGCATTAGAAGCTGTTGCATCTGCTTCCTCTGCTGTCCACGCTACTCCTACGTTTGCAAGTTCTGCTGGTATTGTCATTACATCCGATGTCATTGGTATGTGAGTTACATCTGGCATTGTTACAGAAAGTTCACGAACATAAGCAAAAAGTTCTGCTCGTTGTTCAGTTGGTGTCAAATATCCACCCTCTGAGTTTGTACCTTCCTGCATCGCAGCTTTACCTTGAACAGGGCTTGCCATTGCACCCTGATATAAATCAGTAAAGTGTTTCAGCAATTTAAAAGACTGCTCCGGTCTTTCTTTGAATCTGCTTTTAACAGTTGCATTAACATCCAGCATGTCAATATCCCCAACAACCTTTTTAAGATTGTAACCTTTGTAATTATCGGGATCACCAACAACTATTTTAGGCTGTGTTCCTAATACAGATTTACTTGCCACATCGTTCAGAGCCTTAGTATCGGCAACTGCTTTTTCTGCTGCTGCTTTTTCTGCTGCTTTTTCTGCAACTTCTGCAAGTGCAGTCTCTTTTCCGATCTCTATATTAAGTTCATCTCTCTGAGCTATAAAAGATTTCAATTCTTTTTCATCTTCTGTCTTATCAATTATTGTTTCCAACATGATAAGTTTTTCTTTCAACATTTTAATTATGTCCATATTTACCTCCGTAAATTATTCTTCAATTTCTGGGTTATTGTCCTCTTCGCTTTCTCCTGTATCACACCTTTCGGCTCAACAGTCTGATTGCTACTTTCAATTGAGAATACCTTTTTTATTTCTTTCAAGTCAACCCCTGCACTTTTTGCACTACGTAATATATTAGCCTGTGCATTTGCCGGGACAGGCACCGCACTTGTTTCTAAAAGTTCCACCTCTGTAAATACCAACCTTCCATCCGGGTCTCTATCCCAATTTTTAGGAATAAATCCAACTGAGAAGGACGACATAAATCCGTTGTCGTATAAATACTTAACTTCCTTTCCAAAGTCCGTCTCTGCAAATTCTATATTAAGTACAAGCTCATTATCAGTTATTTTTCCACCAACTGCTTTTCCAATAGGCGCTTTACTATAATCGTGCGCCCACAATATTACAGGGTTAGTTGCAAGAAACGTTTTCAAATTCTTAAAAGCGGAAGATAATATTATTTCATCATCCCTGTCCGGTGTCGCCGTACTTGCAATAATTGTATATTTATCGTTTGCCTTTTTTAATTGTCCAAATAATTCTTTAGCCATTATGTCGCCTCCTATTCGTCATCATATACAGGTATCCATGTGCAGCGGCAGTTTATTACATTACCTGCCTCACCGTCTGGATCAAGTGGATGTATTAATCCATTACTGAATTCATCTTCAAACTTTACTGTCTCACCATCAATTTGATGTTCAGGTCTTACCTCTCCATCTCTGGAAGATAACCACATTTTACTTGTAGGGTTAGTTGCCTTAATCCCTTCATACCTACCCTCTTCAAATGCACTATGTGTTTCGGTTCTTGCAATTGTTCTTGCGTTGGTTTTATTATTTTTCATTTGATCTTTAATAATACCATTTATTGCACTTGCCCTTTCGTCTTCCGTCCACCCCTCTTTAATTGCCTCATCTAATATTTTAACAAGTCCACGTTTTACACTCTCGATTGCATTATCGTTTATGCTGATAATTTTCGAACCCCTGGACGCAATCATAGCAAGAATATTTTCATCTGGTATCATGTTTGTTCCGATACCTAACATTACTGATTCTTCTATAATAGGTTCAATTGCTTTTTTAAGTTTATCTTCATTGAAAGACTCATCCACCCATGATAAATCAATATCTTTCCCGACTGCCTTTGTTTCTACATTAGTAAAATGTTTATTAACCTGTTTATATAATTTCTGTTCAACATCATGATAATAGTTTTTAACATTCTTTGACATCTTAGCCATCAAGGGTAAAACAGGCTTCATTAAAGATTTCCATTTTGCGTCTCTCATCCCTTTAAGAATTTCTTCTTGTGTCGCTATCGGTTTAGGCATTGAACCTGTAATTTCCAAAGCCTTTATTATATCTGGATCGATATTTTTTGTAGGTTCTAGTTTTGGTACTGTTGGCGTTCTTAATTCAAATGATGGTGTATTACCTGTCTCTATTTCTGGAAACCCTAAATCCATAACCTGATTAATAACATTAAAAGGTATTCCCATTTGCCAATATTTCAAAGCGCCATCCGCCTTAACTGTTATATCTTCATTTAGAACATCAATAACTTTTACATCAAATTCACCTCGGAAGCCCAAGGGATTTAACATCGAAGTATTAAATTGTGATTCAATAAGTCTCATTAACGGAATAAGTGTTTTTTTCCAGAACCCTATATCTGCACTTTGAGCAGTTGCAAGGTTGATATCTTCATACAATGATAATTCAGATTTAGGAACTTTAAAAACCATTGCCACATCTTCTCGTGTAAACTTTTTCAGTTCCAGAAATTCCATATCTCTATTTGACGGTCTGGTATTCGATAACGTCAATCCACCATCAAGAAGTAAAGCTTCGTGCATGTGTCCAGAACCCTGTCGGCTCTGTATCAATTCCCTCTTTAATCTTTTATAACTATCATCGTTCAAATGGTCTGGCGTTGAGAATACCGACCCGACCGATTGCCCTTTATTAAAAAATGTCTGATTGTACTTTGTTGCCCCCCAGTCTGAATCAAGAGTCAGTTGTAATGCACCGATTGGAGACAGCCCCCTAATCAAATCATTGGGATTATAGTATTTTGTAAATATTACCTGGTCTTTATTAACAAATATTGTTTGATTTTTTACTTTTACATTCCAGCCTGTAAACGATCCACCCTGAAAAGCTTCTTGCATATTATTTCTATGAGTAGGCCATAATGCAACCGGAATACCACCGTTTGTAACTTCGGAATCCATTATTACTGCGCCTTCTCCGGTATTATCTAAGAGTGTAACAATTGCTTCCCATAGTTGAGTTTTACTACTATAAGGATTTACATTATTAAACAAGTCTATAATCGCACCACTTTTAATTTCATCTTCACCTGTCAATGGGTAAATCTTAAATGGCACTTGTGAAACATTTATAGCCTTTGCCCTGATTGCTGCATATACTACTGAGATTTGACTATAAGGATTAGTTAATTTAGTTTCACTATTACCACCAAATATCTGAGTCAATATTGGATCTTTAATCGATATTCCTTTTTTATGAACAAAATTAAAAATCGGTATCTTTATCGTTATCGGATTATTTAAAAATTGTTTTATACCCATAATGCCCTCGGCTTGCCTGTTTTGATTCCCCAAAACTCTTCATTTGCATATCTTACACCAGCGATAGTGTCATCGTCAAGTTCTACAAATTGTTCTGTTATTGTTCCATCTTTCATCTCTCGTCTTTTAAACCCCAGAAATTCTCTTGCTGCATTCGGACAATTAGTTTTATGTATATGTATTTTAGGGATGTTCTTTAAATAATCTATCCCATCTTTTAAACTATTCTTACCTTTCTTTGCACCGCTGACAAGAAACCCTGAATCATTCCACTCTTGTATTCTATCTGGCTCTGCTGAATCTGCTGTAATATAATTCTGTTTCTTATAATCAGATTGCTCAACCTTACTGATAAATTGACCGTTGGTATGCTCTTTGTAATAATGTTCCAAGAATATATATAACTCTCCGTCTTTATACCCCGTACCTATTAACGTGGAGGCATGGACAAAACCAAAGTCCATTCCATATCTTACATTTTCTAATTGATCTATTGAATAGTCAAAATCTTCTATAATGATATTATGGAATACCCTTGCATTCGTAATACTTCCCCAATTCCCCAAGGCATACACTTGATAATAATATTCATCTATATCTTTATATTTTTCTAGTGATTCTTTATCTTCCTTTGTTAGATATTCATTATGTTTGTAGGTACTTTTGAACGTGAATCCATCTTCTTTTTTTAATGGTATATCAAAGAATCTTCTTTTTACCCAGCTATTTTCATCTATAGGATTAAATGACATATAAAATATCTTTGGTATATTAGATTGACCTCTCAATCTTATATCAAGCTGATTTATTTTATGCTCTGTTGTCTCGTTGACTTCTTCTGCCCATATCCATTGTAATATACCATTCGGGAAAGTTACCCCCTTTCGTTTTTCTACATCGTCCAGTCCTTTGAATATTATATGATTATTGTTACCTATAAACCTAATAACCTCCGCACCTCTTGATTTATTTATCTCAAAATATGCCCCTAATTTCCATCTTGATACAATTTGATTATATAATGCAAATGTCGAATCGTGATTGTCCGCCCCTGTATTCCTAACAACCATTCCATTGTTAGCCTTTATTGACATAAAATAATATAATGATTTGCTTGTTATAAAGTCCGATTTTCCTGAACCTGCACCACCCCAGAATATTTGATATTTCCTAAAATCATTAAGATATGGTAAATAAGATTTATTATATACATCGTCACTAATCGTTATCTTCATTTATGTATTCCCGATCAACAATAATATCCTTATCAATATGAGCCTCGATCTGCTGCAATGGTTTCCCGTCCACTCTATCATAGATAAACTTTATTGCTTGAATATCTTTTTCTTCTATTGCTAATTTCCACAATGTATCTGCTAGAGCTTCTTTATTTGCTAATTTATTCCCTGTCTTCTCTCCATATTCTTCTAAAATATCAGTTAAGGATTCCCCTTTTTTTGGTCTACCACTTCTATTTATATCATTAGGACGCTTATCAAATCCATTTGCAGGCTTCATAGTTCCCTCTTAGTAATACTATGACCCGACTCTTTAAACTCTAAGCTCTTATCTTTGTCAAAATATACATATCTTATAGGTAAATTATAATATTCTATTGTCTTTGCAGTATCTATATCAAACAATGTTGTTACTAATATCATCTGTGTATTATTTAACTCCCGTCCATAGTCTAATAATTGCCCTATGGCTTTTCGGTTTTCTGATACGTACTTAGGATTCTTCAACTCTATAATATAATTTTGTTTCTCTGCTACTATATATATATCTACTCTTTTTCTTCTTGGACTAAATCTTGTTTGCTTTATTCCTGTTGGTTTTTCACATTCAAATGATATTAATTTATCATCCAAAACATCTTCTACAAAAAAACCTATATGTTCAACTATGTAATCTAATAATATTTTTTCTTTATCAAATGATGTGTTTTGTAATTGAGTAATATCATCTATTATTATTTTCTCTTCTTTACCCATAATTATATTATACTCCTGTTTCTATAAATTATCAAGAACCTCGTCAAGATCGTCTTGCATAGCCTCGAGAATATCTTCCGCTACTTCTTCCAGTTCCTGCTCTTCGTCTGTATCCATTATTGTAACCTCTCACATCCACCGCCAACACGGTATTTTTCTTGATCTTCGTCATTCATCTCAAGCCAAACCCCCAAATCCTTATAAAACGTATTTGGAATTCTTTTATAAGGAGTACCTGTTTTGGTAAGCGGAGAGAATCCACCCATGCCAAATTCGAATGTCCACTTGCCGTATTTATATATTCTTGCTCCACATAGG
>Ga0190304_1000781_pt1 | contig 14757 bp, 10 predicted proteins | sample 48700712_MG_FD_161670 | JGI IMG/M metagenome (GOLD analysis project Ga0190304, IMG submission 161670) | Hydrothermal vent sediment bacterial communities from Southern Trench, Guaymas Basin, Mexico - 4870-07-1--2_MG | ecosystem: Environmental > Aquatic > Marine > Hydrothermal vents > Sediment ... | reverse complement strand
CCAGCAGCATGGACATGTTGTTGCAGTAAGGTTGATCCTTGTTGAGCCACCGATAAGAGAATGACCATCCTCTGTAGAAACAGGACCATCGAAGGAGATATTGGTTACTATCTGCTCCCATGGTCTGTAATACACATGGGCAGTTACTCTGTCACCCGTACCGTTCATATTGTTGTACGGTGGTGGTGCTGAATCTGCATCATGGTCATCGTATGGTCCAGAACTCGAACCCCACCAATTGTATTTTGCATCCACCGGCTCCGCCAGAGGACAGGATGGAACCTTTATACCATATTCTTCGTTTTCAAAGATATCATTGCAATGGATAGTGTTGTTTTTGAAGATTTTTATACCAATCTCATTATGGTGTATGCTATTCCACATGATAATGTTGTCTCGTGCGGTGTTCAGCAGTATCCCAATATCCGCATCATACACCTCATTGGATGTTATGCTATTGTTGTCGGCTCCTCCCGATAAGAATATACCCTTTTCGCAATCATAAATCACATTGTTCCTGATGATACTCGATGTTATATCACCAACTAATGCGATAGCACAACCTTTGGGGCAGTATGCAGGCGGCGTCCATCCAAAGATACCCTCGATATCGTATATGGTACAGTTGGATATTGTGATATTGGATATCGGTAATCCAAAGAGTCTGTGAACTAATACACCTATACTGCTGTCATGGATGATGAAGTTATCTAAAATAACATCGCTGCTTTTAACATGAACAGCAACCATATTGGGTGTCTTACACAGACTTCCATCTATAATCGGTTTGTTGCTTGCATTGCCTATAATACGCACAGCTTTATAGATTACTATACGTGAGTAGTCTGTTGTCTCGTTTTTATTTACCCTTATTGTATTACCATCATGTGCAGCAATTATCGCCCTCTGGATAGCATCTGGGCCATAGAATGAGGGCTCTGTATCTTCATCCCACACACCGTCGTTATCGAAGTCAATAAATACATCAGGTTGCTCAGACGGAACAGTGATGCTCGAAAAAGTTGCAAGCGATATCGTGCTTGCTATGCTCATTATTACCAGAAAAACTATAGCTCCATACATCGCTATAGACCTGTAGTGCTTCCAAACGTGATTCATCACTTTTATCACTCTCTTCACCACCACCATCGTCATGATGTTAGGTGAAAAGTTGGTTTTACACTGCTTTTAAATATTGTTGTACACTTATTATAAAATGGTTGCAATCACAAAATCAGCTTGCACTCTATGATGATTCTCTCTCGGCTATCAGGGCTCTATCCCCCATCCTGAACAGATGGATTTTTTTCTCTCCCACCAAGTCTCTTTCTATCTCGTTTCTGAGAGACCAGTATTCCTTGGGATCTATATCTATCCTGAGTGTGACCTTACTGACGTCAAGTTTCTTTAAAGTTGATTTTATGCTCTGTACATCAAATTTACATGTTGCAAGGATATTGTATCTCCTCAGAAATGCAGATTCATACACCTCATCGGATGTGAGGAGGGTTCTTCTTCTACTCACCATAAGAGCGTGCCCATCGAATTCGAGTTTTCCCATCAGATTTTTCAGAAGTTCGGCTTTATGAAGAGCGGGGTCAACCTCGTACAGATACAGCAAAGGTCTGGTTTCCTTCTTTATTTCTACTCTTTTATCCCTGTCTGTAACTTTCTCCTCACTTGGTATCGATACAGCAGATGTGTCACAGGATTTCAGATCTCCCATATAGAGAGCCAATCTGTTTAACCTGAAGTTAAGAGAGGTGTATTCCTTCTCTCCATCCAATACTATATTCTCCTTTGACATCTGGGGAGGGAGTTCAAAAGCTATTCTGTTGGTTATTCTACTGTACATTTCATATATTTGTATCGGAGAAGGGTTCAGCGTATCAAGATATCTAACCGGTTCTTCCGGTTTTCGTGATGGATCAGAGAAAACAACGTCTGCCTTTACACTCTCAGCCACATCTTTACTGGTGGCATCACCATTTATGAATTCTATGTTATCCAGTCCAAAGGCCTCCGCATTGAACTGGGCGAGTTTTAATCTAACGGGGTCCTTTTCAACCGCAATAACTCTTTCACTTTCCATGGCAAAATAGATAGCTTGAATGCCAACTCCACAGCTCACATCAGCTATTGTTTCATATCTCAATCTTTTCGCTCTGTACATAGCTACCTCTGGTGGTGTCGAATAGCAGAGACCATCTTCATCAAAAAACAGTTTTTCAGCTAGTTTACCAAATTTCCGTTTCCCCCTTATCCTGCACTTTGCGATTTCAAATAATTTTTCCTTGCTGAATATATCAATGTCATCTAGCATCTCAGAGATGATCATGCCTCTGCTGTAGCCTCTCCTTATAAGTCTGACAATCCTGTTTATGATTCTGTCCATTTCCCTGTATTTCACAATCTCAAAAGGAGCGAAACCGTATTTATAGTTATTTGATTAAAAAGCCGGCGGAGGGATTCGAACCCCCGACCTGGTGATTACAAGTCACCCGCTCTACCAGCTGAGCTACGCCGGCTTTCTATTAACAATGATATCAAAACAGGTATAAAATTCTCTCGGTGCGTACGTCTTTATTTTGTTTATATCCACCACATCTATGCAGTTGTTTGAAACTTTTTTCAGATATTCTATATGGTTCTCAATATCAGATTCTCTAACAATGGCATAGTAATGTATGTATGTTCCCTTTTTTGATACGGTAAGGGCATCTGGAAGGAACTCTCTTGCACCAAATGGCAAATTCATGATAATCCTGTCAGCCCTTACACCCTTCCCTGAAAGTTCCCGAATTATTTTGCTGGAATCCCCCTCCATGATCTCTATCTTATGAAGCAATTTGTTTCTCTTAACATTTTCCACTGCAAGTTTGATTGCCTCTCTGTTAATATCTATGGCATAAACTATCTTTGGATTTGCATATTTTGCTATCATCAGAGAGAATGGGGCGCAGCCGGCGAACATGTCTATAACAATCTCACCATCTCTCACGAGTTTTGCGATCCTGTATCTCTCTCTTGATAATCTGGGGGAAAAGAAGACTTTTGCTATATCCACCTCCATCTCGATATCATATTCTCTGTACAATGTCCTTGTTTTTCTCTCACCCGCCAGAAATTCTAGTTTTCTCGTTCTCAGTTCCCCGCTGACGGGTTCTGCATGATAAACCGCTCTGATATTCTTGTGCGCCTTCAGCAGTGCCTTTCCTATCTCTTCTCTGTACTTCTTCAGCTTCTGCGGTATCTTTATCAGAGCAATATCTCCTATCATATCGTACGATGTGGGAAGGAGTTTTTTCAGTTCTTCATCCGGTATTTCAACGACATCTTTGTACGTGTTGATTCTTTCTTCCTTTGGTCTGAATTCATCCTCAAACAGTTCAAAACCTTTCACCTCTCTGGTAACCGGAAGTATAAGAAAGTTATCTTCTCTCTTTGGGTACAGGTCTTCTCTCAGTATACCCTCTCTTTTCAACTTCCTCCTAGTCTCCTCTCCCTTGTGCAAAGGAACTCTGATGGCCGCGGATTTCATCTCTCATGAGAAGGTATATCGGTTAAAAAAATTATTTTGGGGTTGTGGAAGTCCCGCCTCCCGGATTTGAACCGGGGACCTGTCGGTTTACTGCCCAGAGCGTGGGGGGGTCTACAGCCGACCGCTCTGGCCAGACTGAGCTAAGGCGGGCAATCATAAATAGTAATTTCTGGTATTTTAATCTTATCGAAGCAAACAGATAGAGCATAGACCAACATTTTGTATTACATTTTCTTGGCTCCTCGCTCATAAAAGTGAGATGTGTGAAATTTTTTGAGATAGCTCCACAACCGATTTCATCATTCGCTATATTCCTAAGAAAAAACTAGAAATGGATGCAGATTTTCAATCCGAGAGTTGACAGTATACCGCAACTCTAAGGAAAAAAATTTTATAGTACAAATCGTCTTTCCATTTGGTGAGGAGAAAATGGCTGTACCCATAGTAGAGGCATTTTGGAGGCCACAAGAGGCTATAGAGGATGTTAAAAAGGAGGGGAACTTATCAACACCAATAATATATTTGATAATAGCAGGAATATTAACAGCAATATCGCTGGCACTCCTTAGTTATAGCATGGGTGGAACAGTATCTTCAGAGGCAAAAGTAGCACAGCTGCTTTCCAACCCAGGGATGGGTGCGATATCAGGATTTCTATTGGTCTTTATTGGGGGGTTGCTAGGCGGCCTGTACTATATGCTAGTGATGCGCGCATTGAAAACCGAATCAGACTACTTTGCTGGTGTCGCAACTTTAGCCCATACTGCGATGCCCGCATCTCTTGGCTTGCTGATACTCTCTATACTCAGCCTAGTACCGAAGGTAGGAGTGATTATTGGTGCAATAATAGCACTTATATTCTTTGCTCTCTCGGCAGGAACGCTGTATAACGCGACCAAAGAATTCTTTGAGACAGATATGGTGACAGCATTTGTTGGTGTATCTGCATTTGTGCTATCGATAAGTTTGATAATACTTCTGTCAGTAATCTCTGTGATACCTTATCTGCCAAAACCAGCTACATCCTAGGGTAAAAACAACAACTTTACACCTTTTCTATTTTTTTAAAAAACCAAGCGACCTTTTTGTTTTTTTGTTGGTGGGAGGTGGAGCTATCAGATGATATTTTATTCTTTATTAACCCGCAAATTACCAGCGTATAGAAAGCTATTTTAATTAAATCAGTTTTCTTAATAAAGGTGAGGAGATGGCGGAGATAGGGTTTGGAGAGAAGGTAAAAGGTTTTTTGCTGAGTCCAGTGGAAACATTCCAGAAAGTCAAGGATGAAGATCTCGGTCCACTGATGAAATACTTTGTGATACTGACATTGATTTTCTCCATACTGATGGCAGTGATCATGATAGGACTGACGTCCGCAATGTTCTCTATACTGCCAGTAAAATTCCCATTCATGGCAGGCACGGCAGGCGGATTGGCCGCAGTGGTAACATTCATAACTCTGCTGATTTCATTACTCATAGGTCTGTTCGTCGGTGCAGCTATAGTACACATATTCGTATACCTGCTGGGTGGTAGAAAGGGATACACACAGACCGTAAAAGCTATAGGTTATGGAATGACACCATCATTGCTGCTTGGCTGGATACCGTTTCTGAATATCATAGTCGGTATATGGGCACTGATTGTCGAGATAATCGGTATAAGAGAACTGCAAGAGATGTCCACTGGAAAGGCAGCTCTTGCAGTGATACTGCCTGGGATAATCATAGGAATAATCGTGGGCATCGCAATACTGTTAGCAGGACCAGAAATACCGAGTTATCCGACTCCGTAAGTAAATTCTCCCTTCTCTTCTATTTTTAACAATCTGTTATATTTTGATACCCTTTCTCCTCTGGCTGGTGCCCCCGTTTTTATCTGCCCACAGTTTATAGCCACTGCCAGATCTGCAATAAAATCATCACACGTCTCTCCAGATCTATGGGACACCATCACTCTGTATCCATTATCAAAAGCCAGTCTGGCAGCGTCTACAGCTTCGCTTACGGTACCTATCTGGTTCACTTTCAGGAGTAGAGCATTACATGCTCCAACCTCTATTCCTTTTTTCAATCTGTTTATGTTGGTCACAAAGATGTCGTCCCCCACTATCTGAATCTTGCTTCCAAATTTTCTGGTAAACTCTACAAACCCATCCCAGTCATCTTCAGCAAAAGGATCCTCGGCAGACACTATATCGTAGGTATCTATCAATTCTCCATAAAAATCGACAAGCTCTCCAGATGATAGCTTCCTGCCGCCTATGTGATAGAATTCTCCGTCGAAGAATTCGCTAGCAGCAGAATCGAAGGCGAGTTTTACATTATCCTGATAACCCAGTTCCTCTATAGCTTCGACAATTAGCTCAAAAGCCTCTCTTGTTTCTTTAAGGGGAGGAGCATATCCGCCCTCGTCGCCAACATTGATGGAGGATTTTCCATATTTAGACTGAATTTTTTTCTTCAAAATATGGTATATCTCCACTCCATATCTCAGTGCTTCGGAGAAGCTCTCGGCATTAACTGGCATGATCATATGTTCCTGTATATCAAGATCATTACCGGCATGTTTGCCACCGTTTATCACATTCATCGCAGGAACAGGAAGTTTCCTCGGGTTGAAGTTGAATACCTCTGCCAGATGCTCGTACAGCTCTTTGTTTCTGCAAAGGGATGCAAGTTTTGAGCAAGCCATGGAGCATGCCACTATTGCGTTTGCCCCCAGTTTTGACTTGTTTTCGGTTCCATCAAGCTCTATCATGGTTCTATCAATCTCTCTCTGTTCCGCTGGATTCATACCAATGAGTTTCGGTGCGATAAGTTTGTTAACATTATCAACCGCCTTTTTGACCGATTTTCCTAGATACTCCTTCTCCCCATCCCTCAGTTCCAGTGCCTCGTTGCTGCCGGTTGATGCTCCAGAAGGTGCACATGCAACAGCTGTGAAACCCCCTGATTTCATCTCCACTTCGATGGTGGGATTTCCTCTTGAATCGAGAATCTGCCTCGCCCTGACGAAATCTATCTTACACATATTACCTCCTCGGCATAAAGAAATGTCTGAGAGGTTATAACTTTATTTGATTGCTGCTCAGTATATCAAAAATCAGTTTTTCGCTTGTCGCTGCGATTACGCTTGTTCTTTCTGTCACATCCATGTCCATATCCAGTTCTTCACCCTCGGCATTGTAAACATAACCTCCGGCCTCCCTGACTATCAATGCACCAGCAGCCAGATCAGTGACTCTGAGATAGTCTTTCATGCAGACAAAACAATCTATAGCCCCCATAGCCACAAGGGAAAGTTCTAACGAAGCGGCGCCCAGCGACCTTATATGATTTTCAAAAATATACTCTGGAATGTTTTCACTCATCATTATGGAATAGAGAGGTTTTTTAGGTACGTACTGGGGTGAGATAATCCTGTGGTTGTTGAGATATGAACCTCTTCCCTTCTCTGCAAAAAAGGTATCCCCTGTTGGTATGTTTATAACAATTCCATACTCCACGTCCTTCAACCTGTCCTTTCCTATCGCTACAGATACCGCATAGAAAGGTATACCTCTGACAGCGTTTCTTGTACCATCTATGGGGTCCAGAATTATTGTATATATTCCACCAAAGTCAAGAAAACCCGCCTCCTCACTCAGCAGATTGACGGGCAGAGAGGTTTCCTGGATCTTTTCTACAGCTATATCTTCAGCAATTTTGTCGATGAGTTTTGTAGGCGTTCCATCCGCTCCAATCCCTATGTTCTTCCTTAATTTGTTTCTATCCTCATTTTTCATCTTATCTACTATTGAGTTAGCTATCTCATTTGCCAGTCTTATCAGCTCCTGGTCCATGCTCTATTCCTCCTGTTTGCGTAGATTTCCACAGATATCACAAGAGTTAAACCAATCAGGAAAGGGGTTACTGTGGATATATCTATCGCTTCTATCCTGCTTATCGGAATTTTAAGACCGCCAAGCATAAGCCCAACAAGAAAAGATAGAACTGCATCCCGGGATTTTTTTAGAAGTTTTGATAGTAAATGAGAGAATGCTATTATTCCGAAGAATGCTCCTACCAGGTAGGTAACAAGTGGTGGAAGATAGAAACTCTTGATGGCTGCAATCATATACTCATACTGATTGAGAAATACCATGATAAAAGCCCCGGATATACCGGGTAAAATCATGGCGCATATCGAGAGAATACCCGATATGAATATTACGGGTAGAGAGTGATCCAGATACAGACCTGTGGAACTCAGAAACAGGTAAGCAGAAACTAGTCCAGCCAGTATAAAAAACAGATTTGTCGGCTTGAATTTACCGATCCTCATATACACAATAACAGCAGATGCGAGAATGAGACCCAGAAAGAAAGAGTATACCAGCGATCTGTAATTTGTTAGCAAATTGTTGATGATTCTGGATAACAGTATAAATGCGGTGGCTATTCCTGTCACAAGGGGTACCAGAAAATCAAATCTTATGGAAAGGAAAATTTTTTTGAACTCCCCTCTGTAATCTCTCCTGAAAATGGCAAAAAAAGCATATGGTATCACCCTCAAATCCACGGTCTTTATTGAGTGGATAAGCTCTTCATATATTCCCAGAATGAGTGCTACCGTTCCTCCGGAGATTCCCGGGATTATATCCGCAGAGCCCATGCACAAACCTTTGAAGAATAATCCCAGGGTTTTTTCTCCTCTCATTCCGCTCCTCCTACATATCTACCGAAACCTCTCTCTATGAGACATTCGCCCTCATCTATAGCCTCCTCCCCCCTTATAAACACTTTATCAGGAAATATTGCCTTGAATCCTCTGAATGGTGTGAACCCACATTTGTAGTGAATATCCTCATCCTTTATCCTCTTTACATTTCTGGGATTAAAAACAACTATGTCAGCATCTCTTCCAACTTCTATTTTTCCTTTGTTTACACCCAGCAGGCTGGCTGGTTTTTCAGAAATGGCAGATATAAGTTTGTTGAGAGGAAGTAACCTTTTGATAAAGTAATACATCATCAAAGGATACATGGTCTCCACACCGGGTATACCACTCGGTGCCTCTTCAAAATCCATCTCCTTTTCATCGATAGTATGGGGGGCGTGGTCTGATTCCAGCACGTCTATCTTTCCGTTCAGGAATGCTTCCAAGAGACCCTCCTGGTTTATTTTTCCCCTCAAAGGAGGATTAACCTTGTAAAGTGTTTCCTCTGCAAAATCCTGCTCAACATTAAAAAAGAGATGATGAGGAGTTACCCCAGATGTGATATTATTTCCTGCTGATTCCATTTCTTTTAATCCGGACAGTGAAGAGACGTGAGCAATATGGATTCTGTGATTTGCACCACCAAGTGTTTCTATAATTTTTTTCACGGCAACGACCTCGCAGAGTGGCGGTCTCGATTTTGCATGCTCCTTCAGATTTCTGGCACGGAATGTACACTTCCTAAGACAATCACCATCTTCAGCATGAAAAACAAAAAGTTTCTTCTCTTTGATTTCTCTGAGTTTTTTCATATTTTCCGGCTCCAAAATCAAAGAGCCTGTGCTCTCGCCCAGGTAGATTTTAAAGATTTTGGATAAGTTGCAGATGTTATCGATTTTCTCTATGTTATCTTCCGTTATCCCAATGTAGAGTGCAAAGTCGACGTATGATTTCCTCTCTGCTACGTAAAGTTTCTCCTTGAAAGGAAACAAATCTGTAGTTGGAGGGTTTGTGTTTGGCATATCCGCTATGCATGTTATCCCTCCATAAAGAGCAGATAAAGAGCCTGTCGAGAAGTCTTCCTTGTATTCGGAGCCGGGTTCCCTGAAATGAACATGTATGTCTATGCCAGCCGGCAGGATGACGCCTCTCTTCACCCTTATTTTTTCCTCTCCATCCAAGATTTTTTTAATCGATGAAATTCTTCCTCTATCTATACCTATGCAGCACTCCTGAATGGTTCCATTTACGTATGCCCTCCCTTCAATTACTCTCTCTATCAATTTTCCTCTCCTCTACCTCCCCATAAGGTTCCTTTTCAGCAAATATTTGCCCTTGGAAGCTGTATATTTTTGTATCGTCATCTATCCATGCATCTGGGGGCAGACCTGCCTTGATGCATGTCTGAGACAAGAACTCTTCAACGTCCCAGCCCCACTCAACAGGCACCTGGGGAAGAAGTAAACCTTTATAAAAACCCTTTTCGACAATGAGACCATCTCTTCCCACTTTTATCTTTTCAAGGTATTCTCTCGGGTTCCCCACCTCTACAAGTTTCGGTGGAGTAAGTATAGTAACCTCTACTATCACGTTCGGTAGTTCGCCCTCCCTAAGGGGTGGAAATCTGGGATCTCGAGTTGCAGATTTCGCTGACTCGGTTAGGGATTTTTTCAAATCGTACACCGGTTCAGGTATACCTATGCATCCTCTAAGGTTTCTATCCGGATATGTCAGTATGGTAACAAAGGAACCTGACTTCTCTCTGAATTTTTCTCCAAGTTCCTCATCAGGGATTCTTTTTCCTTTAACGTAGCTGTCTATGACTTTTCTCGCGTATCTAACTGCTTTTGCCCCTTCATCTATAGTGAGCATGCTCTGACTAAATATCGCACGCTATTAAAATGTATCACCTGCTTGACTCCTCGATTTTTGCCACCAGAGTGATGTTGTAGTTCATTACCGGCGCCTGCGCCGGCGCAATCTTCAGTATCATTGGCTCGCTGTAGTAGTGGATCGTAACGTTTGTTTCGTTGTCCTGTACATCCTTGCTCGCTGTGACGTTGTACTCTCCAGGTGCTAAGAACGCCTCATAGTATCCATCTGCCTTCGACTTGGTTGTGACGAAGAGTGACGATGTATTATTGCCGATTGGTGTGAACTGAATGGTTACATTATCAAGAGGTGTATTGTTGTAGAGGGTGTAACCTGACACCTTCACTTTAGCATAGGTCATTGATATGTTCTGCACCATTGTCTCGTTCTCTGCGAGGTAGAACATTATATCCTTGGAGTACTGTGGATATCCGGTGCTCTCATTTATGTAGACCGCGTGAATCTCGTACTCTCCTGGGGCCATTCCTCTGAACTCGTAGTATCCGGTTTCATTTGTAACTGTTGTGCCCACCGTGAGGTTCGTCTTGGTGTACACTATGCTGATATTTGCACCCACGAGTTCTTCTCCTTTGTCATAGCTTCCATTACCATCAATGTCGAAGAATACTATTCCATGTACACTAGCCGGTATTGGCTTCTTGATGTTGTAGTAATTGTCACCCTCTTTCAGGAATAGAGCTGAGTTGTTGTGTATCTCAAAGCCCTCATATTCGGCGGTTATACTGTAGACTCCAGGGAATATGTTGGATATGTTGTATCTGCCTTCTGAATCGGTTTTCAGTGTGTATTTCTGATTATTTATGGTGTCAACCAGTTTGATTGTCACGTCAGATAGTGGTTCATCTATGCCCTCATCGTATGTCCCGTTTCCGTTTGTATCGTTAAAGGCAACACCTTCCAGTGATGCAGGCTCTATGGTTATGTTGATGGTTCTGTTGTAATCAACACCTGGTCTGCGTGTGGCTTCCGCCTCGGATATCGGATAGAAAGATGGGTCTGTTGAACTGTTGAATGTGATAGTTTTGAGGGTATATCTGTTATATACACCTCCAATAACCTCGATTGATAATGTTATATTTCCAGCAGGTGCAATAAGTTTGAACTTTCCTTCACTGTCCGTCATTGTTCTGTCATGAGGTATCTTTTCTATTGTTCTGTTCACAATTCTTCCGGTTGCAAGTTTTGTCTGAATCACCTGTTTGTAGTCATCCTTCACAACGACAAGAAGTGATTTCATGGGTTTACCCATACATGTTATTGTACCATTCAGAATGGCTCCCTCATAGAACTTTGCTATTACAACCGCAGGCATACCAAAGCATAAATCTCCTCTGTGGAAAAAGAGGAATTTGGTAAGGTTGAGAGGTGATATGTATTTCACCACAAAGTGTTTGAGTCCTGCTGTTGGCTGATAGTAGTAATTTCCGGGTCCAAACGGGTCTGTGGAGTTGTCAGATAAAAACGGGATTATTGCGAAGCTAATCGACCTGTTTGCGGCTAAGTCAAACAGATTTCTCGGTACATAACCAAGATAGACCTTGTACACCATGGAGTTATAGAACGGAGATTTTCTCTCTATAAAGGGTCTGAGTTCGAGTTTGAGTAGATCCTCCCTCGATAGTTCCTTGCTCAGGTTCCTAACCTCTTCAGGGGTGTGAGTTTTACCGTATTTGTCCTTGTAGTAGAGTTTGAAGTATTTATCGTTGGTTGTCTCGTATCCAAAAATACCCTTATCAGAGAGAAAAGTGAATACATTGAATATGTTTATATCATACCCCTCTACACCATAATACCTTATCTGCCAGCCTGTAACCAGCTGAAGGTCTCTGTAGAGCATGGTTAACTCGTCTTCATCAAGATGATCCATCAGGAATGATGTGGCATCATGATACATCGCATTCACTTTCCTCACTCTGTACTTCTTACCACCGTATTCCTCACCTATAATTTTACCGTAGGAAGATTCTGTTGTGTTTCTGTGGTATATCGGGTCCTCAAATACATCTATGAGTTTGGTGGAATTATTACCGAGATAATTGTCAAAGACTTCTCTCACTTTCTGAGAAACTTTTCCATTGTGTCTAGACATGTCTCCCTCTACCAATCTGACAATCAGGACAGATATTGCTTCTTTCTCGCTTTCTGATGTATGGAAGTTACCAGCAGCCTCTATTCCGCTCTGGAAGTTGTCAGCAACTGTGGGATGTTTTCCCATGGCGGCGCAGTAGAATCCATAGTCCCACCATGATATAAAGGCGGGTCTCTTTTCCTCTTTCTCGCCCTTATCCTGCGCCCTCAGCCATCTGAATGCGTCTTCCCAGTATTTTTCTGTATGGAGACTGAGACCAAAGGCTCCTTGATAGTCCTCTCCGAATATTTTCTGCTTCTCCATGGATGGTACAGCAGCATCAAGGGAGAGGAATGTGTTTGGCACGATTATGATAAATGCTATGAATACAACAAAAGCTATGTGAGAAGCCCTAACGGCTTTTCTTATATCTCTCAAACTTCTTATATTCGCAATGGTTTTCCTCATCTGTTTTATGTCCAGCTTTTCCATCAAATACCAGATGATACCTCCGGAGAGAATTGCAATAATTGGAACAAGGTCGTTGAGGAAACGACCCGCAGAGCCAGTAAGATAGTTCTCAACTATGAACCATATTATTATGAAGATGGAAACAGCATCCCATTTCCTGATAAATCTCTTCCATATTATCAGGAATAAAAAAGCGAACCACGCCATGAGATAGAGGGCAGGACCAAATGACATGACGGTTCTGCTTATGCCAAAGGTTGATGCTTCTGCAATGGTGAGATAGGTCTTACTTTTCTGAACGTATGCCAGTCCTCCAAATATGTGATTTGCAAATCTGGATAATGGATAAAGAAGTGGATTTGTTGTGTCCTTTATCATGTACAGGACGAAGAGAGCTATACCAGCCAGAGTTGCAATGGAAGGAAGGGTTATTATCCATGGCAGTTTTTTCCTGGAAAGGAAGAGATATATGAGCCCAAACAGGAAGACGGAGGCGAAGGACATTATCGACATGTAGTTGAATGAGCCTCTCGCAAGGTAAGAAGGCATTGCCAGAAGCAAACCTATACCCATACATGATGTGGCCACCAGAAATCTCTGGGTGCTTGCCTTGTATCGCACTATATCGATAATCATCTGTATGACAAAGTATAAGGTGAGGAAAGCGAAGTAGAAGTATGCTCCAGCCCATGAGAGAGCTTCCATACCAAGGAAAACACCAGCCATTGATGCGAATATTATGGATTTTTTGAAATCCTCTTCCTTCAAACTCCTCAACACAAAGAAATAAAGCGTTGTACCAAGCAGGAGAATGAATGAATCGTGGTCAGCCAGTGAAAATGCGGAGCCATGACCTGAACCGATATGTATGGGTATAAGAGGAATAAGGAGAGCAGCAATCAGCCCTGCCTTTCTCCCAAACAGCAAGGTTCCAATAAAGTAAACAGGTATAACCAGGAGGGCACCATACAGAGAGGGTAAAAACTGCATGGATAATCCTATAGCATCAACAGAGCTCATGAAGTTGGAAAGAACCTTTGCAAGAATAACGAATAACGTGTTGAATAGGGGAGGTCTTGAATTCGCCTTCCCCACAGGATAGTTCAGCAGAGGGTCCGGGTCATGAATATTCCAGTAAGGGTAATGACCTGTCTCATATAACTTCTCAACAACTCTCATGTTGTAATACGGGTCAGGTCCAGAAAGATAATATTTATCCTCCAGTGCTTTGCCGGAAGGATTTACTGCTTCTCCGGATGATGCATTGAAGTACACTGCTAGAAAGAGAGTAATAAACATCGCAAGGGCGAGGCATGTTGCGATTATTACATCCTTTCTTTCTATTTTTGCCATCTGATCACCGCCTGAATCGGGTAGAATCCAACCTTATATATAGTTTAGCTTAAAAATACTATCTCTTAACACCGATGCGATCTGGGGAGCTACTCTCACTTTGCTGAAGCTGTTCTCTATAGTGTCAGTGGATATTATCTCGGTAGCACCTGCTGTAGATATCTTATCTATCGCCTCTCCGATGAATAGACCATGGGTGCAGGCAACGTATATCTCTTTTGCTCCCTGCTTTTTGATTTCGTTAACCGCTTTTGCCATTGTGCCGCCCGTAGAGATTATATCATCTATGATTGCAATCACTCTGTTACTGACATCCACATTTTTCGGCTTGATTTCAACAATCTCATCGGTTATCCTAGTTTTTTCCAGGAAATCCCATTTACAACCCAGTATCTCCGCTGCCTTTTTTGCCCTCCATGTTGCTCCCTTATCCGGGGCAAGCACCACATCTACATTTTTATCCATTAGATATTTTGCTATCTCGGGTACGGCAGAGCATGCAAGGGCTTTTGTCTTGAAGAATTCCGTGATATAATCCTTATGTGGATCAACCAGCAGAACGGTATCAATATCTATGCTGAGAATCTCAGCGATAGCTCTCGCACTTACAGCTTCTCCATCCTGAAATTTTCTGTCCTGTCTCGCGTAACCGTAATATGGTATAACAAGGATAATCTTGTCAGGATTGAAATCTCTAACTGCATCTCTTATGAGGATGGTCTCAATTATG
>Ga0190304_1000780_pt1 | contig 14760 bp, 14 predicted proteins | sample 48700712_MG_FD_161670 | JGI IMG/M metagenome (GOLD analysis project Ga0190304, IMG submission 161670) | Hydrothermal vent sediment bacterial communities from Southern Trench, Guaymas Basin, Mexico - 4870-07-1--2_MG | ecosystem: Environmental > Aquatic > Marine > Hydrothermal vents > Sediment ... | reverse complement strand
AAGAACAGTATAATCGTTTGCACAAATATAGATACGATAAGAGACGTTGATCAGGTTGTTGACCTTTGGGAGAAGAAAGAGAAGGATGTTTCCAATATACCTCATGTGGAGGGAGCTAACGAGCCGAACTCCGCCATCGCTTTTTTGATTTATTTTGCCAAGGCTTTAGCTGCTGAAAATGTAAAAAGAAACATCCTTCTCATAGGGTTTGGTGCACAAGAGGAATGGTATGCAAAACTGCTAAACGTTGATGAAACATCTATACCACCTAAAATACATAAGAAATTTGAACGATTGGGGTATCTGCTTGGGTCCCGTTATCATGTATTGTCTCATGGTGTAAGAAACATAGACTCTGTGATTGCAATCGACGCGGTTGGAATAGGTATACCAAAGGTTGTTTGCAGAGACAGTTTCGGAAAAAGTACTCTGGATTCTAAACTATTGAATGGTTTAGAGAAGATAAAGATAAGGGGTTTTAGGTATAAGCCTGGCAAAAGAACTGTAGAAGCCATTGGATGCGACCATTTGCCTTTCCGCATAGCAGGTGTGCCAAGTACATGGATTATTGCAACGAAGGGTGTCTCTGAGGAAAAGAATTTTCTTGGTTACGTACTTAATCATGAGAACATACCAAACTATGCGACAAGAAACGATACTTTTAATAATCTATTGAGAGTAAGCTCTGAGAGAGAGATAGAGAGAAACTTTGATTTGATTAGTAAAAGTCTTTTAAGATACATAAAAGAGAGAGGTGTATGATTACAATTGTAGGAATAAAACATACAGAGGCATTGGAAAAACAGCTGGAAAGTCTGATATTTAAAGTGAAACCGGAAGTGATATGCGTTGAACTGGACAGATTTAGATATAAAGTAAGGAGAGGGGAGGTATCTGAAGAAGAGATGGGGTTGTACAAAAAAAATCTTCCACCTATATACAAAACAGTGTCTTTGTTTAAATACAGAAGTCAGGTGGAGTCTGGTGTCAAAAGAGATTGGGATGTGGATGTAGTGTTAAGGATTTCAGAGGAAATCGGTGCAGAAGTTGTACCTATAGATATGGATCAGGATTTAGTATATAAGAGGATTGAGGAGAATATCTCTTTCAGAGAAAAAATAGAGTTGATGTTGGGTTTATTCAGAAGGATGGATTTTTATGGAGAACAAGAAGAAAAAAGTTATGAAAAGGAGTTTTCTAAAAAATTTCCAACATTAATGAGGTATCTCATGGATGAGAGAACTGAATTTATGGCAGGTGAGGTAAGAAATCTTTCTCGGAAATATGAGAAGGTTCTAGTGGTTGTTGGAAATGCGCATCTTGAAGGTATGGCAAAGCTGCTTAAGGACATAAATGTTAAATTAGTTGATGTGGATAGTTTAAGAGAGCTTCGATAATCAGCCTATAGATGGTGGTGTTAACAAGTGGGGTATAAGGATTTCTTGAAAGAACTGGAGAAAAGCCAATGGCTTAAAAGGGAGGATTTAGAGAAGCTTCAGGAGAAGAAACTCGTATCTCTGCTGGAAAACTCTTACAGATATGTCCCGCATTATAGAAAATTGTTCAAAAAAGTAAATTTAAAACCGGATGACATAAAAGGGCTGGATGACCTCTCAAAAATACCCATGCTTGAAAGAGAAAATATAAAGAAGGATTATAATAGTTTGATATCAACCAACGTTAATGTTAGGAGGTTGATACCTGATTTCACAAGCGGTTCAACTACAGGAGAACGGTTAAAGATTACAAGACTTAAAGAGACCTATGATCATGGTGTTGCGGCTGAGCTCAGGGCATACAGGTGGTATGGTATAGATCATGAGAGGTTTTATTATATCTTGGGTGCCGATTATGATGTCGAGAATAGCAAAAGAGTTGGAAGTAGGGTTTACAATTTCCTGAGAAAAACCTTGGTGATAAGCCCTTTGGAGTTTTCATCAAAGGATAGGTTGAATGTTTTTTTAGAAAAGATTAAGAAACATAAGAGAAGAGTTATATACGGCACGCCGTCTGGGGTGTGTAGATTCACAAGAATCCTTGAGGAGCATGGTGTTGAGTTGGATATTGATTGCCTAATTTCTACAGACGAGTTGCTGTTGAAGCAGCAGAGAAGGTATCTTGCTGATTTTTTTGATTGTGAGGTTTATGATGTTTATGGTACAAGCGAGGTGTGGGGTGTGGCCTTTGAATGTAAAGAACATAACGCATATCACCTTTCATCGGAAAATGTTATTATGGAGGTTGTGGATGAAAATGGCGAGAGGGTTTCACCTGGTGAGAGAGGGCGTATTCTTCTCACTGATTTGAACAACCATGAGATGCCGGTTATTAGATACGATATAGGTGATTTGGGTATACTTTCAGATGAGGTTTGTGGTTGTGGTCGCGGTCTTCACCTTATGAAGCCCATAGACGGGCAGATGGTTATTCGAGATAGAGACTATCTTGTGTCATTGGATGGTAGAAGGGTTTTTGTTACAGATTTTGGTTTTTTACTTGATGATTACTCAAAGATAGAGCAGTTTCAGATTGTACAAAGAAAACCTGACGAAATACTTGTAAGGATTGTGAAGGGGAGAAGTTATAAGGAAGGTGAGATGGAAAGGTATATCTGCAGTAGAATATACGAGTCGCTAGGTAATATGTCCATAGAGTTTGAATATGTGGATGATATAGAACCTGATAGAAACGGAAAACATAGATATTTGGTTAGAAAGTCGAATGATAAGTAGATACTCTGTGTGATATTGTTTTCTAAATTGTATCTCAGGTAGCATATAGCTGAAAGATGTGAGCAAACTAATCTGCTCCGCTTTGAGCATTCTTTTATGCAGATGTTTTAGTAACAGTTGGACATTTGACAAAACACATGAACAGTGTTTCTTCGCTACCAAAATTTATTATATTGAGATATAATTAAGGATGTCGCCATGCGTAGATTGCCAACTGACAAATTTTTATTTTATTTATTTAATATATTTTTATATCTTGTAATTTTCAAAGACGAAGCATACAAAGGATATAATGACGAAGCAAAAAAAATAAATGAGACAGATGGAGGGATTCTAGAGGAACATAAAGGATTTAAAGTTCTCAAACTCAGTGGATCACATTATGACATGGGGCTTCAATATGGTAAACTGTTGAAAGAAAGGTACCTGCAAAACCGGCGAGCTTGGCTTAATTTTTTTGATAAAAAACTTAGAATAAGCCATGAAAGTCTGCTACATGTTTGGAGTAAGACAGAGAGCTATATTCCACAAGAGTATGTTGAGGAGATGAAAGGAAGAGCTGATGCTTTGGATCTTCCTCTCGAAGAGATAGCTGTAATGGAGATTATGAGTACCATGGCTGCTAAAAAAAAGGGTTGTTGTAGCGCAGCTTTTTGGGGTCCTGCAACAGTAAATGGAGAATTATACCATCTACGCAGCCAGGATTTGCCTCTTGACACAGCCATCGACCCAATCACATCCACACCAGTTTATGAAAATGGGATAATTGTGGTTCGTAAGCCAAATAAGGGATTTGCATCCATCTTTCCAGATTACCCCTGTAACATAGGGATAGAAGGGGGGTTTAATGAAAAAGGTATCTGCTTAGGTTGGATGGATTCTGCATCTGCCGATCAAACAATGTATGGAATCCCGGTTAACTTAAGGCAACTTATCGCTCTTGATCATGCATCTAACTTAGATGAAACAATAGAAATATTGGATTCAAGTAAAACAATAGGGTGCAACTTTATAATATCTGACAGTAAAACACCTGAGGGGATAATCATGGAGCAGAATACAAAATACACATATATAGGAAAGTGGAATGATCCTACTGAGTCACAGGGTGGATCTTGGAGTATAGATCATGTGGTTAGAAGAACCAACTTTTTTATCAATCCCTTGCTTTCATCTACACAGAGGGAGATTGGATACAACAAGAATATTTTTTTATCAATATTTTTCCCAATATTTTGTCATTATGTAGCAGTGAGTAGAGGGATAGAGAAGAATCTTGGCTCGTTAGACTTGAACAGAACCATGGAGATGCTTCGTGCTGCTTATCTTGGAGAAACCTATGTTCCTTTCAGTTTGCAGAGAGTGTTATTTAGAAGGGAATCCTTTAACCAGTGGGTTGCCTGCCCTAAAACCGGTGACATGCTGTTTTCCTTTGCTCAAAATGGGAAGAGTGCACATGAGTCACCTGTGTTTCATGTTAATTTATTCAAATTGTCGAAATCGAAATAAATTTTTTTTGTGACGGGAGTGTCAATATAATTTAAAAGGATGCGGGATTTGATGGCGGTTGGTGTCTTAACTGGTCTTGCATACCTAGTATATTTAGGTTGTTAAGATAAAGGCAGGCGGTTTTTGAAAAAAATATTGTTGAGGAATGCGTATTTTTGTGAGATCTTTGGGAAGGAAAGGTTTTACTCTTCTGCGGTGTAAAGGCTATGTTTTTTTGTGGAAAAAATGATGGTCAATATTTGATGGACTCTTGCCGTCTATTTTTGGTGAAATTGTTTTTTGAAAACGTACAAATCTGTACAGAAACTTTTATATAGCAAATTAGAAATATAATATATTGGTGAATAAAATGAACTGTCTTGAGTATATAAACGAGGCTGATGGGGGCGGGATTCACGTTCCTGTAGGAAGACTCTCTATTATAGCTAGAGTATTAGAGCTGTTCCATCAATATAGGTTCTAACCAGAAGGTCTACTTAAAAACATTATTCTTTATTTTGATTAATTAGATTCTATTCGATTACCACAAGCCCTACTCTGTAGAATGGCTTTCCCTCAGCAGGTCTTGGAAGAATAATACCCAATCTCTCACAAGTTTTAATGACATCCACACCGGTAGCTTCAAGAGGTATCCTTGCTCTATCTGGATGCACACAGCCAGATTTTGGACACCTTTTACACTCCTTGCATGAGCCACCAATAAAACCTGCAGCATAGTAGTAACCCTGTTTTTTATAATTAGTCTCTATCTCTATCACCTTCTGTGTTAACTCCCTTGTCGACAATACACGGGTCTCGTCAGTAAGTGCATTATACTTTTTAAGTATCAAAACTCCACGGGAATATCTTTTAAAAAATTCGAAAAAATAATCTAAATCCGGTATGTTTGGTGGGCAGGTAAGTTTTTTACCATACCTCTCACAGTACACACACTGAATACGTGTTCGAACATCAAATACTAACTCTCTGATATCAATCTCTTTTATCAAAAAGCCGGATTTGCTCTCAAGCATCCTAGTTTGTATTACAGCAGCAATATTAAAACCTTTTTCTGTGATACACCTGAACCTTATCAAGAAACTGATGAGTAAGTTTACATGGAATTAACTTAAAATAACTGAATGAAATTACATTGGAGCAATGACATTGAATAATTGGGTAACCTTTATTACTGTAGGATGTGGCAACTTATGAAGGTTCTTGGTATAGGATCCAGCCCTAGAGAAGGAAACACAGATTATCTTCTTGGATTGACGTTAAGTGAGTTTGAGAGATTGGGTTATGAAGTTGAAACGGCTTTGTTAAGGAACCTAAATATCCAGATATGCGATGGATGTTTAACCTGTGAAAAGACGGGTAGATGTCATATATCAGATGATATGAGCGAGATGTACAAAAAACTGGAGGAAGCAAACATAATTGTCTTTGCCACTCCTTGTTACTTTGAAAACGTTTCAAGTCTTTTAAAAATCTTCATTGATAGAACATGTCCATGTTATTATTGGCCCAACAAGTTTAGAGGGAAAGGTCTTGTGTTGCTGGTGGCTGGTGAGATAGAAGATGAGTCAAAAGAAAACACCATTAACTATGCAAAGACTTATGCAATCATAATGGAGATGAATTTTCTTGGATCACTGTGGAAGACCGCTAAAAATGCAGATGAGCTTGTTAAGGATCAAAATGTAACTGATGAGATTATCTCCTTTGTTAGAGATATAGATACAAGGTTTAGAAACTCATTGAGGTGAAAACAGTTGGATTACTATATCTTTGTGACTAAAAGATGCAACATGAACTGTATATACTGCTGTGAAAACCAAGAATGGACGGAAATAAAAGGGTTTAATGTAGTTGATAAACCAAGTTATAAAATCCAAGATCTGATAAAGTTTATACTTAAAAACAGAGAGCGGTTTAATGATGAGGAGGTTTATATCATATTTTATGGTGGAGAACCTCTTCTCAATCAAGTATGGATCAAAGATTTTATGAAACAGGCTGAGGGGCTCGACTTCAACTATGCCCTTTTTACAAATGGTACGCTACTATCAAAGGCTGATAACTATATCATAGAGCATCTAGACTATCTTTTTGTATCAATAGATGGTGATGAGGAAATCAATGATAGATTTAGAGGGAAGGGAAACTATAGAAGAGTGATCTCTGGTTTGTCAAGCATTGAGACTAGATTCAACGGGAAAAAGATAGCTATGATGACTATGACACTATATAATAAGGTATATGAATCTGCCTTAGCAATATTAGACAAATTTGATTTTATATACTGGAAACTGTTAAGTTCAAACAAGTTGGAAAATACTGAGGTTTTTAAGAGAGACTACGACAGAGGGTTAGACCTACTTATAGATTACTGGATCGCACAAATGGAGAAAGGGCGGGTTATAGGCATAATACCGTTCTTAGCGGTTGTTACCACGTTGCTGGATGGGGTGAGACAGGAAAACTTTAGGTGTGACGTTGGTGATATACTTGTTAGTGTTGACACAGATGGTAACTGTTACTCATGTGATGAAATGGTGGATGAGAAACATAGGATAGGCTCGATATATGATTCGATTGCAAAGAAAAGAATCCCACACTCTGAGAGATGCGAAAGATGCGAATACAGGTACATCTGTGGGGGACGTTGTCCTAAAGAGGAGTTGTTTTTCCCAAGAGAGGTTGTGGAGTATCATTGTAATCTAACAAAGATGTTAATAGATAAGTTGATTAGAAATCTACCGAGGATTGAAAGGTTGATTGATGAGGGCAAAGTCAAACGAGATGATTTTAATTTCCCTCATTTAACCTCTGAAATTCCTTAAGGAGGAGTGTTGAGGTATGTCAGCAAAATCAGGTACTGAAAAAAAACACATCCGCATATTGGAAGGAGATGAGAAAAAACGTGTTGAGCAGAATCTACTTGATCTGGAAAACGGGTTTAGAATGATGGATAAAACAAAGCTTGTATTAACAGCATACCAAGTTACATCCTTCTGCTCAGAATCTGAAGTAGATAATTTAAGAGCCGTATCCTCACAGTTAAAACTGGTTGCAAGTATAATCGCACATCTCCCAGCAGACTCTATTATAAACTTATCGTTTAAATCCACAGAAGCATTGAAAGAAATTAAAAAGGCTGTTTTAAAAAACGAGTTTCAAATAGCATCCTTTTCAATAGCATTGTGGTACAGGGACATAATTGAACTCCTCCCTCTCCAGCAGAGAACGGTAACCAGGTGGCAGGTGGCCAAGGAACTGAAAAAACGAGGGAGCTTACTAATAAAGAATCCAAAGGATATGAAGGGAATATATCAACTGTTTATCAACTATAGTAATAAAAAACTGCAAGGGGATAACATGATTGAGGAAGTACCTTTCATAATAAAGTATCTTCAACAAATATTCAAAGAGGTATCTTATGATGGAGGATATCTGTTTACACCGGAAAGTTACGATAGATTCTCAGAGAGTTTTGGTAAAGCCTGTAAGAGGGTAGGGGAGAGTATAGAAGCTGATGAGAGAGAAAAGGTTTTTGATGTTATTTTGAGATTATTTAGATACACTGAAGAGCTAAAGGAGGAATTGTGTGGAGACAAAGCTTCGATATCTTAGTAGATCGCTTGATTCCTTAGAATTTCTTAAAAACAATAGGATTACATCCATAATTAAGGAGTTGTATGATAGAGGTCTGCAGGATTTAGCCAATGAATGGTGGATATACAGCCAACCTAAGCTATTGGGTTACATAGTGGAGGAACTCTATAATATGGTTGGAGAAAAGTGGAGGGATTATGATTATCTTGCAGCCTTGGGGTTAAATGGCGCACCCCTTGCGTATCTGCTGGGTTCGCGGTTTATGAAAAGAACGTTTTTTGTAGATGATGAGTGGGGTGTCACATCCTTTTTTCAGCAGATAAAGCCAGCCGGTATAGATCTATCTGGCAAAAACGTACTTATCGTCTCCCCAGTTTTTGAATCGGGGCTTAAAGCATGCAGAGGCATAGATAGTCTTAGAGAGAATGCAGAGGATATTAAGGTAGATGTTTTGGTGATGACTCTTTTTCCAGAGTATGTCGATGAAGAATTGGTAAGAAACAAAAGGTATGGAGATGTTACTCTCTATTACTTGTTCAGCTGGACGAAAAAGGTAAGGATGTTGATATGAACGTTGAAACTGAACCAATGAGGTAAGGAGGATATTGGAAGTGATTGATGGAATTAAAAAGGTGCCTGAGGAGCCCAATATACTATTTATAAACCCACCCTCTCTTAGACTAATAGCTCTTAAGGATAAATTCACCTATCCCTTTCCCTATGTACCATATGGTCCCCTCCACGTAGCAACGTATGTAGAAAAACATGGTTTTAAGGTTAAGGTTTATAATGCAGATTTTAACGTTAGAAGAGTGTTGGACAAGAACGAGGAGGTTATTTGGGATGAAGTCAGGAATGTGTTAAGGAAGCTTAAACCCGATGTGCTTGGCATCAGTATGAGAACTCTACAGTATAGGTCTGCAATACGAACCGCACAGATAGCAAGGGAATTAAACAGTGATGTTGTGGTTGTTGTAGGTGGATGGCACCCCACATTTATGCCCAAAGAAACCATCCAGGAAAAAAGCTTTGATTTTGTTGTTAGAAGGGAGGGTGAGGAGACCTTCCTTGAGCTTATAAAAGCACTTATAGATGGAAAACCTCTAAATCGCGTCAGAGGTATAGCTTACCGTGAAGGCAAAAGGATTTTTCTTACTCCTGAGAGACCTTTGATACAAAACCTGGATGTCCTTCCTTTCCCAAACAGGGAGTTGCTTATTTATAAAAAATATTATCCATATCTTGAGATTTCAACGATTACTCCAAGTAGAGGATGCACCCATCACTGCACGTTCTGTCCATCTAATGCGTTTTGGGGTTACCGTACGAGAAGTGCAAAGAATATTGTTGATGAAATCGAGTTTCTTAAAAACAAGTATGGGATGGAAGAGTTTTGGTTTCTTAGTGAAAGTTTTTTTATTAACAAAAAAAACGTGCTGTCGTTTTATGAGGAGTTGAAGAAAAGGAGGCTTGACATAATTTGGGGTGGTATGGCTCGTGTTGACGAGTTGGATAGAGATTTGGTTAGGAAGTTGAAATCTGTGGGTTTATACAATATTAGTTTAGGTGCAGAGACGGGTTCGCAGAAAATACTTGATATAACAAAGAAAGGTATTACAATAGAGCAGATTAGAAACGCTGTGAAACTTTTGAAGGAGGAGGGGATATTTGTATACACCTATTGGATGGTAGGTTATCAGGAGGAAACTATGGAAACTCTTGAAGCAACAAAGAATCTTATAAAAACATTGGATTCTGATGATGTCGACATTGTTTTTATGATACCTTTCCCTGGTACAGAAGAGTTTGAAAAGGCTAAGTCGGCAAATAGACTCGCTTCAATGGATTGGCCGGAGTATCATCTCAGGAACCCATATCTGCTTAACCGCCCATACGTTGATACTGAAACATTGTATAACATGTACAAGGATGTGTTTGTTCGACTTCAAGCTGGGAAGGAACATCATTGGGTTAAATATCTTGTTAAGCATCCAAAGATGTTATCTAAAAAATTACAGTCTATAATTAAATACAAGCTTTTATCATAGCCTGTTTTATGGAACCTTTTCGGGTGTCATCTAAGCGTGTATTATTTTAAATGATATGTACCGAATTTTTTGATGCAATACAACAATTTAATAAAAAGAATTTTTATAGGAGTTACGATTGAACTTGAAAAAGGTATATCTCCACACTGTAAAAGTATGTGAGAGAAGATTGTTGGATGCACAACGAATCGCCACTTATTTATCTAAGAATAACTATGAGCTCGTTGATCATCCGAAAAAAGCAGATATAATAGTTGTGATTACCTGTGCATTTGTAAACGAGAGAACACAAATAGGTCTGCAGACGATCAAAAAACTTCTTAGAAATAATGCCTGGTTAATAGTTGGAGGATGTCTACCAGCAATAGATGAGAAAGAATTGAAAAGATTGTTTGATGGAGAAACATTTTCAACAAAGGAAATAACAAAAATTGATAACATCTTTGGAGACTGCAAAGTGAGTTTTGATGATGTTGAAGATGCTAATACTCTTTGGGAAAACAGTATATATGGAGAGGGACTTGAAAAGGTTGAAAATCTACTTGGAAGATCAAATTTTTTGAATAAACTATATTATGTTACAGAGCAGAATCCGTGAAAGAATGATGCCTCAGCAGATGCTCTATTATTTATCTGAATTTAAAAATAAATTTATCATGTTAGAATCTCATGGGGGGTGTCTAGGCAATTGCTCATATTGTGCCATTAAAAAAGCTATCGGCACTCTCCACAGCAAACCCCTTGAAATCTGCGTTGAAGAATTTAAAAAAGGTCTCAACCTTGGATATAAACATTTTGTTATACTCGCTGATGATACCGGAGGCTACGGACGTGATATTGGTGAAAGTCTTCCTCATCTACTGGATGAAATAACGAAGATAAAAGGTAATTATTCAATAACGGAAAACAGGGATGAGTTTGTTGACTCCTTGAAGTTTATAAGTACTGTAAACTTTGATTTTGGGTTTCTGCACCCTTTTTCATGTAAACATGGTACAGAAGCAGAGGGAATCGAACCTAAGATTCTACAGAAGGAGATTGAAGATAGACTTGTTTTTTCAAGACGGTATTTGAAAAAAGGGGTTTCGTATATATTATGGGTTCAAACCAGCTCTTACATTCTGGAGGTGGGTTGTATTTTGCTGGTAAAATCCTTTGCTTAAAGGTTGTTTTAAACATTATTTTTTATCACAATGGTAATAAGCGGATTGTTGATTAGATGTGACGATGAAAGTGTCTCAGAATCCTTATGTACTCCTGATAAACCCCCCTTTTCAACGTTTGCTATATGCAGAGAGACCTTACATACCATATGGTCTACTGTATATCGCAACATTTCTACAAAAAAATGGTATAAAATCAAAGGTTTATAATGCTGATCTACGAACAAACAATACGGTAAATCAGGAAAGTGAGGAGATTTGGAAGGAGATCGAACATGTTGTTAAAAGAGAGAAACCAGATGTTGTAGGCATAGGTGTTTTGACACCTCAGTATGCATCGGCATTAAAGGTTGCATCGATAGTGAAAAATTTCGATAGAGATATACCTGTTATCTTCGGAGGAGTGCACTCTACATTCATGGCTGATGAGGTTGCTCTGGGAGAAAATGTTGATATCGTCGTGAGGGGAGAGGGTGAAGAAACTACCCTCGACATAGTAAAAACGCTAATAAAGGGAGAGTCACTCAAGAACGTTAGTGGAATAACCTATAGGAAAAACAAAAAAATAGTTCGTAACCCTGATAGACCTTTGATTAAAAACCTTGATATCCTCCCTTTTCCGGATCGTGAGTTGCTGATTAACAAAAGGTTTTATCCACACTCTGAATTCGGTGTAATAACGCCCAGCAGGGGATGCCCTTATCGTTGCACCTTTTGTTCATCCAATGCATTCTGGGGGTATCGTACAAGGAGCGCAGAAAACATCGTTGATGAAATAGAGTACCTTAAAGATAGGTATCATCTACTCGATTTTTGGTTAGAAGGAGATAGCTTTCTCATCATCAGGAGACATGTTCTTCAGTTATGTAAAGAGTTGAAAGCAAGAAAGTTACACATCATGTGGGGTGCAATGGCACGTGTTGATCAAATCGATAAAGAACTTATAAAAGAGATGAAGTCCAGCGGTTTTTGCAACATTAGTTTAGGATGTGAAAGCGGTTCTCAGAAGATTTTGGATGCCATAAACAAAGGGGTTACGGTGGAGCAGATTAGAAACGCTGTGAGACTTTTGAAAAAGGAGGGGATATTTGTAAACACATACTGGATGGTAGGCTATCAGGAGGAAACCGTGGAAACCATCAAAGAAACAAAAAATTTAATGAGAGAATTGAAACCCAATCTTATAAGAACGTTTATAATGACTCCCTTCCCAGGTAGTGCAGAGTATCAGAAGGCAAAAGCCTTTGGCAGGTTGCTTTCAAATGACTGGTCGGATTATCATGTGTCAAACCCGTATCTTCTGAAAAGACCATATATAGACAATAAGGTGATTGAACATGAGTACAAAGAGTTCCTCAAAATTGAGGAGAAAGAGACTTTGGCTTGGTTCCTATATCTGATGTCTCATCCTAAACTCCTCTTGATGAAAACTTTCGAAACACTGTATCAATTTAGGGGTGACGCATAAAGATAGATAACATTAAAAACATCCTCTATTTCATGGTGTGGTTGATACATTATGAGGTTTCCCAATTATTTCGCGGATGCTGAGAAGGGGTTTAAGGATAGTAAGTATGTACTGTTTGGTGTTCCCTACGATGAAACTGGATCTTTTAGAAGAGGGACAAAAAAGGCTCCTCATGAGATACGACAGGCCAGTTGGAATTTTGAGCCATATGATTTGCTGACAGGAGTGGATCTGCGTGATGTTAGGCTTCATGACTATGGTGACTTGGAGATAGGAGCAGGTGATGACCCATCTCGCATGAAAAAAGAGGTTAAAGGATTTGTACATAGGATACTGGACAACAAAAAGGTTCCTATAGCGATAGGCGGTGAGCACACCATTACTGTTCCGATTGTGGGGGCATTTGCAGAAGCAGAAGAGGATTTCGTTGTCGTAGCGTTGGATGCCCATTTAGATTTCAAAGATGTTTATGAGAACAATCCAGAAAGCCATGCATGTGTTATAAGGAGGTTGTCGGAGATATTGGGAGTTGAAAACATCGCTATATTGGGTGTGAGATCAGGCACGAGAGAGGAGTTTAAAGAAGGTGAAAAATCAGGGTTGCTTTATGTTAACTCCTTTGAGATGAAACAAAATGGGGTAAAGTGGGCTGTGAAAAGGGTTTTACAAAGATTTAGTGGCAGAAAGATTTATTTGACGTTGGATGTGGATGTAATCGATCCAGCATATGCCCCTGGTGTGAGTACACCTGAGCCGTTTGGTATATCTCAGTTTGATGTATTGGAATGCATAAAGGCTTTTGCATCCCATGCTGTTGGAATGGACATAGTTGAGGTATGTCCGCCTTATGACAAGGGTGAGACCTCGCTTCTTGCCGCTAAAATAATCAGATTTGCCATTGGGGAGTTGTGGAAACATAATCCTTAATTTAATATATGAGATACCTATTTAGCTCCCACATGAAACTCGATCGCAGTGGAGTTATTGCATTGGTTGTCCTACTAATTATTGTGGCAGCAGCAAGCAGTGCATTCCTGTATTTCAAGTATGTGTATGTGCCGCCGTCAACAGAAAACGTGGTGGAGAAGGGGGATTGTGTTGAGGTTAACTATATTGGAAAATATGCTTCCAATGGTACTGTTTTTGATACGTCTTATGAAAGTGTAGCCAAAGAGAATGGAATATATGATGCAAATAGAACCTACGAACCTCTCAAGATATTTGTAGATTCATCTGGTACAAAATCACCCCCCTCAGGATATGAAAACTTCTCATCAAGCATGATAAAGGGATTCATGGAAGGTTTGATTGGGATGAAGGAGGGAGAAACAAAGACCATAACGATCCCTCCTGAGAAGGGATATGGTGTCAAGCCAAAGATTGGAGATGTAATAAATCTTTCCTCTTTTGTCGGAACAGATTATGTATTCAAGATTATAGACATAAAAGAAAATGCAACTATGCCAGCTCTGTATCAAGATTACTTTGGAAATGGAACCACCACACTATATGTGTTAAGAGAAGACTGGCACAAGGTTGGTGAGGCTCTCTCTGACATGCTGAGTCCATATCCGGCATGGAAGAACTCTTCAGTAGTTACAAAACTCAATGAAACAAAGATGTGGTTATACATTACTCCATCAACAGAAATCAATGAGAACTTCACATGGATTGAAGTTAATGAGACCACTGGAACTCAGATAACGTTCCCAGAAAACAAAAGCAAAATCACAAACATGACAAATGACACCATCACTGTTCTTATTAATCCAGCAATAAATGATACAATTCGAGTATCCCAGGGATTCTTTTACACGCCATACAAAGTAGAAAAGATCACCGCAGATAAGATAAACGCATCCTATAGTATGTCAAATGGAAACAAAACCTACAGGGAGTTCGATAGAATAGTCGTTATTAACAGAAACCAGACGAAGAACATAACTCAGGAGTATCCTGCATCTGTACTTGAGTCCATCTTTTCATACATTAGAAGTCTGGATCCAACCTTTAATCTTAGTCTCAACAAACTGGCTGGAGAAACCCTCATCTTTAAGATAACTGTAGAAAAGGTTTACAAGACCTCTCAGGAAAGTTGATTTCTAATTTCTCTCTCTACTATATCTAAAAACTCCTCTTCTTTACCCCTTGGAATAGTTGCTCCTGCAGCTATATCATGACCGCCACCCATACCTCCAACCTTTTCTGCAGCTTCATGAAGGGCTGAAGAGAGATTTAACCCT
>Ga0190304_1000779_pt1 | contig 14769 bp, 12 predicted proteins | sample 48700712_MG_FD_161670 | JGI IMG/M metagenome (GOLD analysis project Ga0190304, IMG submission 161670) | Hydrothermal vent sediment bacterial communities from Southern Trench, Guaymas Basin, Mexico - 4870-07-1--2_MG | ecosystem: Environmental > Aquatic > Marine > Hydrothermal vents > Sediment ... | reverse complement strand
TACAATGGTTCTCAGCAGTTATTAATTACTGAATGGGATCATTATGGTAAAATAATTATAGTTGATTATGTTCAAGCCTTGGTAGATGGTACAGTAACTGGAAATATTTTAAGAGAGTTTACTGAAGGTTCTCCTGACGAAGAAGGAGTAACACAGGGATTAACAACAATGGGAGGTTATGTGTATAGAACATGTAATCAAGAAGGGACGGATATTATACGAAAATACGATTTGCCAGATTTAGGTAGTGTTCCAGAAGGAACACGAATATTCGGTGAAGATTTGTATCAAGTAGCAAAGTGGTATTTTGCTGGAGGGACTGGCGTTCAAGATATAGCAAACGACGGAACGTATCTCTATGTCACTGATGAATATGACTATGAACTCTATAAATGTGAAATTGGTAGTGATTATGATACTCCTACTAATCACGGTTGGAAATTACGAGAAGGTGTTAGCTCTGTTAGCTTGTCCGTTACCGATGAGGTTGCAAAACATGGAATAAGAGCATGCCGAAGATGGGATGGATCAAATAGTATGCAGATAACTCGGACAGTTAATTTAGGCACAAATGTCGCACTAACATGGTATGTTCGGCATTATGATGATCTCGATGATACTCATTATCTTTACGGGTGTATAGGGAAGGATACTTCAGATAAACCAACAGATAGATTAACATGGGCTTTACGGGATGGTTATAATATCAAATACTGGGACGGGGACTGGCATGATACAGGATTAGACTGGAAAAATGGAGAGTGGTATAAAATAGAATATATCTGCACTCCTGGAAATGTTAGATTATTGATTAATGGAACACAAGTCTATAGTGGTAATCGTTTTGATGAAATAAATCAAATTGCTTTTATAGAAGCTTATTATGGTTATGACGATTGTATTTATGCTCGCAAATATGTCTCTCCAGAACCTACTGTTATAATATAATTATTTAATATAAATAAAATTATAGGAGGTATAAATGTCAGAATTAAGATGGACTGCGTATAATTCACCTGTAACCTACTTAAGCTCAGAATTGAACTCTTTGGGAAATAATAGCAATAAAGTGGGTTCAGCAATTGATTTTGCATCTACAAATCGCAAGATGTACATGGATGTTGAAATTTATTTGAACACGGTTGATCTCAGTGCGCAAACCAATCCTGCAATTCACATCTGGTTGCTTGCGAGGACGGACGGCAGTAATTTCGAGGACGGTTCGGATTCAATAACACCTGCAAGAGCACCTGATAAGATTGTTCCTCTTCGTGAAGTGAATGCAGCACAGCGTGTGTTCGCAAGGTTTTTGCTAACTACGCCAGACCAAGGGAAGATATTAATCAAGAATAAGACAGGTACATCTCTTGCATCGAGTGGTAATACCGTCAAGTACAGACTATACTCACAGGAAATAGTATGAGCGTACATTCTCGCTATCGTGCAGGACTATGGCATCCATATGAGAAGCCCGTGTATGGTGTGCTTCTTAATCCATACCATCCACTCGCCCGCGGGCTTGTCGGATGCTGGTTATTCAATGAGGGTGGCGGGAATACCATTTTTGACCTGAGTGGAAATTTCAAACATGGTGCTTTCGGAGCAGAAGCACCAAGCTGGGCGGCAGAGGGCATCTATTTCGGAGGTGATGGTGATTATATCTATACTGACCCAGTTAATTTTGAATCCGTGGGTAGTATTGTTGCAAAAGTAACTCCGTATACCGCGAGTGGGGACCAGTCAATCCTAATGAGAGATAGCGCTGTCAGTTCTCAACAAGATATTGCTTTGCAACTGCATATTAATGTTGTTCGTGTACAACTGGGAGATAATTCCTCCTACCAGATAGAAGATTCGACTGAAACATTTTCTGCATATGATACTTTTCTCGCTGCTGTTACAGTCGACGAATCGAACCTACATATCTACCTTAATACAACTTCTCGAACCGTAGCAAAAACAGTTACGCCGGCGGGCAACAATAAAAATAGCATGATTGGCAAGCTTACTTCTACCTATTACTATTTTAATGGGGTAATTCATTGGATATTTGCTTATAATCGTTGTCTTCAACCTTCAGAAATCGTTCAACTCTACCATGACCCATTTTGCATGTTCTATCACCCGCTGGAAAAAGAATTATTAAAAATAACCGGAATCGCTCCTTTAAATATAGAAATACCTCTTAATTGTAAAAGTTCATCTAAATTAATTTCTAAAAATTCAATTTCAAAAGATTGTAAACTAAAAGATACATATCAAAAGAAATATTATTCTAAAATCCCATTTAATTTAATTTTTGATAGTAAATTTAGTAAAGATTTCCAATTATCCACCTTTCAATCATTTTTAGTTCCTTTATATATTTCTCCTTTTTATTATTCTTTACGAAAAGCGGGTCTTATAGGCGTTCTTAAACCATCAGTTAATGCAGATAATTATTATTATGCATATCCAAGTTGGTTGTCCACTATCACTCCTTTAAATGTAGAATTATCAATTAAAACTCATGAAAATTTTGCTTTCTCCTATGAAAATACATTAATTGATTCTTTGTTATTTAGTACTTCTAAATATTATGTAGTAGGTTCAGTAGTTATACCTTTAGCATTAGGGTCTCAATATATTTCTCTTACTAGTATTCTTTCTGCTGATTCGTCTTTAAGTTTAAAATCAAACTATAAAAATTTTATTAGTTCAAGATTTGATATTCCTCTTATAGTTAATCCTTTAATTATAGAAATTGTCGAACAAGAAAATATTCTTTCTTTTTCGATTGATAATGTATTTGTACCCGTTATAAGAACAACTTTTGATTCTTATATTATTCAAAGTTTAGATTCGCAGGTTTTTAGTAGCTCTGTTAGAGATTTGAATGTTCCTATAAATCTCTTTTTCAATTATATATCTTCAATACTTTCTATAATCAATTTTAGCGATACGCTCAATGTTTCTTCTAAGATGGCGCTTGAAAATATGATTGAAACTATTGTTCCAGCTATTCTTAAAGATACTTATAGTAGCGAATATGTAGGTAAAGCTACACTTGCTGTATCAACTGACGCTGAATTTGTTCCACTCATACGAATGATTTACGAATATTCATTAACTGCTCCTTTATTATTTTCTCCAATACTAACAACAGTAAAAAAAGCACAAGCTCTAATAAAATACTTAACTATTGATATTAAAAAATTTAATATTAGTATTGATATAGAAACAATTGAACAAGATGGTTGAAAAGAAATATGAAATCGGAGATAGTATAACATTTAGAATAGAGGTTCGTGATACTAATAATGAATTAGCAGACGCTGATGATATTTACCTTGATATTGTGGATTTTGATAATAATAAAGTGATAGAAAATAAACCTATGAACCATGAAGCTACGGGTGAATACACTCTTAATGTTTATTTATCAAATACTTCTTTCCAACCGGGCGGTCATTATGCTATAATACATGGTACTTCAAGTGGCTATCATTTTTATGAAGAAAAATTCTTTTATATAAATCCGAGTAGAAAGAAATGAGTGATTATGGAGATATTAATGTAATTAGGCATATATTAGAACTTGATGTTGGCGAGCAGGAAGAGAAATTACTATATTTAAAAGACCTTGCTAATGTATGGTTAAACACATTTTATCCCTCCGATATATTGGATGAAGTAGGTTCAGATGCAAAAGATGCAGCAGTCAATTTCTATACAGCATATTTATTTACGATAAGTACAGGTGGATTTACAGAAGAAGTGCCATCATCAGCGAGTGAATTCAAAAGAATAGGGGAAACTTATCTTAAACAAGCTATGAATTCTATAGGTGAAATATATAAAATCAGGAAAGTTAATAAATGACTTCATTAATAGATAAATTAAATTCGGTAATGGATACTTTGAAAGATGAAATAGATAATGTACTTAGTGGTTATAAAGTGATGCATTTTTTAAGATTTCCTACCGCTTCTGACTACTTTCCTATATGTTTTATTGTACCTATTAGAATCATTCCTCTTTATAGAGGTGGTTTGTTAGAAGATGATGAATATTCAATTATAGAATTAGAAATACACTTAATTACAAAAGTTCCTTATGATTATAGAGGTGAACGATTACTGAAAGATTTAGATGCTGTCATGGAAAAATTAAGAACATTACGTCATGACGAATCTAAATGGTATGAATTGGATTATAAGGGTGGTGTAGATTTAGAATATGCACCAGTCGAAAAATGGATACTACAATCGGCAGTAGTACATGTCAAGGTAGAAGCATAAATTTTGTGTGAGATGCATATACAAAGCGCTCATTGCAATTTTATTGTAAAGATAATATAAAATATTAAGTAATGAAAAATATTTCGCTCACGCTTAAATATATGCGTCTTATGCAATTTTATAATAATATAATATAAGAAGGAGGTAAATTAACATGGCTGAGTATGGTGCGATAAAAGGTTGGAAGAATCGAATCAGGATAGGTTTGGAAAATGCTGTCAATGAGAGTATCTGGCATGATGGTCGTGACCCATTACTAAATTCATTTACTATGGATACTTCTGTGGATATTGATAAAGTGTTCGTTATAGGCACAAGAGATGCGGTGTCTATGATTGAAGGTGTTCAGGAAGTCACGGGTTCATTAGAACGAAATTTATATAGTAAAAATGCAACTTATAATGAGTTCATATATGCAGGTAATAACAGTCATCTCGACTTGCTTACTGCAACAGGTATGTATGGTGAAAGTCTCAAATCATGCAAGATATTGATGAATACAACATCCAATAGTGCATCGGCAAATTATAATAGGGTGATATATGGTGTTAAGTTCCATTCATATAGGACATCCACAGGTGCCGGTGATATAGTTACCGAATCAGTAGATTATGATGCAACGAATATTTCAACACAGTAAATCCATTAAGGTATAATAATATATTTATTAAATATAAGGTGAAGCAAATGAATCTTGAGGAGTACAGAAAGAAAAAGATTAAAAAATATAAATTACCTTCGGGTTTAGAAATAACAACAAGAGATATTTCACCTCTCACTTCATTAAAAATACGAAAGCAATTCAAAGATGAGAGTGATGAGTATTTCTCTCCTGCTCATATTGAAGCGCTATTTAAAGCATATTTAGTTTCACCAGTTATTCCTGATGAAATTACTGTTGAGGATTTTACATCTGAAGATTTTAAGGCTATTCTATCTGCTATTATTAAACAAATTAGATTAACTGATGCAAAGGAACTTGAAGAGATACGAGATGATAACAAGGATTTTTCTACCTGATCCGAGTGGTATGTGAACGATTTGGTTTACGCCCCTCGGATCTGTTGGATGAATATCAAGATTTGAGTTTAATGGAACGATTATATTTGGATTTTTTGGTGGCAACTGCTCGTTCAGAAGAAGGAAGTAAAACTATGAATAGTGAAGAACTCCAAGAACATTTAAGGCGTATGGAAGAGCTTAGGAGGAAAGGTTTATTGAAATGAAATTGGAAGATTACAAAAAGAAAAAAATAGAAAAGATTAAATGTCCAAGTGGATTAGAAGTTACTGTTAATAATATCACACCTTATACATTATTGAAAATATTAGATAAATTAGGGATTAGTTCAACATCTGAAGAAATATATTCTAAACCAGTAATTGATGAATTATTTAAGGTATTTTTACAAGACCCTATCATAGGCAAGGATATAGAGTTGGATGATTTACTACGAGAAGATTATATTTTCTTACATGATTTAATATTTAAGAGAGTGACATTACCGGAAGAATAAATTAAGATAAAGTGCCTGATTATGAATATAATGTAGGAATTAGTATTTCTGGTGCGAGTGTAGTAGATCGTACACTCCAACGATTACAAGCACAAATAACTAAGTTAGCACATAGCACTCGAATAATTTCTAATGCTTATAGAGACTCATTTAAGAATTTTACTCCTTTATTTTCAGGAATAGAAAAGAAACTTCAAGGTGTATATGATGCAAATACAAAGTTAGCTACATCCACTCAGACTATCGCAAGACAACATATAAGTAGTGCAAAGGCTCTTCAGTCTTCCACTGCTTATTATAATAAACTTGATCAATCTCTTAGAGAAACCAGTAAGTGGCAGCAGTCACAAGCTGAAGCTATACAATCTACAATTAAAAATTATGATAAATTTAGTAGTTCGCTTCAAGCAAGTAATAAGCAACAAAAATCAGGTTTAAAAACATTAACTGCTTCTATTAAAAAGCACGATAAGCTCAGTAAGACACTACAAGATAGCACTAAATGGCAGCGTCTAAATGCAGACATTATACGATCTTCGTCTAAGGACTATAATAAATTAAGTAGTACTTTACAACGAGCATATAGGATACAGAAGTCAGGCTCCGGAATAATTCAATCTACTGCACGTAATTATGATAAATTAAGTGATTCATTACAGCGTACACACAAATGGCATCGAAGCGATACAGAAAGTTTTAAGAAAGCAGTCAAACAGTATTCAGCTTTTGGTAACACGATTGATAAAATAGCTACCGGAACAAAACAAATGGCGGATACTCAAAGAGCTGCTGCATCTTCATTCCGAAATGTTAATACTCAACTGGAAAAACAAACAAACATTAATAAACTTCTTAATATATTGTTGAATGCCAATCGGAAAGTTTTTAAAGAAGAAGTACGATCCGGAAGACTAGCTACATTACAATTAAAAGCGGCAACGGAAGTCGAAAAACAGGGTATAAGTGCAGTAAATAAGGCTTTACGTCAGCAATTAAAAGAGCGAGTACGCCAGATAGAAACTGCTCGTTTGTTAGGAAGGGAACTTGATGCTACAACGAAAATGCAAAATTCTGCAATATTGACTTTAGATAAAAGTCTTCGTAGGCACGGTACGACATGGGGTAAATTGGGTGGTGGCATTGAACGTGTAAGTGGTATAGTTAAGAAGGTTGGTATGGGATTTCTTACAACACTTGGTCCCATATTCTTGGTTGATGCTGCTCTCCGCACTCTTGGACAGGTCGTTAACTGGCTGTTTGATCCATTCATATCTTTCGAGAATGCTTTATATGAAGTAAGAAAAACCGCTAATCTTTCAATTGATCAAATGAATGAATTAGGTGATGCATTAACTAAACTGAGTAAGGATATACCTATGGCTGCTACGAGTTTAGCGAATATAGCGAGTGAAGCTGGGCGACTTGGTATTTCAGGCACTCGAAATCTACTTTCTTTTACTGAAGCTGTTGCGAAGTTGAGTATAGCTACTACACTAACAGCAGATCAAGCAGCGGAAGCGTTAGCAAAAATACGTGAAGCGTTTGGATTACCTATTACTGAAATCGAAAAATTAGGTGCTGTCATAAATGAACTTGAAAATACAACAGCAGCAACAACCGAAGAAATAGTTTCAGCAATGAAAAATATAGGCGCTGCGGGTAAAATGATGGGCTTTACAGCAGATCAAGCGGCTGCATTATCTGCTACACTCGTAGCGGCTGGTATGGCAGGTGAACGAGCAGGTACTCGGTTAAGACGTGTATTCCAGCAATTAGCTTCAAATGCTTCTAAGATTACCAAATTTATGGGAAGTCAAGCTGAAGCATGGGCAGAAGCATTAGAGAAAGACCCCATGAAGGCATTAATGATGTATCTTAAAAAACTTAATGAAATACCATCACGTGTTAAAAGAACAGAAAAAGCATACGAACACTTCGGAGAAGTTGCCGGTTTTGCTATTGCTACACTTGCTGAGAATTATCCTCAATTGGTAAAGAATATGGAAATAGCACATGAAGAACTAAAATGGGGTACATCGTTACAAAAAGAATATTCAATTGCTATAACTAAAACATCCGCCAAATTACAAGTATTTCAGAATCGTGCAGAAGCAGCGAGAAGAGAACTGGGTGAAGCGTTGCAACCTTCATTACTAAATGTTAAAGGTGCATTAGTAGGAGTAGAAGAACAAATTGCTAAAGCATTAGAGGTTATTAATAAACTAAACGATGAAGTAGAAGATGCCACAACTGCTACTGATGTTTATGTTCAAGAAATAGATAGACTATATGAGCATGTAAATAAACTACCTTCTGCTTTTGGAGGGTTCTTCTCTTATGTTGGAATTGGAGCCAAGGCTCTTGGTGAATTAAGCGTAGCTTACGGTGATTTTCTTAAAGGTGATTTTCGTAAAGCAGCTTTTCATTTTAATGAAGCACAACGATCTTTATCAATGGGCTTACAGGAATTGAAAGAATCAGCAGAAGATGCGACTAAAGCATTTGAACTTGAGGCTAAAATTTGGGATCAAAGAAATATAGCGTTGAGAGAAGGCGTTGAATGGGTCAAAAAGCAAAATAATGTTAGAAAAAGTGACTTACAGACAATTAAACAGTACGATGAATGGTTAGAAGTCGAACCTATCCTAAGACAAAATATTATTGAAACAGTAAAAGACGAAGGTAAACGAAAAGAAGAATTAAACAAACTCGACATGATTTCTATTGCATTAGCAGAAAAGACAGCAGATGCTATAATTAATGTTTATAATACTCGTGATATTTTAACAGAAAAAGAATTTAAAAATTTTAGAGATATTCAAAATATATTTAAAGCGACACGTAAACTTGGAGAAGAAGAATTAGGACTTTGGGATAAACAATCGCAAGCAAGACGAGCAGAAATAGCTCTTAATGATGAGACTTCATTAACTTATAAAAATGTAGTAAGAACAATTGAAAAATATAACGAAGCTCATGGCACATCAATAAAAATCGGTGAAACAGGTGTTGAAGTGCATAAAGCACTATTGAAAACGGGTCATGACCTTCTATGGATGGGTGACCGATTTGTAATTGTTGAAAAGAAAAAAGCTGATGCGTTTTTTAATACCAATAGGTTACTAAAAGAAAAAGATAAACTTACAGATAAATATCTTGGAACAACTGAAAAGTTACAAATTCAATATGCAAAAGTAGAAGGTGCAATTTTAGATGTAATAAAGGCTGAGGTAGATTTAAAACGTTTAAATAAAGAATTAAAAAGAACATTTGATGATTTGAGTAATTCCACTCGTAACTTATATGAAACTTCTTTAGATATAGTGGATGCATATTTAGGCATGTATGATACTTGGGATGAGATAAAGGATATTGAAGAGAAGGCAACAGGTAGAACTCGAAGTATAATTAGTGAGTATAATAGAGAAGTTAAAACTATTGAACGTTTAGTTAATCAAGCTATAAAATATGAAAAACAGGGTAAAAAGACAGCAGCGTCCGAAAAGATAGTTGAAGCAGCGGTTAAATCTCGATCGCTTGCTGAGCAATTTAAGGAAGAGTCAATGGAGGCTGCTTCTGATGCAGAACGAGAAGCATATAAAGAAGGATGGAGATGGTTAAGTGGTAGTTTAAGATTAATACGAGATAGTACAGTGGGAGTTGGAGATTTGGAGAAGCAGTGGGATAAAGCTACATCTGGTATAACATCATCGCTTCGTGATATTTATGGGGTGCCTAAATCTTTATCAAAAGAAAGTGAACAGTCATTCAAGGATATTCTTGATATATACGATGAAATTGAAAAGAAATCCGGCAAGTTGCCTAAAAACATTAAAGAGATTATAGAAAAAGCAGGTAAAGTTGAAGTTCCTGAAGTTACTGTAACTAAGACTCTACCGGAGCAGATAGCTGATGCTATGAATTATGTGAATAATATGGAAACATCATTAAAAAGCATAACATTGTCTGATGATCTCAAAGAATTACTTGATATTGAAACATGGGATGAGATGCTACAGCGAATAGATGATATAGTTAAAAGGGTAAAAGATATAGATACAGAGAAAGAAATAACTTTAGATTTAAACAGTAAAAATTTCATGGAAGATTGGAATAAAATAGTAGAACAAATAGAAACTCAGCCTATAACTCTTAATATAGAACTTAATGAAGAGGGAAAGAAATTATTAGATATATTTGGTATTGAATTAGCTCCTAAAGTAACGGTAGAAGAAAAAACTGAAAAAGTGCCAGCCGGGACAGAAGCAATCAAAGTCAAATCTAAATTTTATCAATCAATGTGGAATAAAATTACTGAAGAAATATCAACTCCTACTACTATTCCAATAACTAAGGGGGAAAAAATAACAGAAGTTAAAAGACATCAAGTGGATATAAATTTGAAATTTGAAGGTCAGCCACCGCAGGGCATAGATTCACGATATTTGAAAGATGTAATAAGAACCGAAATAGGTAAGGCAGTAAGGTCAACATTTTAATATTGAAATATGACTGAAAATACATCTATTGTAACCTTTGGAAACAATGCAAGTGCGATGGTTATTAGTTATGGATGTGATTATAAAAGCGGTAATATCCCTATTGATATATTAGGAAGAAATAGAAACGATTATCAAGATTTAGGATTGTTTCCTGCTGAACACCATTTTACTTTATATTTACAAAATGAATCACAATATCGTAACTTATTACAAGAATTATATAAACATGAAGAAATAGAATTTGGATATAATGAAACTTCAAAATATTATGGTGTACCTACTCATATACATAAACATCCAATAGAAGCGGGTCGTGTTGAAGATTTATATATTGTAGATGTTGATATTACTTCTGCTGATCCTTTACGGTATGGTCAAAAGTTTGAAATATCTGTTAATTTAGAAAATCAAACTGGTTCATTCAATATCCTTTCTGTGCTTGGTGATACAAAAACGCCGATTGATCTTCATTTTGATGTTTATGATGTGAATAAAACAATGGTTACAGGTTCAGATTCTGGCAGTTCATTATCGTTTGGCAGAGCAGATCAACTTGGATTCGATCATCTCTATATGCATTATGTGGCTATACCACGATGGAGAGATTTTTGGGATAATTATGATTGGCACTCAAAATATATCCTCCCCCCACTTAATTTAACAAGCGGTACAGTTCCATGTGGTGATGGGACAGTTCGATGGGATTGGGGTATTTATCCCTCTCGATTTAAATTGAACCATCTTGATATCGTCCAACATTTATGGTTAAAAGATGATTATTTCTACGATTTTCCAAAAACAGACACTGCTTCTATTTACATACCTTGTACTTGCCCGTGTGATTTAACATTATTAACAGCGCGACTGACGGTTGCAAAAGGGGCAATATTTGTGGATTTAAAAGGAGATACTAATATAGATAAAATTCATTTATTAGCAGATATAAGAGTTCCGATTATTTGGTGTCCTTGGGATGACTGGACTGATGGGATAAACATTTTTATTTGGAATAATATAAATAGTTCTTGGGATTCGCTGGTTACTCGAAATTTAGATATCCGCACTACGGATACTGGTAAAAAACACATTGATATTTCCATGAATTACTCAAGTAATTGGAATACGAGTGGTGGATTAATGCTTTTATTCTATAATCAAAAACTTGGAACCAAAGATAATTCTCCTATTTGTCCTTCAGGATGGGATTTGATGATTGATAATCAGCGATACACTAAAAATACAACTCATGGTGCAATGTCAACTGGTACTAATTACTTACGAATTCGAGTATTTAGAAAAAATCATAGAATAGCTACGATTATACCTCGATATTATGAAATTATGCAATATGGGATTATTAAAGGAATAAATAATATTCCAAACAACACAATTCAAATTCATATAGTTAATGCTGCATCAGATGCAGTAGGAGATTATGTATATCGTACAATAGAAATACCGAGCAATAATTGGTCTGGTGAACATCTTATACCGCTAGCATCAATAAACTATTTACCCAATGCTTCTTATATAGGAATTTTACTACAATTGAAAAAAGAGCTATTAAATGCGGAAACTCTACCAGCAGTTGAGTTATATAATATGCCTAACACAACAACTTTAGAAATATGTGGTGGGGAGATTGAAGTAAATACGAGAATTTATGGCAAACAAAAAGAAAGTGCACAGTATGTTAGTAATACGTATGCAGGTAAATCAATATTTAAAGAATATAGTCAAATAGAAACTTTAAAGGTTATTGAAATTCATGATGAATTAGAGCCTTTAAGAATAACTCGACTACAAGGACAGTGGATACAGGGTCATTATGAACTAAATAGTAAAATAAGTGATAAATTTACATTCAATCCTTTTGAAAATGTGTATAATAGTTATTATGAAAAATCAAGTGGAGTAAATATATCATCCTCATCTATTAACTTAGGAGATGGTTTTATAGCATATTTAATTTCACCAAATTTCCCCATTATTGATGTTCCCACTTTATATTTAAATGGTAATGTTTCAAAAGTTTATGTTTCGGGTGAAAATGAATCATTTTATGAAGTAAGTTATATTAGTAATCACACAGGCTATATAGGCTCACCTGAGATAGATTTAAGAGGATATGAACGATTCTTCTTGAAGCTTGAAGGTGGTAGTTTTTCTGGTCTTTATGTTAGTTGTGACTTAGGTAGTATGTATAATCCTCTTCCTTGGGCTATTCCTAACGGTCCCACTACTTATTATTATTCAAAAGATAAAAATATTAATACAACACTAACTCTTAAATACAGAGCTGCTTATTATACATGACAAATATCAGTTCAGTATGGCAAATAGGAAATACTACTTTTAATGCAATAGAATTTGATGAGGATACCACACTTGCTACCATTCATGCTAAATTCATAGGAGAAAGAGGGAGTTTTGTATCACAAGAAGTAAGTGGTGCAACTTTAAGAGTTAAAGCCTATTCTAAAAATCTTAGTTCGTTAATACAAGAGTTACATAGTACCGATAAATTGAAATTACAAAGATATGATGGCTATGTTCAGTATGTTGAATTCGATAGGAGAAATTCTCGATTAGAAGCACCTATTCTTCATAATAAAGAAATGGATTTGGAATTCATAGCTACTGACCCGTATAAGTATTCTTCGATTGAAAACTCAACAAGCTTTAAATTAAATGATACTGAAACAGAAATAACTTTAAATGTAGATGGAGAAGTTAAGACCCCATTAGAATTTGCAATAAATAGTTATAGATTAGCTTCAGCAATAAAAAGTTTTTCGTCAACCGGCAAATCATATAGTGTCACAGGTTATAGTGTAATTAAAGCAAGTGAATGTGATATAAAAGCACTAAGAAGTATACCTAATGCTGATTGGTTTGATATGAATGGTCTATTATTTCCAAGTTATAAAAATGAAAGTGGATGGAAATGGCAGGAACTTAATATAGGACAGAAAAAACTTTTAGATTATGCAGATTCGCAAGTATTTTGGAATCGTATTCCCGTTAGTAAACCATATGTTGCTAATTTTATTGCTGTCAAATCTACCGGTGCAGTAGATAGAGATATTATATTAAAAATCCATTATTTACAATTGTATATAACTTATGGTCGTGAATATATTTTTGATCGCATTAGAAAATCGAATGGCTGGAGTTTATCAGTTTGGAATTCTAATCTAAGCGAGTGGCGGGTAATTCAAACAAATATTCAGAACTTTGGTGATGCTCAGTTTATTCATTTAAATAATTATGATGGGAATCCTATTTTAATTGGATACAAAAACACACTTCAATATGATTATGATTATCATAAATCTCATCTCGCCTTCAATCAGTTTCAAATCGGATTAAGAGGTTTCTCTTTAGTTTCAGTTATTCAAAAACCCGATACTGATTATTTTGCTCCCCTTGAAGTAAAAATTGCAGGCAGTCAGAATTTCAATGGTAAAATGTATATAAATATCTATCCAGCAACTATAATTGATGTCAATAATCGCTCTTTTTATCCTAATATAATCTTAGAATCGTTTACTATTGATGGAAATAATTGGTCTAACACTCATACTTTTAGATTTAATCCTTCTGGTTATGATACTTTCGCTATTGAATTAAACCCTAACTATAATGGTACTATTCCAAAGGTAAATATCTATAATACTTCTACCGCTGGTGATGGACTAATATTTTATGAAAAAACAATTGCTGGCGAACAAATATTTAATGTTACACATAGTTATGAAACTATAGTAAAACAAATAAAATATAAAACACCTGTTAAGAATTTTAAAATTAGAAGTCTATTAGATAGAAGTACAGAATTAGTTTTTAATGGTGCGTTTGTAGGTGAAATTGGACATTATAATGATTCTAACTATTATAGGTTTAATCCTTTTCAATATAAACAAGTTGATAGTTGTATATTAGAAAAATCATCGGGCGCAGAAGTCAATGCTTCCCAAATAGTTTTAGATTCGAGTGAGTGGGTTCAGTTTGGATTATATTCATTAGTTCCATTTGCTAATATACCCGAAGGTCATTGGAACGGTACCGGGAATATAAGTGCATATATAACCCTTAATAGTACAAGTGATGTTAATTATATGTACGATGTATTGTTTGTCAATTCTCCCTATAAATTTCCTCTTTATAATAATGAATGTATTCTTTTGGGTAAATCACATTTCTTTTTACATTTAATTGCTACTACTTCTACCACAATAACAAATATTGATATTCAAGCACCTGTAAGTTTTGCAAATAAGGGTTTTGTTTATCTTTATCCAAACAAAGAGAATAAAATATTTATAAGCTATGATAATCTTAACAGTAACGCTTCCATTAGGTTAACTTGGCGTAATGCTTATTTATGAGAAAAAGAACACGAGCGATATGTGGAATAGCAATTTGTGGTTATACGATATGTGGTGATATTTCATATTATTTACCAACT
>Ga0190304_1000777_pt1 | contig 14782 bp, 17 predicted proteins | sample 48700712_MG_FD_161670 | JGI IMG/M metagenome (GOLD analysis project Ga0190304, IMG submission 161670) | Hydrothermal vent sediment bacterial communities from Southern Trench, Guaymas Basin, Mexico - 4870-07-1--2_MG | ecosystem: Environmental > Aquatic > Marine > Hydrothermal vents > Sediment ... | reverse complement strand
ATTTTTCGATTGCTTCGTTTCCTGTGGAAGCAGCATCCACTTCGTAGCCTCTGGCTTCCAGTATTAGTTTTAAGACTTCGATTATGTTTTGGTCGTCGTCTACTATTAGTATCCTTACTTTCTCTTCCATTAATTTTCACCTCCAATTACTGAGTATGACATGATTGAAGAGCAGTTTGTTTCCCATGATTATACGCTTCCCTCAGTTCTCTTATGCAATCTGCAAAAACTATGGGTCCTTCTAAATTGTATTTTAAACCCAATTTAATGCAGAAAGCTTTCAAAATCGCTTTCTCTAAAATTATAGCCGAGCCCAATATTTGTCCTCTTCCAGAACCTAACAAATTTCTTAATTCCATCGAAAAAACTTCTAAATTGTTCGGTATATCCTCTAGAGGACATTTTCTCTTTTCAAGATAATTGTAAATTATACTTGCGTTTACGTCCCCTAAAGAATATCGTATTACCTGGTCTATGACCTGCACTAGAAGTTTGTCAAATTTCTCTATAGCAGATACGTCAGCGTTTTTTAGTGTCATCATGTGGGAAATGATTATTTTTTGAAAAAAGTGTTATGAAAGCATAATATTTATGGGAAATAAAGGTTTTCGAGTTCATGTTTTTGCGTAGGCTGCTACTGATTTTGGAAAGCCCACTAGAATTGTTTGTTTTCCCTTCATTTTTGATGTCAGTGGCAAAGATATTTTTACAGTTGTTCCATTGCCCACGGTGCTTTTTATTGAAAGTTTTCCTTCATGAGCTTCGATTATCCGTCGACATATTGCCAAACCAAAACCCATGCCCTTTGCTTTTGTGGTGAACAAAGGTTTTCCAATTTTTTTCAAAATTTCTTTTGGTATGCCTATTCCAGTATCTTTAAAGCTGATTACCAAAGTGTCTTTCGCTTTCCTACTTTTTATTATGATTTTGCCACCGTTTGGCATAGCATCTACCGCGTTTTGTAAAATATTGACGAACGCTCTTTTCATCTTATTTACATCAACTTTAATTATGTGACGCTTGCATGTTTCATCAATTATTTCAACACTTTGAGGAATCCTAATCGAGGATAAACTCCCTTTTAGCAATGTTTTTACGTCTATTTCGTTTAATTCTAGTATTAATTCTCTTGAATAGTCTTGAAGGTCGTTAATGATTTTGTTTGAATAGGCAATGTTTTCTTCTATTATTTTCAACATTTTCTTTTCTGTATTGTCAAGTTTTGATTTTGCCTTGGTTTTTAAATAGTAAACCGCGCCTGCAATTCCCATGAGGGGATTTCTTAAGTCATGTCCAACCATCCCAGCCAATTCGCCAATAGCTGCCAATCTTTCTGATTGTAAAAGTTTCAATTGAGTTTCTTTCAGTTCTTTACTTTTCTTTTCAACCAACCCTTCAAGACTGTGAGTATATCTTTTAAGCTTCTTTTCTCTCAATTTTTGTTCTGTAATGTCCCTAACTACTGCCCACATTCCCTTTGGTTTTCCATTCCCATCTTTTATAAGCCAAGCTTTTAATGCAACTGGAAAAATTTTTCCATCTTTTCTTATGTATTCCTTTTCGTATTCGCTTGAATAGCCCTTCCGGATAACTTGTTCCTTTATAATCCTTTCTTCAATTTTGTGCCATTTCTCAGGGGTTATTTGGTGGAATGTCATTCTCTTTAACTCGTTTTTTGAGTAACCAAGCATGTTCAGATATGCGTGATTACAGTCCACTATTTTTCCATGCATATCCACCATTACTATGCCATCGAGGCTTGTTTCAAATAATTCTCTAAACATTTTTTCTGACTGTCTAATTCTTTCTTCATCCCGTTTTCGTTGGGTAATATCTCTAACAATAATTTGTATTCCTACAATATGCTTATCGATTTTTATTGGGTTACCGCTGTACTCAGCAAAGGCTATTCCTTTAGGCGTTTTTATTTCAACTTCGCCGCTGACAAGCTTTCCTTTGCTTAACTTTTTAATTTCTTCGAAAACTGTTGAATGGTAATCTTGGGAGACAAAGTCTAATGCGTTTTTGCCTATGATTTCTTTTCTTTTCACTCCATAGTTTTCGCAAGCTTTATTCACGTTAACTATTTTTCCCTTTAAATCTAACAACACTATGATGTCTTTCGCGTTCTCGAAAAGACTTCTATATCGTTCCTCAGAACTCCTTAACATCTCCTCCATTTTTTTCCTTTCAGTGATGTCTCTTGCGATGAGTGTTAGAAAAACGCCTTCCTCGGTTGTCCACACAGAGTAAGAAAACTCTAATGGAAATGTGCTTCCATCTTTACGAACCCCAACAGTTTCAAAGGTTTTTCCCACAAAACCTTCTCTGGAGATTATCGCTTCTTCTGCATGTAAGCTGCCATGCTTTCCAAAATGTGAAGGCATAATTTTCGTCACAGGTTTACCAACAATTTCCTCCGATGAATATCCGAAAATTTTTTCTGCCGCCTTATTCCAAAAAACTATTTTTCCTGATATGTCTATGGGAATTATGGCATCAGAGGCGTAATTTATTATGGAACGGAATATGTCTTCATTTCTATATTCACTAAAGCCTTTGCTTTCTCTCTTTGGCACTTGCCAATTCCCCAGTTTAACGTCTAGACTAATTGTTATGGCTTTCCAACAAAATCATAAATTCTTTATGAACCTCCGCTATTGATTAATGCTCACGCTAAAATTTTAAAAACTTCTTTTACAATAATCGCCTCTGATATGAAGTTCAAACATAATAAACAAGAATCGGGAACTTTTACCATGTCTTCAGAATAAAGGCTGTTAGCAAATCTTACTTTCTTTTGTTCGCCCATCAGAAAACTCATAAACTTTCGCTAACTTAAAACTACGTGTTATGGTAAACAGCCGAACAAAACCTAAAATTTATGTGCGAAAAGCTAAAAGTTCTGACAAAGAGGCAGTGTTCAATTTTTGCAGAAAAACGTGGAGTTGGGGCGACTATATACCAAAAGTTTGGGACAAATGGCTTAAAGAGAAAAATAGCATAGTCTTTGTCGCAACCATTAACAAGGTGCCCGTAGGAATTTCCCATTTAACAATAGATAAACCTAGCGAAGTGTGGCTGAGTGGGGCGAGAACAGACCCCAATTATAGACGGATGGGTGTAGCTACAGCTATAACCAAAAAATGTTTAAAATATGCTCAAGTTAGAGGTGCAAAAATCGCCAGACTAGTAACGGAATCAAATAATAAGGCTGCACAAAGGGTGCTGCGAAAACTGGGTTTCCAGCCGATAACGGAGTTTGTAGAGGCAAAAACCGAGAACATAACAAAGGAAGTAAGCGAAAATTCGAGATGGGCAGAAGTGAAAGATATCAATAGTGCATGGGCATATCTGCAGAACTCCGAGGTTTATCGTGAATCTGCCGGTTTATACACTGTTTTGTTTCATTGGTATTCGCTGGAAAAAGAGGATTTAGAAAAGTTTGTAAAGCAGCGAAAAGTGATTTTACATGAAAACAGTAAAGGCGTAGACGGTTTAGTTTTAATTGATAACGCCTCATCGCGAGAATGGCGGGAAAAATCGCTCCAAACATGCTATATCGACGGTGATTACACAGCAGCGTTAGACATGTTAAAATTTCTTGAAAACCACTGCTACACTATAGGTATTCAGAAAATTTACGCTTTCACGTGCAACTATAAGCCTATTGTAAAGGCTTTAGATAAACTTGGATTTGAAATTGATGAGCCAACAGACATAGTTTACGCAAAAAAGTTAGTTTAATTTTTACGAGGAGATATGTTGAATGAATTTTTCAGGAGTATACTGCAGTATTCCTCTAGCGTGATAAGCGAATCCTCGGGCAACTAGAACTTTCAAAATCTTTTCTGGGCATAGACGCTGTTGTATTAGAAGCTCCAATGCATGCGTGTAATTGCGGTTAAGCTCTCTTACTGCTAAAACTTGTTGCTTGTGGGATAAGGCATAGTCTTTACATTCAACAAGATAAGCCAAGGACATATCAGACTTAACCGCTAAAACATCACAATGATTTCTCCGAGTGAAAACGATGTATCCTCTCTTCTTAAAGGCTTCAGCAACCATATCCTCAAGAATAGTACCGCTCAATGGCAATCACTTCCACTTTTCTCAACCGGGCTAACTGCTTAAATTTCAGCGTAGACATTAATATTTCCCTAGTAAGGTTTAAATAAAGTATGGTTTATTTCGTAGTTTAGCTTCAACAAACTACGGATGGCAGCAAATGTCAAAAGAATTCCGCCACATAGTTCGAATAATCGACACAGACGTAGACGGCACCCTAAAAGCACCATACGCCCTAACAAAAATCAAAGGAGTAAACCTAAACCTTGCAAACGTAATCTTGAAAAAGGCAGGAATAAACGCTGATGTGCGAGCTGGTTTTCTAACAGAAACCGAAGTTGAAAAGATAGAAGAGATAATAAAAGACCCCGCAAGGCACGGGCTTCCAAGCTGGCTTCTTAACAGAAGGAAAGATTTGAAAACTGGAAAAGACATGCACCTAATCAGTGCAGACCTTGTTTTGAGAACGAAAATGGACATAGACCAAATGAAAGAAATAAAATCGTGGCGAGGATACCGGCACGCTTACGGCTTAAAAGTCCGCGGGCAAAGGACAAGAACAACTGGAAGAAAAGGTAAGGCTGTGGGTGTTAGAAGGAAGAGCATTGGAAGGGCAGGAAGTAAGTAGTTATGGGGGATCCAAAAAAGCAAAAGAAAAAGTATGAAACTCCACGTTTTCCATGGAGAACAAATGTTCTCCAAGAGGAACTTAAGCTTCTAGGCCAATATGGCTTGCGAAACAAGCATGAACTGTGGCGACATAAAACCATGCTTTCAAAGTTTAGAGGTATAGCCCGCTCTCTTATTGGTAAAAGCCCAGAAGAACGCAGAAAAATGGAACAAGAACTTTTAACAAAGCTCAAAAAGCTTGGCGTTCTCTACGAAACCGCAGTTTTAGACGATGTTCTAGACCTTACAATAGAGGACATTCTTGAACGCCGCCTTCAAACAATAGTTTTCCGCAAAGGCCTCGCCAAAACAATCTATCAAGCCCGTCAACTAATAACCCATGGACATATAGCCATAGGAAACCAGAGAGTGACCGTGCCCAGCTACCTAGTGAAAAGAGAAGAAGAAAACAAAATAACCTACACGTCGAAAAGCCCATTGGCTAATCCAAACCATCCCATAAGACAAACAATAACCGTCGTGACATCTGAAGCGGGAACAAAAGAAAAAACAAAAGAGGAAGCACAATGAGCAGCTCAAGTAAAAAAGCAGAACGATGGGGCGTAGTCCACATCTACAGCTCATATAACAGCACCATAGTCCACATAACAGATATATCAGGCGCAGAAACCATCGCAAGAACATCCGGAGGCATGTTTGTAAAAGCAGACAGAATGGGCCCCTCACCCTACGCAGCTATGCGAGCCGCAACAGAAGCTGCAAAAATAGCAAAAGATAAAGGAATAACCGCCATACACATCAAAGTAAGAGCACCAGGAGGTTCAGGACCTAGAACACCGGGTCCCGGAGCACAAGCAGCCATAAGAGCCTTAGCGAGGGCAGGTTTTCGCATAGGACGGATTGAAGAAGTTACACCTATCCCGCATGATGGCACACGAAGACCTGGAGGCAGAAGAGGAAGAAGAGTTTAGCCAATTGTTGCCTTTCGGGTCTGATAGAAAAATTGAAATAATGCACCCGTGTTCTATTCAACGGCACAACAATTACCTCAATTATTATGGAGCGATAAACGTTTGGAAATAAAAGTGCTTGAAAAAGACGATTCTAACATGCGTTTTCTAGTTAAGGGAGTTGACGTTCAATATGTAAACACTTTAAGACGCCTAATGCTTGCTGAAGTTCCATGCATGGCGATAGACGAGGTTGTCGTAATAGAAAACTCCTCAGTTTTACAAGACGAGTTTATAGCCCACAGGCTTGGATTGATTCCCCTCAAAACAAATTTGGATGAGTATAACTTACCAGAAGAATGCCCATGTAAAAGCGAGTTTGGATGCAACCTTTGCAGAGTAACACTTACGCTAGATGCAGAAGCAAAGGAAGGAACGAGAACTATTTATTCTGGAGAACTTATCTCGGAAAACCCTGAAATAGTGCCGGTTAAGGAGAACATTCCGATAATGAAGCTGACTAAAGGCCAGAAATTGAAACTTGAGGCGTACGCAAGACTTGGAAGAGGGAAAAAACACGCAAAATGGCAACCAGTCTCCCTGTGCGCTTACAAATACTTCCCGAAAATTGAGATTCTTGAAAAGAACTGCGACAATTGCGGAAAATGCGTTGAAATCTGTCCGCGAAAAGTTCTTGCAAAGACTGATGGTAAAGTGGAAGTTCGCGATTTGATGGCTTGCACCCTTTGCCAAGATTGCGTGGAAGCTTGTCCGAAAAATCCTCCAGCAATCCAAGTAAAGTGGGAAAAAAACAGTTTTATATTTAATTTGGAATCAACTGGTGCACTTCCACCAGAAAGAATAGTTAAAGAAGCCCTTAAAATCTTGGATGGGCAACTGAAAGAAATTGAAAAGCAGATAAGGTGAAGAAAGTGAAGAAAGTTAGAGCAACAAACCCGGAGCTTATAAAACTTATACGGTTCTTAAGGAAGCAAAGCAGTGAAAACAAGGCAGATATTTGGCGTGACGTGGCAGAAGATTTAGCCAAACCCAAAAGAAAACGTGTTGCCGTCAACCTAAGCCGTTTAAACAGACATACACAAAAAAATGATGTAGTGGTTGTTCCAGGCAAGGTTTTGGGAGCAGGAAAAATTGACCATCCAATAACCGTTGCGGCTTTGGCTTTTTCCGAAAAAGCTAGGGAAAAAATTTTAGCCGCGAGGGGAAAATGTTTGCCGCTGTTTAAATTAATTAAGAAAAATCCAAAAGGCTCAAACGTTAAGCTAATAGGGTGAAAACAATGCAAGCACTAAACAAACCCGTCGCCATAATAAACGCTGAAGGCCTTATTCTCGGCAGAATGGCTAGCATCATAGCTAAAAGGCTCCTAAAAGGCGAAGAAATAATAGTGGTTAATGCCGAAAAAGCTGTGATTTCTGGCAAGAAAAAAAGCAAAGTAATGGAAGCCAAGGAGTTTCTGGAGGTAGGGCATCCGAAAAAGGGTCCTTTCCATTATAGAAGACCGGACAGAATTCTAAGGAGAACTGTTAGGGGAATGCTTCCCTATAAACAGCCCAAAGGCAAACAAGCCTACAAAAGACTTAAAGTGTTTATGGGGATACCTGAAGAACTTGAAGGGAAAAAAATGGAAAGTTTACCCGAAGCCCATGCTAAAAAATTGTCATGTTCGTTTTTCACTCTTGGCGATTTTGCAAGAGAAATAGGGTGGAATCCAAGGTGAGGTGGAAATGCCAGCAAAAAAGGTTTTAGTTATTAGTGGAAAAAGAAAAACAGCTATTGCGAGAGCTGTTGTAAAACCAGGAATTGGAAAAATCCGCATAAACCGCATTCCGCTGGAAATTTTTGAACCCGAAATCGCCCGCGAAAAAATTATGGAGCCTCTCATACAGGCGGGAGATGATATTTGGAAACAGTTGGACATTGACATAAAGGTTTCTGGCGGAGGCTACATGGGACAAGCAGAGGCTGCAAGAATGGCTCTTGCTAACGCTTTATTAAAGTGGACAAAAAGCAAACATTTACGCTCAGTGTTTGTTGAATATGACAGAACAATGGTTGTTGGAGACCCTCGCCGAAAAGAACCGAAAAAGTTTGGAGGGCCAGGAGCTAGAGCTAGAGACCAGAAAAGCTACAGATAAGATGAGTGATGTAAGATGATAATACCTGTTAGATGTTTTACGTGCGGCAAATTGATAGCCGATAAATGGGAAGAATTTTCCAGAAGAGTTAAAGCTGGGGAAGATGCAGGCGAAGTTTTGGATAGCTTGGGAATTAAAAGGTATTGTTGTAGACGAATGCTTTTATCCCATGTAGAAATTATCGACGAAGTCTTAAGGTTTTATGAAGAGGCAGAAAAAAGAAGAGAGGCAAGAGGCTATTACTAAAATGGAAAGGAAGAAACATGTCCACGGTTATTGAAGATGTAATCGCCAGAAAAGTTTTCAACAGCAGAGGAGACGAAACAATAGAAGTAGACGTCGTAACAACTTCAGGTTTTGGAAGAGTCTCTGCTCCAGCTGGAGAAAGCCGTGGAAAAGCAGAAGTAGTCTACTACCCAACAGGCGAGGTGGACGAAGCAATAAAAAAGGTTGACGAGCTAATTGCTCCAGAACTTGTAGGGTTAAATGCTGAATTTCAGGAAGAAATAGACAAGACACTACACGAAATTGATGGTTCCAAAGATTTTAGAGTTATAGGTGGAAACACAGCCTTTGCAGTTTCTTTAGCCGTAGCGGAAGCCGCAGCAAATTCTCATGGTATGCTTCTTTTCCAATATCTAGGAGGGCAAATCGTTAACGAGCTTCCCTATCCCTTGGGAAACACTATAAGTGGCGGAAGACACACACGAGGAAAATCACCGGATATACAAGAATTTTTAACGCTTCCATATGGAGCTGAATCCTTCCTAGAAGCAGCAACAGCAAACGTTCAAATTCATAAGAGAATTGGCGATATTTTGAGAAGGAAGGATAAACTTTTTAGTGGAGGAAGAAGCGACGAGGGAGCCTGGGTTGCGAATGTTGTAAATTCTGAAGCTTTTGAAGTTTTGTCAATGGCATGTGAAGAGGTAGGCAACGAGGTAGGCTTTGAATGTGGTTTTGGAATAGATATAGCCGCTTCTTCCCTTTGGAGTGAAAAAGAGAAGTTGTACGTTTATTCTAGAGAACGAAAAAAGCGAGATTCTGGAGAACAGCTTGAATATGTTTTAGAACTTATCAGAAAATATCACCTGGTCTATGTTGAAGACCCATTCCACGAAGAAGACTACGAAAGTTTCGCAGAACTCACAAAGAAAGCTAAAAACTGCCTAATTTGCGGCGACGACTTGTTCGTAACAAACACTGAAAGATTAAACCATGGAATAAAGATAAACGCAGCTAACGCTATTATAATAAAAGTTAACCAGGTGGGCACGTTAACAGATGCTTTAGAAGCAATAGAACTTGCAAAAAGAAACGGGTACGTACCCGTCGTGTCCCACCGTTCAGGCGACACTTGCGATTGGCACATAGCCCATCTGGCTATAGCCTTTAAATGCCCCATAATAAAAACCGGCATTGTTGAGGGCGCCAGAATTGCAAAAATAAATGAGTTAATAAGAATAGAGGAATTTCTCGGAGATAGAGCCAAAATGGCAAGTCTTCCAGTTCACTAGGGGAGGAAAAAATTTGTCAGAAGATGAAGAGATTAAAGAGATAAAGGAAGAGAAATCTGAAGATAGAATTACGGCAACAACCGAGGAAGAACTTTTACTTCCCAGAGACACATTACTATCAGCTGGAATCCACATTGGAACAAGAATGAAAACAGGCGACATGGAACAGTTCATATACCGCGTAAGACCAGACGGACTATTCGTTTTAGACGTTAAAAAAACCGATGAACGCATAAGAGTTGCCGCTAAGTTTCTGTCAAGATTTGAACCTTCAAAAATTGCTGCCGCAGCGGCTAGACTTTACGCTCAAGAACCCGCCAAACGCTTCTGTGAAGTAACTGGCGCAATTCCAGTTGTTGGACGTTTTATTCCTGGACTTTTGTCCAATCCCTTGTATCCAAACCGAATCGAACCAGAGGTTATAATAGTTTCTGACCCCAGGGCAGATTCACAAGCCGTAAAAGAAGCCTCTTCACTGGGCATACCAGTAATCGCCTTATGCAGTACTGACAACGAATTTTCAGGTATAGACTTGGTTATTCCAACAAACAATAAGGGAAGAAGAGCTTTAGCAGTTATTTACTGGCTTTTGGCAAGACAAGTGTTGCGGGAGCGAGGCGAACTTCCCCCAGACAAGGATTTGCCATTAACAATCGATGATTTTGAAGCAAAAATCTTTAGGGAGGAAACCTAAAGCAATGGCAAAGATTCGGCGTCCAACTCAAGCTGGAGCATTTTACGAAGGAAACGCCGAATCATTAAAAAAGCAGATAGAAGACTGCTTTCTCCACAAGTTTGGACCTGGAAAAATTCCAGAAGTTGTTGAGGCTGGGACTAGAAAAATTGTAGGTTTAGTTTGTCCTCACGCTGGTTATATGTTTTCGGGTTCGGTGGCAGCCCATGCTTATTATGAGCTTGCTTTGGATGGTACGCCGGAAGTTTTTGTCATTTTTGGTCCTAACCATACTGGTTATGGTAGCGCTTTGGCTGTTATGAATGAAGGAGTTTGGCATATGCCTTTAGGTGATGTTGAAATTGACAGCGAAACGGCTAATCAGATTGTTCGGGAATCTAGAATAGTGGATGTTGATGATTCTGCGCATCGTTTTGAACATTCAATTGAGGTTCAACTTCCCTTTCTCCAGTATCTTTACGGTTCAAAATTTAAAATAGTGCCCATTTGTTTTTTGATGCAGGATTTGTCTTCAGCTAGAGAAGTTGGACAAGCTGTGGCAAAAGTTTTAGCTGACAAAAACGCGGTCATTATTGCTTCTTCTGACATGACACACTATGAGCCGCATGAAAGAGCCGCTAAAAAAGATAGACTGGCTTTAGAAGCTGTTGAAGCCATGGATGAAGCCAAATTTTATTCCATTATTGAGACGCAGAGAGTAAGTGCGTGTGGCTACGGCCCCATAGCGGCTTTGATTACTGCTGCAAAAATTCTGGGAGCGAAAGAGGCAAAATTATTATGTTATAAGACCAGTGGAGATGTAATTGGTGACTACTCAAGTGTGGTTGGGTATGCCGCCGTTTCCTTCAAAAAATAGTGGTGTAGAATGGGGGTAGTTGCCTCAGCTCCCGCCAAAGTCATACTATTCGGAGAACACTTTGTAGTTTACGGTGAACCCGCCATAGTTTTAGCCATAGACAAAAGAGCCTATGCAAAAGTGGAACTTCGCCAAGATAAACAACTCCATATACATTCTAAAAACTTGAACCTTACCGCACACTACGAAAACGGCATTCTAAAAATAGAACATGGCAACGAAAAAGAAGCTAAATTAAAGTTTAAACCAGTCAAAATGGCTGTTGACAAAGTTTTGGAAAAATATGGAAAGCAGGTTGGGTTAAACATCGAAATAGAATCAAAGGTTCCAGTTGCCGCTGGACTGGGTTCTTCAGCAGCCGTCGCAGCCTCTGTAACAGCAGCCGTTGGCGCCCTTTTAAAAGTTGAAATGCCAAAGGAAAATGTTTTCCGCATAACCTACGAAGCTGAAAAGGTTGTGCACGGCACTCCTTCAGGAATAGACCCAGCCATATCCACTTTTGGCGGTGCTCTTTTGTTTCAGAAAGACACGGGGTTTAAATCATTAGATGTTAAAATGGAAATCCCCCTAGTTGTTGGCAACACCGGAGTTGCGCGGTCCACGCGTTTTCAAGTTGAAAAAGTGCGAAATCTGAAAGAAAAGTATCCGCAAGTGGCAACTCCGATTTTTTTAGCTGCACGTGAAATTGTTTTGAGAGCTGTTGACGCTTTCAAAGACAATGATTTGGAAACTCTTGGAGAGCTTATGAACATAAACCATGCGCTGCTTTACGGCTTGGGAGTTTCAGATGAATCTTTGGAGTGGCTTATAAATGCTGCACGAAAAGCTGGAGCATTAGGTGCAAAGTTAACTGGCGCTGGAGGTGGCGGCTGCATGATAGCTTTGGCAAGAAACGAAAATCTGGAGAGCGTGTTGGAAGCCATTCAACGAGCTGGTGGAACCCCTTTTATAGCAAGAAAAACCGATGAAGGAGTGAAAATTGAGCAAGGCTAAACTCACAATCTTGAAAATCGGTGGTTCTGTAATCACAGACAAGAACGAAGAGCTTGCTGCACGGTTAAAAGACATAAACCGTTTAGCAGATGAAATAAAAAACGCCAACACCAAAGACTTGATAATCGTTCACGGTGGCGGAAGTTTTGGACATCCTCTCGCTCAAAGATACGCCATAACCGACGGGTTTAAGGAAGAAACCCAAAAGATTGGTTTCGCCGAAACCCATCATGTTATGACCGTGCTTAACGGCTTGTTTATGGACGCCTTAATTTGGCGGGGTGTTCCAGCAGTAAGCATAACACCGTCATCATGCATACTGACTAAAAAGGGTAGAATATTCTGCTTTGAAGAAAAACCACTAAAAACGGCTCTAAAAACGGGTTTCCTACCCGTCATGTACGGTGACGCAGTTCTTGATGCTGATTTGGGTTTCACAATATTATCTGGCGACCAACTTGTTTCCTACATCGCCCAAAGACTGAATGCAAAAAGAATTGTTATAGGCGTTGACGTTGACGGGTTATATGACGCTGACCCTAAGGTCGAGAAAAAGGCGAAAATGTTTACGCATTTAACATTAGAAGAGCTGAAAAAGCTTCGAAAAACTCTTGGAAAATCTGCTGCTTGTGATGTTACAGGTGGCATGTTTGGCAAAATAAGCGAACTCCTACCAGCCATAGAACAAGGAATTCCAGTAAAAATTGTGAACGCAGCAAAGCCAAATTATATTTACAAGGTTTTAAAAGGAGAAAAAGTGGAAGGCACTTTAATAGAGAAGGAATAGCTTTGACTAAAGAAACAAGAAAAAGAAAGGCAGACCACATTAGAATCTCTTTAAATCATAATGTTCAAGCGAGAAAAGTAACCACAGGCTTTGAAGACACCCATCTAATTCACAACGCATTACCAGAAATCGACAAACAAGACATAGACCTATCCACAACAGTTTTCAACCATAAATTTTCTGCACCCTTAATAGTGGGCGCCATAACAGGTGGAACTTCAGAAGCCGCCAAAATTAATGCTGCAATAGCTGAAGCCGTTGAAGAGTTAGGGTTGGGAATGGGTGTTGGAAGCCAAAGAGTCGCCATAGAAGACAAGACACTTGAAAAGACTTTTGCCATAGCCAGAAAGAAGGCTCCAACAGCCTTTTTAATTGCAAATCTTGGCGGAGTGCAACTTGTTCACGGCTATGGCTTAAAAGAAGTTAAAAAAGCCGTTAAGATGATTGACGCAGACGCTATTGCAATACATTTGAATCCCCTTCAAGAAGCTGTCCAACCAGAAGGGCAAACACGCTTTGGAGGAGTGCTTGAAAAAATTGGCGAAATTACAAAAGAACTGGGAAAGCCTGTTATAGCCAAGGAAACTGGTGCGGGAATAGCGGCTGAGGAAGCCAAAAGGCTTGAGGCTGCCAATGTTGAAGGAATAGACATAAGCGGTGCAGGCGGCACAAGTTTTGCAGCAGTTGAATATTACCGTGCAAAGGGAAAATCGAACAGTTCGCAACGTAGGCTAGGAGAGGTTTTCTGGGACTGGGGAATACCTACTGCCGTAAGCCTAGTGGAAGTATCGCAATCAGTTAATATTCCAATAATCGCTTCTGGAGGAATCCGCAGTGGCGTCGAAATGGCTAAAGCTTTGGCTTTAGGCGCAAGTTTAACAAGCATTTCAAAGCCGGTTTTAGAGGCTGCTGTTAAAGGTGTTAAAGAAACAAAACGGGAACTTTTGCTTTTGATAGAAGAGTTAAAAAATTCCATGTTCCTTGTAGGTGCAGACACTGTTCAAGCTTTGAAGGAAAAGCCAGTTGTGATAACTGGAAAAACGGCTGAATGGCTTAGGCTTAGAGGTTTTAACATAGAAGTTTACGCAAAAAGAGGGAAATAGCTTTGGACATTGAAAAAATTCTCGCGCAAAAAGCTGCAATAATCGATAAAACAATTGAAAAGTATATTCCCAGAAAATTCTCGAAAAACGCCATACTTTTCAAAATAAACCCGCCACGCTTCGCCTATAATCTAGAGGCTATAAACAAAGCAATAGCGGAACCAATTTGGGAGTTTCTTGACAGAGGCGGAAAAAGATGGCGGCCAACCCTATTCCTTCTAATCTGTGAAGCTTTAGGCAAAAACCCAGAAGACTATGTTGATTTTGCCATAATCCCAGAAATAATTCACAATGGAACATTGATGATAGACGACATAGAAGACGCTTCCGAACTTCGAAGGGGAAAACCCTGCACATACAGAATATACGGTTTAGACATAGCCATAAACGCTGGAAACGCTATGTACTACCTGCCACTTCTGCCACTAATAAAGAACCGGGAAAAGATTTCGCCAGAAAAACTCGCCAAAGTTTACGAAATTTATGTTGAAGAAATGATTAGCCTCAGCCTTGGTCAAGCCATGGATGTTGCATGGCACAAAGGATTAGCCAACGCTGATAAGCTCGATGAAGAAAACTATTTGCAGATGTGCGCCTACAAGACGGGAACTTTGGCTAGGATGGCTGCTAAAATGGCAGCTGTTTTAGCTGATGCGGATGAAGAATTGGTTGAAAAGCTTGGGTGCTTCGCAGAAAGTATAGGCGTAGCGTTTCAAATGCAAGATGATATTTTAGATTTGACAAGTGAAGAGTTTGCTGAAAAGAAAGGCGGATACGGACAAGATATAACAGAGGGGAAAAGAACGTTAATCGTGATTCACACGTTGAAAGTAGCTGAAAAAGAAGATAGGGAAAGACTTATTGAAATTCTAAATATGCATACTTCAGACCAAAAATTGAGAAACGAAGCAATCGCTATCATGAGAAAATATGGCGCTATAGAATATGCTAAAAAATTTGCAAGAAAAATTGTTCAAGAAAGCTGGAGAGAAGTTGAAAAACTTTTACCAGCATCCGAGGCAAAG
>Ga0190304_1000775_pt1 | contig 14793 bp, 12 predicted proteins | sample 48700712_MG_FD_161670 | JGI IMG/M metagenome (GOLD analysis project Ga0190304, IMG submission 161670) | Hydrothermal vent sediment bacterial communities from Southern Trench, Guaymas Basin, Mexico - 4870-07-1--2_MG | ecosystem: Environmental > Aquatic > Marine > Hydrothermal vents > Sediment ... | reverse complement strand
TTCTCCGGGGACGGAGTTTGAAAATTTGACATTTTGATAAATTTATAAATTTATCCTCCGTCCCTCAGAGGTAATACAACCATTACCACCATGCATAACCTGAACCTCTTATCCATACACACCCCCTATCTTTTCCTTACTTAAAAATCATAAACCATATCCCCTCACCTGTCAAACCCATTCCTATTAGGAACAAACATACATGTTCTCAGGGGAGGGTCAGGAGCGGTGGTAGGGGTGGTGGTGGAGGATTGAGAGGCCGCGGAAAATCTGTTCTGCTATGATAACCCTTACAAGTTCATGGGGGAATGTGAGTTTTGACAGGGAAATAATCCTGTCCGCCCTCTTCCTGTGATTTTCCTTGAATCCCTCCTCTTCACCTATGAAGAATTTGATATGTCCATACCTCTGCAATAGTTCTCCCAGCATCTTTGAGAATTCAATGGAATCCATCTCCTCTCCCTTCTCATCCAGAAGGATGTTCACACCCTTTTCAAAGAGAACCTTCTCAAGTTGTGCTGGAACAATCTCCCTTTCCCTCACCTTAACCCACCTTGATGAAAGTTTTATGTAGTAGTCAATCAAGGGTCTCAGGTCTCTATTTTTTAACTTACCAACAGGTATTATCTCAATCATCTCTTAAAGTTCCACTCATCTGATCTGTACTTCTCATAGGGTATGTTGTCAATATCAGGAAGGGGCATAAAATTTATTCCGAATGCCTCAGAAAAACCTTTTTTAACAGCCTCTTTCACCTCATCAAGTGTAACATCCCTGCCAAGTGCCTCTGAAAGGGAGACCATTCCCTTTACCTCGGGGAAGGGTTCTCCTGGTCTTTTTATCATCAGTGTTCCCTGCTGGAGTGCAACATTCCCCCTTCTCACCTGTGCTGAACCTATAAGTTTTCTGCCCTTATGGGTGAATTCATACCATGATGGTGCACTGAAACAGAGCTGGTCATCACCCTGACCCCTACCCCTCACAATATCCACCTGAACACCGAGCATATCAAATGCCCTTTTGAACCCCTCTGCAATTCTCTTATATGAATCAAGGACTGTTTCTCCTCCAATCAAAGGGTCATCCCTTGTAAATGTGATTGAGTATGTGAAGTCTCCGGAATGTATAACCGCCCTTCCACCAGTTGGTCTTCTTACAAAGGGGATTCCCTTCTCTTTAAGGCTAATCAACCATTCACCAACCCTCTGGTGAAAACCAATGGTGATTGCTTCTGGAGAAAAATTAAAGAATCTTAAAACGGGCACCCCCCTTTCCCTGACAAAATCCATCAATACCTCATCAAAGGCCATATTGAAATAAGGGTCCATGAAACCAGTATCAATGAAAAACCAGTGCATTAGAAGAAGTGGACAAGTTTGAGTATGGAAGACCAGAGAAAGTCAAGCCTTCCAATGAGGAGGGAGATACGTGCCATCACCGTGTAACCAAATGATGCACCAAAGGCAACCATAATGAAGAGAATCCCCACCTTTGAGGTCTTTCCCAGAACACCCGTGTGGGGTTTTGAGAAGAAGAAGTATATGAGGGTGGTTATAACACCCACAACTATTACGAAATTGTTGAATGAAGTGAGTCCATTTCCTGTCCACAATGGAAGGATGGTTGCCTTCACCTGTGGAATGATGTATCCATGAACCGCACCTGTGAGTGTAAGTCCCGCTCCAATACCAACGGTGAAGGCTATTGACCATCTACTCATCCAGGCAATCCTTGGAAACCATCTTGTGAGCATGAGCGCACCAAAGAAAAGGGGAATCACAAGCCAAAGGGCACCTGGCTGCTTCTCTGCAATGGGCTGTATCACCATGAGTTTTATGGTGAAGTGCCATGTGTAAATCAGCCAGTACCCTGCTGAATAACCAACATAGAGATGCTCAGCAAACTTGTAAACCGGGTTGTCACCGTAGAGGAAGGACATAATTGCAAGTGTTAAACCCGCTGCAACCCAGATACTCAATGCCTCAATCATAACCCTCTCTTCCTCCTTCTCTCCATAAAGTATCCTATATTACCAAGTATGATGAAAAGAATTATTGTCACATGTGCCCACGACTGGGATGCCATACCAATATGGCCAAAGGCTGGATGATTAACAAGTTTCTCATACTCTGCAGCACCCTTGAGCCCCCCAATCAATCCCTTTATCTGGCCTGCCTGAAGATAGGGATAAACACCAGCAGCCATAACAGCAGTCACTCCAAGTATCAAATCCTGCTTGAACCTTGCATTCACATACTGAACCCATGCATCGCCCATTGAACCCGCTTCAAGCCCCACAACAACCGCAATATCATCATAATTATGGATATTCTTCATCATGGGGAGTGAATCAAGGGGTGTTCCCTTTATATCACCGTAAAAAACACTCCTTATCTCTGTTCCCATCCTGAGCATTACTGCTATATCTCCTGGTCTGTAACCAAGGTTCATGTAATCAACCCCATACACCTTTCCATACTCTCTTGCCACCTCTTCAAGCCCCTGATTGCCAATGGGAAGTCCAAGTGGCCAGAAGTTTATCAGGACAACCTTCAAATTCTTATCAAAACAGTGCCTGAGGATTGCCTTGAGCATGGGCTGGAGTTCTGGCATTGAGGCGGCATCGTAGTCAATGGAAATCATCACAACAGAACCTTCAGGAAGACTGTTGATTGTATCGTACGCACTCTTCACAGCAGGGGAAACATGCACAGTCATTCTCAAGCCAAAGGCTATCGGGATGAACACCACCAGGCCTATGATAAGGAATATCCATCTTCTGTCTATTTTTCCCAATTTTTCCCAGAAACTTATATTCTCTCCATTCATGACAGATAAGTCCTTTCTATGCCAAGTATAAGCCTCAACGACATCGCCACTGTCCCGAGTGAAATACCTATCATTATACCCCTCATTGGACCAAGCTGGAGGACATTCAAAATCCAGGATGTGAGATCGGGGAGTTTATGCCACAACATATAGCCAACAGGGACCCTGCCAAGCATAACAATCACAGCAGTGACAAGCAGAAATGTGGCATCTATATTCCTTGCCCTGAATGCCCTGTATGAGGCTGATGCTATAAAGAAGGCAAGAAGGGCAAACATTGTTGACTGGAGTGGAACGAGTATTGTGTTGTAAAAGTACATGAAACTTGAATTTATATTAAAGGCATCACCAAACCTGATCTCTGAAATAACACCCGTTATGAAACTCAAAAGAAAACCACAGTAAAAAACTATACTGAACCACCATCCCTTCTCTCTCCTCCTCAATTTTGTGTAATGGAATTTAACAAGGGAGTCAACACCAAGAAGCATGGTGAAACCAAATATCACAGAATACCATGTGAGTGCGTCCTGCTGGAGCCTCCCGAATGGAGGATGCGGTATAAAGAATGTAACAACTATTATCACACCGGTTATGAATGTTATCGCAAGAGGAATCTGCTTCTTTAACATATCTCTCCCTTTTTAGAAGAAAGCCAGTATCTTTTCAAAAACATTCATCAGTGCACCATTTCCAGCACTCTGGAGAATAGAACCAATCGTTCCAATTGCAACCCCAATTCCAATGATAGCCAGCAGGAATACCTTGCCCCAGTCAGAACCCTTCACACTGCCAAGCATCACAGGTTCCCTTCCTATATAGGATGATGCGGCAAGCATCTCCTCACCTATCAGAACATAATCGCATGCTGCAACAAAGAATGGAAGTTGTTCCTTTGCTGTTGTCCCTGCAATCTGGATTGCACCAACAGAGTGGCCTGTTTCAGCAAGTATGAGGGACTCTGCAAAGAAGTAGCCCTGGAGGAAGATGGCACCCGGTTTTTCCCTCACCATGAGGCCATCCACACCAGCGGTGTATCCAAACTGCTCATATGTAAGATATATGATATTCTTTTCATTGTAGGCATCAGGCCTTCCAGCCTCTGTATAAGCCTGCTTCACTGTCTCCTGTGATGCGGTCATAACAATCGGGTCATAATTTGTAACAAGTATGGGTGTATCATACTCAGCAACCTTTTTTGCAACCCTCCTCAGTATTGTGAGTGCTGCAAGTGTTCCCGCATCTGTGATACCCAGAAGGCCATGGACAAAGAATGTTGGTTTCCCAAGTTCTGTTGACCTTCCCACAGCCTCATCTATGGCATCCAGTGCTGGTATCTTCCTTATGTATAAACCTTCAGGGTCTTTCTTTGCAAGTTGTATGAATACAAGCACGAAGGTTGAGAACACAATGAGGAATATCAGGGAACTTGTCTTTGTTTTATCATACCACTGGGCGTATGCAATCCCTGGGGAATCGGCTTCAACTGAAATCACTGTGTCGGGGAAGTAAAAATCAACCCTGTAATAATAGGGCTTTCCATTCTTTATGGTTGAATCCGCATCCATAAACCTGTATGAGAGGATTGACATTACACCCGCAAGTGTGTATGTTGTATCCCCTTCGGTTTTCCTGTAAACAAGTGCCTTTTTAACGGTCTCGGGCACATTGTACGCCTTTATTGTTATGCTTTTACCACCATCATTTGGTGTGTCAAATGCCTTAACCGTTATGGTGGAGAGAAGTATAAACATTATCATTTTATTATCCCCAGCCAGTCATGCAAAAGAAACTGCATCCTTCCTATGAGGAGTGAGATACGTGCCATCACTGTATAACCAAAGGACGCACCAAATGCAAGCATTATATACACTATTCCAACCCTTGCGGATTTACCCAGTAATCCTCTGTGTTGCTTTGAGAAATAGAAGTATGTTATGGTGGTAATCACACCGATAAACATGATGATATTGCTTATACCAAGCCATGGGTTTGAAAACATGGAGTGCTTCAGAATGGTTCCCTGTGCCTGTTCAAAAATGTTTGCCTCAAAGGCTACTGGAACAGACAAACCAGTAACTGCCCCCATGTAAAAGGCGAGTGGATACTTGATGAGCCAGGAGTAACGCCTTGAAAATATACCCAAAGATAAAAGACCAAGGGCAATGGGTATAAGGAGAAAGAACCTTGTTGGGCTTGTCCCATGTGCAAGTGGATTCCACAATCGCGGTATAATGGAGTTGTACCAGAGGAGAACTGCACCGTATCCAATACCAAGCCCCATGAAAAGGTGCTCCGCAAACTTGTAGAATGGATTATCCTTGTAAAGGAATGAGTAAATGGCAAGTGTGAGTATTGCTGCTATCCAGACCCATGGATTTGTTGATATATGCATCAGGCCCTCCTCTCCCTTCTCCTCACATAGAAGTAGCCTATATTCCCGAGTATTATCAGCAGTATTATCAAAAGGTGAACAACAGACTGTGCATCCATACCAATGGTTGCCGTTCTTCTTCCTGTTGGTATCCCATTTCTTACAAGCAGTTCCTCGTATTCAGCAGCACCCTTGAGTCCTCCAAGCATACCAACGAACTGGCCTGTCTGGAGGTATGGATAATACTGGGCTGCACTCACTGCTGTTGTACCGCAACCTATCCTGCAACCATACCTCTGGTATGCAAAGGCAACCCACCACGTTGGAATATCTCCACCTGATAGGTCAACAACAATCCCTATCTTCTCGTAGTTGTCAATGCTCATGGTCAAGGGCAGTGTATCAAGCCTGTTCCCGAAGTAATCGTTCCCGAATGTTCCCTGAATGGACTCGCCAATGGAGAGTATCACAAGGTAAAGTCCTGGGACATAACCCAGAAATACATAATCCCTTCCATACTTTATATCAGGAAAGTCTGTCTTTGCCATATCAATTGCCATTTTTGCCATACCCACACCCTGTGGATACAACCCACCATACACGATGATTGGTATCTTCTTTGCAAAGCAGTGCCTTATGACTGCAACACCCATTGGAAGGAGTTCTGGCATTGTTGATGGGTCAAAGTCAAAAGAGAGGAAAACAGCCTTATCTTCTCCTTCCATTTTATCTATGTAATCATACAATTTTTTGACGGGTGGGGTTATATGGGTGGGAAGACCAAGAGGCTTCAGAAGGGGAATAACCACTGCAATCCAGACAATAAGGAATACCCATCTTCTATCTATCTTCAAAAACCTATCCCAGAAACCCATCAATCACCCCCCAGGTAACTTCTCTCAATCCCAAGTATTATCTTGAGTGATGTTGCAATGCTACCAAGACCAACACCTATCATTATACCCCTCTGTGCAGCCATGTTTGGATACATGAGAATCCACTCAACGACCTTTGGGAGGCCCTTCCACAAGGAGGCACCCAAAGGAACCCTTCCGAGCATTACAATGGTTGCAGTGACAAGGAGGAGTGTTGCCTCCATTGTCCTTGCCTTGAATGCCCTGAATGCAGCAGAGGCAATGAAGAATGCAAGCAGGGAGAACATGGTTGCCTGAAGTGGTGCAAACATGTAGTTGTAAAGGTCATCAAAATTGAAATATTTATATATAAAATGTCCAAAAGCACCAGGTATCCTGTCACCAAAACCAGAAAGGAGCATAAGGAATACACCAACAAAGGCAACAACAGATGCCCACCACCCTTCCTTCCTCCTCTTTATCTTGTTTATGTGGTATATACCAAAACTCCTCCATGCAAACACATAAAAGAATATGGAGATAATTATGAGCCACTGCTGAACCATAATCTTGTAAAATTTCTGGGACATGGGATGGGGTATGAAGTACTGTATCATCATCACAAATCCCATTATGAATGCTATGACCAGCGGAAGGGTTCTCCTCATTCCTTATTATCCTCCCTATATGGTGGCAAAGAACTTCATAATCAGGTCAATGTTGAAAAGGGAAAGGATGCTTCCAAGCACAACAAGCCCCATAACAATCACCTTTCCCCAGTCCTGTGCCTTTATTGAACCGACAAGTTTTGGGTCCCTTGAAAGATAGGCACTTGCTGCATAGAGTTCCTCACCCATGATTGTGTAGTCACATGCTGCTATGAAGAAGGGTAACTGCGCAACCGCATCCGTCCCTGCAATCTGGATTGCACCGGTCATATTACCCGTCTCTGCAAGGATGAGGGATTCTGCATAGAACATACCTATGAACAGGTTTGTTGCGGGCCTCTCCCTCACCATTATACCATCAACACCTGCTGCATATGCAAACTGTGAATCACTCAGGAAGAAAACATTCTCCCTTTTAAAGGCATCTGGCCTTCCCGCCTCTGTGTATGCCTCCTTCACCACCTCCTGTGCAACCATGGTAACTATGGGGTCACGATTTGGAACAATGATGGGTGTATCGTATTCTGCTGCCTTCTTTGCAACGGGTGAGAGGATGTTGATTGAAGCAATCGTTGCAATACTGCTCATACCAGAGATACCAGGCACATAGAGGATGGGTTTCCCCATCTCTGTTGCCCTTCCAACTGCCTCCTCAAGGTGGTCAAGCCCAGCAATCCTCCTTATGAACAGTTCCCTTCCCTTTGCTGCCTGTGTAAAGTAAACAAGGAGGGAGAGGTATATCACTATGGCAAGGAGTGTGTTTATCTTGTTCTTCTTGAACCACTGCGGATATGATACCACTGGTGGTGCTGGTATGGAGAGGTCTGAATACGAGCCATCAATCCCAACACTCCGAACAGCGTATTCGTATTTCACACCGTCCTTTATACCTATGGAGTTTACAAATGAATTCCTTCCCTTGGCCACATAGGCAACCTTCCTGAATTCCTCCTCACCTGCCTTTCTCCTGAATATCTCATACCCCTTTAGAAGGGTATCTGACACAGGTTCCCATTCAATAACAATTGCACCACCACCATCATTGGGCCTGTCATAGGCCTTTACATAGGATGGTGGTTCAAGCAGTCCGATGATTAGAAGTATCAGCATATCTCCTTATTAACAGAAAATTTTTTTTTGTCAAGGGTTTTTTTTGACATTTTTTTTCTTTGGGGTAAATTTTATACAATGGATAAACAATCTATAATAAGGATACTTGCATCAGCAGGAGGGGGAAAGACCTATGCCCTGTCCCAGAGGTATATATCCCTCTTGAAATCCAACCCGGACCTCCTTCCACATATACTCGGAATAACATTCACAAACAAGGCAGCAAATGAGATGAAGGAGAGAATACTATCACTCCTGAAGGAAGAGGCATTGAAAGGCTCAAGGGAATCCGGATTGATAGTTGAGAGAATACTTGATAATTTCAGTGATTTCTCAATAAAGACCATTGACAGTTTCATGAATTCAATATTGAAGTCCTTTGCCCTTGAACTCCACATCCCACCTGATGCAGAGATTGTGGTGGATGAAGAGTATTACAAAAAACTTGCATACGAAAAACTCATAAGGAGGATTGAGGAGAGGAAGGACATAAGGGAACTATTCATGAACATGATTGATTTCTTAACCGGTCATGAGATTTCTTCTTCCTGGAAACCATGGGAGTATCCCGAGGAACATCTGAGATACCTGCTCAACCAGATTAACTCAAGAGGGATTGATGTGGTGGAGCCAGAATACAATGAGCCTCCACAGGAAATCATCAAAAACCTTTCAGAAGATGAATTTACCAGGTTTAAGGAGTATAAGTTTGCCACCTATCTTGCGAGGCTCTTCCATCATTATCAGGATGAATTAAAAAATGTTAAAGAGGAACTTGGGATAATCCTTATATCAGAACTTGCCAGGGAGATATACAGGGTGGTTTATTCTGAAACATCCATTCCATTCATCTATTACAAACTCGGGGAGAAATTCCTGCATTACCTGATAGACGAATTTCAGGATACAAACATCCTTCAGTGGATAAACATACTCCCCTTGATTGAGAATGCACTCTCACAGGGAGGCTCCCTTTTCTATGTTGGTGACCCGAAACAGGCAATATACCAGTGGAGGGGTGGAGAGGTGGAACTCTTTGATATGGCATATGAGGGATTTGAATTTGTCGGGAACAACAGGGTTTCAAAGAACTTAAACAAGAATTACAGGAGTAAAAAAACTATCCTTGACTTTGTCCTCAATATCTTCTCCCTTGATAAAATAAAAAGTATAGTTGGGGAAGAACACTCTGAAATCCTGGAGTCATTTTATGATGAGGAGAAGATATTACAGGTTCCTGGAAAAGAAGAACTGGAATGGGGGGGATATGTCAGGGTGGATGTGTTCCCTGACACAAAACAAAGAAAGGCTGATACATTTATAAAAGATGCTGTTGTATCAAGGGTGAAGGATATTCTCAAACGCTGGAAAAGGCGTGATGTTGCCATTCTTGTCAGGGATAACAGGGAAGGAACAACTATTGTTGAGTGGCTCAATTCAGAGGGGATTCCTGTATTGTCTGCTGAATCCCTACATATAGGGAAAAATCAAATTGTAAGGGAAATTATATCCTTTCTGCGCTTCCTGAACTCACCAGTGGACGATACCAGTTTCCTTCTCTTCATAACAGGCAGGATTTTTACAACCATAGTAATGGAAAGGGAAACCATACTTGAATGGGCAATGAATAGAAGAAATGGGATTCCCTTATATATCCAGTTCAGGGAAGACTTCACAAAATTATGGGAAGAATATATTAACCCTGTTTTCATACTTGAAGGTTATGTCCCTGCCTATGAGATTGTGTCTGAATTGATATCATTGTATGGTCTCTACTCAAAGGAGGAATTTTCTGAAGACATTGCATTCATTGAGACCCTGCTTGATACAATACACAAACTGGAAAAGACAGAGGGAAACTCCATAACTGCCATACTTGACTGGTGGGACAGAACAGCGGAGGAGAAAACCCCTTCAATCACCCTTCCTGAAAACATTGATGCTGTACAGGTTCTCACAGTGCATAAGGCAAAGGGTCTTGAATTCCCCGTTGTGTTCATACCATACACAGTGCATACATCCCCCGGAAGAATGGACAAACTTATAAGTGTTGATACTGAAAAGGGAAAGGGTTTCATCAGAAATACATCAAAAACAAGGAAAATGGACAGTAATGCGGAAGAGGCATTCAGGCAGTATCTATCAAAGGCAATATTCTCTGAAATAAATCTATTCTATGTTGCAACAACAAGGGCAAGGGAGGAATTGCACATCTTCTACCATACAGGAGATATCTCCCGTTCTCCCAAATATATACTGAATAAACTGTGGAGTTACATTCTGCTTGCCTCACTTGGTGGAGAGGACTTTGAAAGCGGAACACCTTTAAGGGGTGGAAAAGGGGAAGAGTTGCCTTTCATAAAGCCCATAAGGACACACGGTGGAGAGGAACTCAAAGCGAAAATCCTTTTGAGGAAACAGAAATGGGAGAAAACCTATCCAGAACCAGAGGTAACTGGAATACTGTTCCACAGAATAATGGAATTAAGTGATAAATTCCAGAGGGATGAAATCATGATGAACCTTGAATTCGTGCTCAGGGAAAGCCTTCCAGAAAAAATAAGGGTGATTTACAGAAAAAAACTGATTGAACTGATTGACAGATTCCTTGATATAGAAGGATTCAAGGAATTGCTGTCGGATAAAAATGAAAGGGAAATCTGGGGGCATGATGGTGAAGGGCTTTTGAGGATTGACAGAATAGACATTTTTGAAGACCACATAAACATCATTGATTATAAAACAGGTGAGGAAAACTATGAGGCAGAGGAACAGATGGAAAGATATAAGACCTTTATAAGGTCAATGTATCCAGACATAGAGGTGAAGGGATACATAGTGAATGTTCCATTGAAGAGGATACAGGAGGTGTAAAATAGAGGTAATTGTTGTTCCTGTTACAGAGAACTTTATCGGGAGGATCGCTGAAATACTTATTGATAGGAGTGGTAATGACATGCGAAAGACTGCCCTTGTCTTTCCAGGAAGAAGACCTGGTTTACACCTCCTCAGGGAATTAGAGACAAGGATTGGAAAACTATTCTTCCCACCTGACATCTTCTCAATAGACGATTTTATCTTCAGCATATACAGTGAGAACAATCGTGGAGAGAGATTTGCAGGTGATGGGCCTGAACTTGAATATCACCTTTACAACGCAATCGTGAAAACAGCCTGTGATGGGAGGTTTGGAGAGCATCTTATTGAAATTACAAGGACAATGGAGAATTTTGCACCATGGGGAAGGAAGATTCTATCTGCAATTGATGAGATTATGGTTGAACTGGTAGAGCCTGAGAATGTTGAGAGGATATCAGGTTATGAGGAAGAGATTGTTGAATGGGTGAAGGATTTCTGGAAGAACATAACAGGGATAATAGAGGCATTCCACCATACGCTCAAGCAGAAGGGATTATTTTACAGAGGGATGGCATACAAATGGGTAGCAGAGAACATTGAATCACTGAATATTCCCTTCAAACATATCTATCTGTGTGGATTCAGTGCACTTTCAAGGAGTGAACAGAGAATTTTCAGGCATATTCTTGAGAATGGAGGAACATTAATACTCCATTCTGATGTTGAGAAATGGGAGGGAAAGAGGTCATCACCATACTACTTCCACTTCCTCCTGCATAAAAAATGGGGATTTGAACCTGTTGTGCTGGAAGGTAAAAAAGAGAGAGACAGAGATATAAAGATTTACAGTGCATCAAATATCCATGCAGAGGTGGCAGGTGCTGGTGAGGTAATCACATCGGATGCAGACATGGATACCTGTGTTGTTCTACCTGACCCTGAACCATTGATACCGTTCCTCCATACAGTTGGTGTAAACCTCTCGGGTAAATTCAACATCACCATGGGTTATCCATTTGAAAGGACACCATTCTACAGTCTATTTGAAACACTGAACAGGGTTCACATTACTGGAGAAGGGGATAATCTATACCTCCCTGATTACATCTCCCTCATATCCCATCCCTATGTTAAGTCCATTGTGATGGATGGAAGAACCATGAAGGAAACATGCATAAAATTGAAGAACCTTATCAATAGAAGAAGCAGTGATACGGGTGTGGTGTTCCTCCCATGCAATGAGATAGAGGAACTTCTTGAAGAGAGAGACGAAAGGGAGATTGTGAGGAAGTTCCATGAACAATTTATACACCGTTTGCGGGAAAAGAGAAAGGTCTCTGACTGGGCAGAGGAATTCCTGAACATAATAACCCTGATTGGGAAATCCCTTGAGGCACACCCCCATCCATTGACCAACACATACCTCTACGCACTCATGGATAGATTGAGCCAGTTGATTGAAACAGAGGCAGGGAACATTGAGTTTTCCAGTTATAGGGGACTCACTGGTTATATTAAATCTCAACTCTCCTCCATCACGATACCTTTCATTGGTGAACCCCTCTCAGGGATCCAGGTTATGGGTATGCTTGAAACACGATGCCTCAACTTCAGGAGGGTGATAATACTGAATGTGAATGAGGGAACAATCCCAGGTGCATACAAATACGACCCTCTCCTGCCCACACCCTTAAGAAGACTCCTGGGTTTGCCTGACCACAGGGATATGGAGGCAATTTTCAGTTACAACTTCTTCAGGCTTATTGAGGGTGCTGATGAGGTTCACCTTTTCTATCTGGGTGGGAGCATGGACACAGGTGAAAAGAATATAAAGAGCAGATTTATAGAGAGGATTGAATGGGAAATGGAGAAAAGTGGGAAACCTGTAAACGAGGAAAAACTGGCATTCATGGGTATTCTGAAGCCTGAATACAGGATCATTGAGAAAAATTCAGATATGATTGAGAGGTTGCTCTCCACACCATTCACCCATACCATGCTTCAGGACTATCTCCTCTGTCCAATTGTATTCTACCTGAAGCACATAGTTGGTTTGAGGGAAGAAACAGAGGTTTCTGAAGAGGTTGAAGGGAAAGAGATTGGCATATTCCTGCACGACCTGATGTTCAGAATTTACAAGCCCTTTACTGGTGAAAAACCAGCCATTGACATTGATGAGGCCATGGAGACATTTTACAGGGAGTTTAATAACAGATTTATCAACATACCCCGTGGAAAAAGAGATATGCTGAAAAGGGTTGTTGAGAACAGATTGAGAAATTTCCTTATGGGTGAAAAGGGGGATTCGGTTATTTATGGGCTTGAGAGAGGGTATGAAGGAGAGATAAAACTTGGTGAAAAATCTTATAAATTCAGAGGAAGGATAGACAGGATTGATTACAATCAGGACAGGTTCTCATTGATAGATTACAAGACAGGCAGTCTTAAAATACCCAATAAAAAAATTGGTGGATTGAACAACACGGATGATGTGAGAAAGAAAATAAAGACACTCCAGCCCATTATATACATTAATCTATTCTCTGAAGCGGAAGGTATTCCTATGGAGAAAATAGGTTTCCATTACTACTCACTCCTCACCGCTGAAAGGAGAGAGGTTGAAACTCCAATAACTGAAATGGCACAGGCACTCAGCATGGTTCTGGAGGAGATAATCAACACTGATATACCCTTTGAGCCATACCCTGAAAGCGGGCTCTGTTATAGATGCAAATACAAGGTATTCTGTGGCAAGTCCTGAAAAATCACTCCGGATGTCAAGTTGTTTCTTTTTCCCTTGACCCTGAATTATTTTTCTGTAAAATCTCTATATGCATATATTACTGCTTCTGCTGGCGCTGGATCTTTCAGCATTAAAAGAATATGGGAATACCAACTTCCAGGTGAAGGGATACAACACCTGGACAAGGAATGGACCTTTCGGCGGTTTTGTGAATAGCCTCACCTATGACGGAAGTAATGTATATGCAGGTCTTCTTCTGAATGGTGTTTACAAAAATGTCTCTGGAGCATGGTTCAATGTATCCCCTGACTTCAGGTTTGAGAATGTGATTGTTGTTTACGCAAAGGGTAAGGATACAATCTTTGCAGGAGTTGAATCTGGTGGTCTATGGGAAACCATGGATGGTGGAGGTAGCTGGTTTAAAAATACAGACATTCCTGATACATTCACTGTGAGTGCAATCTATGCGGTTGATGATACCATAATTTTTCTTGGAACAGACAAACATGGGATTTACAGAAGTACAAATGGGGGTATCAACTGGTTCAGCGCAAGCAATTCCCAGATTGACACCCTCACGGTTACCTCCTTTGCCTATGATTCATCAACCTACACAATCTATGCAGGGACAAATGGGGGTATTTTCAGAAGTTCTATTGGCCCCGTTGCATGGAGCAGGATTAACTCTCCCAATGATGTGAATGCACTACTTTTTACACAGAATATACTTTATGCAGGATGTGATATTGGACTTTTGTATATGATTACTACACCGCCATGGAAATCAACAAATGTTCTTGCACCTGTATCGGGAATCACAAAGGTTCCTGATATTGATTCAATTTTTGTCTCCACCCAGACAGCGGGTGTATGGACTGGATTAATAGGAAGTGACAGTCTTTACAAGACGAACAACGGGCTTGTTTATGACTTTACAAACTCTATAATTGCCTTAAGTGAAACCCTCTATGTGGGAACATGTGGTGGTGTTTATATATCCACAGACCTTGGAAACCTCTGGTATGAAAATAATCAGGGGCTTGATGCATGTATTGTATGGGATATTGAAATCAATCCTGTGAATCATTATACCCTTTATGCTGCAACCCTTGGTGGTATATTTATAAGTGATGACAATGGCCTCTCCTGGTCAAGGATGGGAAACCCTCCACCCATTCCTTTATTTTTAACCATCTCAATAAGTCCTGCAGACACAAATGTTTTCCTGGCAGGCGGATACAATGTTCTATACAGGACTGCCAACCATGGCGACTCATGGTCGGAAAGGTTAATGGCCCTTGACTACTTTAATGATGTGAAGTTTAACCCTAACAATCCCGCAACAGCCTTTGCAGT
>Ga0190304_1000774_pt1 | contig 14795 bp, 17 predicted proteins | sample 48700712_MG_FD_161670 | JGI IMG/M metagenome (GOLD analysis project Ga0190304, IMG submission 161670) | Hydrothermal vent sediment bacterial communities from Southern Trench, Guaymas Basin, Mexico - 4870-07-1--2_MG | ecosystem: Environmental > Aquatic > Marine > Hydrothermal vents > Sediment ... | reverse complement strand
TTGCGACACAGCAATCTATAATCTATAACTTATAACTACAAACTATAAGAATAATGTCGAAGGTGGTAATTATGTCCATGTTCCCGGAGCTAAGAATGAGGCGTTTAAGAAGCTTGAAACTGATAAAAGAGACACGGCTCAGCAAGGATGAGCTGATCTTACCACTGTTCATTGATGATAATATAGCCAGGGGTAAGAAGCCAATAGAATCTATCCCCGGACAGTATAGGTTCTCGATAGAGGAGTCAGTGAATGAGGTTGCGGTAGCTCGCTCGCTGGGTATAAAATCCGTTCTCCTGTTCGGAATACCGGCGAAGAAGGACGAGGTCGGGAGTGAATCATATAACAAGAACGGAGTGATCCAGCGTGCAGTGAGGCAAATAAGGGCAGAAGTGGGTGACGATGTGGTCATCATAACAGATTTATGCCTCTGTGAGTATACCACGCATGGACATTGCGGTCTGGTAGAGAATGGTAAGGTGAAGAATGACCCGACACTGGAGGTACTGGGCAGAATAGCAGTAAGCCAGGCGGAGGCAGGCGCCGACATCGTTGCGCCTTCCGGGATGATGGACGGTATGGTAATGGCGATAAGGAAAGCGCTCGATGAAGAAGGCTTTATTGATACTGCGATCATGTCCTATGCAGCGAAATACAATTCTGCACTCTATGGTCCATTTCGTGAGGCTGCGGATTCGGGCTATAAGTTCGGTGATCGTAGCAGCTATCAGATGGAATGCGCCAATGCGCGTGAAGCGCTCCATGAGGTAGAACTCGATATAAATGAGGGTGCAGACATCGTAATGGTGAAGCCTGCGCTATTCTATCTCGATATCATCTCACGGGTGCGCACTCGATTCGACAATGTGCCGCTGGCTGCATATAATGTCAGTGGTGAATACACAATGATGATGGCGGCATCGGAGAAGGGCTACTTGAAGAAGAACGAGGTGATGATGGAGGGATTAACAGCGATAAAGAGAGCGGGTGCTGACCTGATAATCACATATTACGCGAAAGAAGCCGCAAAGCTCTTATAAGGTTATAAAATTTACAGGTTCACCTGTGCCTCTGTCAGTGTCAGTGCCCCTATCGGGCAGATATTAACACAGGCTTTACAGGCTACACACTCCTCCTCCCTTATCTCTACCCACATGCCCACCAAATTTATTGCTTCCGTGGGGCAGACCGTTGCACAGGCGCCACAGTACCCACAACGATACCGGTCTATATCAATCTTCATCTTTTTGTTATCCCGTTCCATTTATATCCATCACTCCTCCTCTTTAAATATCTGACCTTCAAATACGCTCACTTCGGTACCTTCCTCCAGCCATGCATCCTGTGGTAAGCCTGCTTTCCAGCATGTCTCACATAAAAACTCCTCCGCTGTCCAGTTATATTCAGTAGCAACCTGAGGTAGCAATAGCCCCTGGTGTATGCCTCTCTTTATTATCAACCCATGCTTACCCACCACTATATGTTTGGGCAGGTCCTTTGGCTTCACTTTCAACACCCTCGGAGTTGTCAATACCGTCAGCTCGATTGTTATATCTCCTAACTCCTCCTTCGTTACCGGTGGGAATCTGGGGTCATTTACAGCAGCGGAAATCGCAGCATCTATAATTGCATCCTTCAGTTTGAACACAGGATACGGATAACCTATACAGCCCCGCAGCGTACCATGTTTGTTCAAAGTGACGAATACACCTCGCTTATCATGAAATACCGCGGGTAACTCCTCCCACGCCTCTATCTTCACACCTTCGCTTAAATAAGCTTCTATCGCTGCCCTCGCAAGCTTTAGACCCTCTATACCCTCCGCTTCTGTTAACATATCATGCCCTTCATGATTTCTATTCATCTTTATTAAAAATACATCGTCTATCACAATAATAATGCATGATGTGATTATACGGATAGGCGTTCATGTATCAATTGCAGGTTCGATAGATAAAGCGGTGGATCGTGCTGTGGAGAAGGGATGTGATACATTCCAGATATTCTCACGAAATCCACGCGGGTGGCGGTATAAAGGGCTTATGGATACAGAAATAATGGAGTTCATTAAGAAGGTTGAACTTTCGGGTATGTCTCCAGCTGTGGCTCACATGCCATACCTTCCAAACCTCGCTGCACCGGATGATAAAGTCTATAATCGCTCTATCGCATCCCTTATAGAAGAGCTGAAACGATGTAATTCGCTACAAATCCCCTATCTCGTTACACATCTGGGTAGTCATCGCGGTTATGGTAAAGCGAAAGGTTATGAAAGGGTAGTGAACGCGATAAACACAGCATTCAATGAGGTGGATAATGGAGTGATGTTACTGCTGGAGAATACCGCGGGTACAAAGAACAGCATGGGTAGTACGTTCGAGGACATTCAGCATATAATTGAGCGAATCGAGCATCGTGACCGTATTGGCATCTGTTTCGATACCTGCCACGCTTTCGCTGCTGGCTACGAACTGAGGACAGAAAAGAGTTTGAAAGCAGTAATTCAGCATTTCAATGCCGTTATCGGGCTTGAACATCTCAGGCTCATCCATCTGAATGATTCAAAAGGTGGTCTTAACTCACGATTGGACAGGCATGAGCACATCGGGCTCGGATATATCGGTGAAGATGGCTTCCGCGTGATTCTATCAGAGGAGCATATAAAGAAGCTGCCAATGATTCTCGAAACGCCTGTTGATGCGAGGAGAGGCGACATCGAGAACATAGCAAAGGTAAGGGAACTTGCAAGTGTGAGCAATGAGCAATAAAGAATAAACACAAATATAATAAAAATAAACGCGATGATTGTCCTCTCGGGTGGTACAGGCACGCCAAAGCTGCTGGTGGGTTTGAAACAGGTATTTGGAGAAGCGCAATTGAAGGTGATAGTGAATACAGCGGAGGATATAACAGTGTCTGGCAATTTAGTATGCCCGGATGTAGATTCTGTGATTTATACCCTGTCGGGGATAATCGATAAGGATAGATGGTGGGGAATTGCGAATGACAGCTTTTATACCCATACAACTCTGGAGGGGCTGGGTCATGAGGAGCAGATGATGATCGGTGATAGAGATAGAGCAACACATATACTCAGGACTGAACTGTTGAATCGCGGTATGAGCCTCACGGAAGCTACGGCAGAGCTCGCCACTAAATTCGGTATCACTGCTGAGATACTGCCGATGACTGAAGATGCGGTAAGCACCATGATAATCACGCGAGCGGGTAAGCTCCATTTCCAGGAGTTCTGGATCGCACGTAAAGGCGAACCTGAGGTACTGGATGTTCAATTTGATGGTATAGAGAAAGCAAAACCTACAAAAGCAGTTATAAATGCACTGATGCAGGAGTCGGTGGTGCTTATAGGACCCAGTAACCCGATAACAAGTATAGGTCCTATATTGAGTCTGGCAGGCATGAAGGATTTATTGAAGCGTAAGAGGGTGGTGGCGATATCGCCAATAGTAGGGGATAAGCCTGTAAGTGGACCTGCAGGTAAGTTCATGCATGCAAAGGGGTTTGAAGTATCAGCTTCCGGGGTTTACAACTGCTATAAGGATTTCCTGGATGTACTGGTGATAGATAAGAGCGATAGATGCCAGATAGGGACTGAGGCTAAAGGTGTAGAAGTGCTAAAGACGGACATAATGATAAGAAACGATGAAGATAGTAAGCAATTGGGGTTGTTTCTCCTTGATTATTTACGCACCCATGGTTAGCGTTTAGACCCCCAATATGGAGACAATGCAGAATTGTATGTGATTTAGGTAGGGGGTTAGTGCTACGACAACCATAAACCTTTTTATAGTATTTCAAATATATTTGAAATATAGGAGATTATGATTGAGGCTACTGATTTAGGGGGGAAGGAAAAAAATGGAAGAAAAAAGAGAGAATGTGGATTATGAAAGCAGGGATTACTCAGAAGCGCAGGAGAAACTGATGGGTATTCTGGACTTGAAGTATCCACCTGTGGCTGTTAGACTGATCATGCATAAGGAACCGATTCCAGAGGGTGTGAAAGAGCTTGAAAAACCGATGTTCTACTGCGCAATGGTAAAATATGCGATGCTCGGTAATGTATTCTATGCAAGAGAGGCTGTGCACGAGTGTAAGCGAGGTGCTTCCGCTTTAGGACTATGCGAAATTCCAGAGGATGAGGAAAGCGGGGAATTCTACGTGAGTAAAGCGTCTTGTAGCAGCCGTAGAGCCGCCTGGAGGTTTGTGGATGCTTCACTCAACCTGAAGCCGGGGAGCATATATGCCACGCTCTTAGCTCCGTTAGCAAAAACGCCCGTAGAACCCGATGTCATTCTCATCGAAGCGATACCGCGGAGGGCTTTTGAACTCATCCATGCCACCCTATACGACGTTGGCGGAAGAACCGAGAACTGGATTTCTCCTCCGAGGCAGGTCTGCGCCTGTGCCACTGTAAGACCACATCTATCTGGTGAGCTTAACCTCACAATAGCCTGCGAGTTCGCAAGAATAGTCGCTCGTGAGGTTGGGTGCGAATACCTTGATGAAGCTGTATTGGTGGGCTTACCGGCAGAGATGCTTGGAGAAGTGCTGGAGAACCTGCCGAAGATAGGCTATGTGAAAGCGAGACTTGGAGGTAAAAGATGAAATTGTCGAAAGTAAAACCACCAGAGGGCTATCCACCGGAGAAGGGGAGATATTTGCGTAGCAACGTTTTCTCCCCGTTAGCTGCTGTAGCCATTCTGAACACCTTTGACTTCAAAATACCACAACGAATCACGAACATTGTAAGGTTTTCAATTGAAACGGATGCTGCATTAACAGTAACTTTACAGACTGAAAACATCGGCATCGAGAAAATAATTGCGAATGCTGTTGCAAATCCGAATATTCAACATATAGTTCTCTGCACAGTGAAATCACGGGGTCATCTTTGCGGCGAGGCTCTTAGCTCATTGATGGAGAAGGGAGTTGATGAGAAGAAAAAAATTATCGGCACTGACGCACCTACATCCTATCTGTATAATAGCCCCATAGGAGCTATCGAACGGTTCAAGAAACAAATGATGCTTATCAATCTCTTGAATGAAGGGAACACAGAGGAGAGAGCAAATAGCGAAGAGCGAAGTATGGGATAGATAAATGAGATGGACTGAGGTTATTCGGAAGTATCTCCCCATTTGGGTCGCAATTTCAATAAGCCTTGCACTCGTAATCGGTTATTTCTACCCCGAAGTAAAAGCGTTAGAGCTACTTATCCCCTTCTTACTTTTTGTTATGCTATATCCGATGATGATAAATTTGAGGGTAGAGGACATAGTGAAGGCTGCGAAGGCACCAAAAATAATTTCTCTTGCGTTGTTCATGAATTTTCTACTTGCTCCCCTGCTCGGTGCACTCTGGGCGTTCATTCTGCTGAGAAACACTGACCCTTACCTTGCAGCAGGCTTCATCCTAAAAATTGTCGTTCCGTGCAGTGGAATGGTCGCCGCATGGACGGGCTATGCAAGGGGGAAGGTTGAAACTGCACTCATCGTCGTCGCCTTGAGCCTGCTACTCGCAATATTCTTCGTTCCGCTCTGGATGTGGGTTTTTGCGAGAATTTATGTGAGCATAGACCCTTTTATGATCCTTCGAAAGCTCATTTTAATCGTCATTCTACCGCTTATCGCAGGAATAATTACGAGAAAACTCCTTATTCGCAGAATGGGAGTTGAGAGATACTGGGAGATTGTGCCTGTTTTCCCCGCGGTTTCAACCATCGGAATGCTTACTATGGTCTTCATAGTCATAGCAACGCAGGCAGGGGTAATTGTTCCGAACTTTCATTATGTGCTCCTCGTAATCATTGGCATCGCAACGCTCTACCCGTTGAACTTCACTCTCGCAATCTTACTCTCGAAAGCATTTCATCTTGATTTCGGCGACTGCATAGCTCTCGGTTACAGCGTAACTGCAAAGAACCACGCAATTACCATTGGCATAGCGGTCACAGCATTCAGTGGAACGCTCGCCATTTTACCTGCTTCTGTCGCCCCTATGCTTCAAATACCGATTATGCTACTCTTCCTCAACTTCTCTCCAAAAATTGAGCGGTTCATGGGTGTGGCTTCGGGTTCAAAAAGCGAAAACGACAGCAGAGGGCACGGGAAGCGCAAAGGGCAAGTGAAGGAGGTGAGAGGTGGAAAAAGAAGATGATGAGGAAAGAGATGATACTCGCCTATGCTCGCTTCATGCGTGAGAAGTATGCATACGTAATCATCAGCACGCTTGCTATAGCGATAATCGTGGGGCTTATCACGCCCGCACCGGGCATTTTCATTCGCAAGTTCAGCGCCCCCTTGATCGTTATCATGATAGGCGCGATGGGCTTTACTATCACTTTTAAGAGTCTGGGCATGGCTGTGAAGGACTGGAAATGCTTTTCCTTCGGACTACTACTGAACTTCCTTTTTGCTCCCCTTCTCTGCTGGCTTTTAGCCCTATTGCTACTTTCAAATTATTCAGACCTGGCTACGGGCTTGATATTGATCGGCGTTGTCCCGTGTGCGGGGATGGCTCTGGTGTGGACAGGACTACTTGAGGGTGACGTGCCGCTGGCAACAGTAATCGGTGCTGCTACCATGATACTGGCACCTTTTCTCATACCTCTCCTGATGCTCCTCTTTGCAGGGACGTTTGTAACCATTGACACCTTTAGAATGTTCAAAATGGTCATGTACACGGTGCTTCTTCCAGTGCTCGGTGGTATAGCATTAAAAGAGCTGGTGCAGAGGAAGGTGGACGCGAGAACATACCTACCTGTAATGCCCGCCATCTCAGCAACAACCGCCATGCTCCTCATGTTCATGGCAATAAATACTGCTGTACCCTCCGTAATGAAAAATCTGGGACTGATAGCACCCCTGGTAACTTCTTGCATTTTAGTTTTCCCTATTCTGTTCACCGTGGCATATCTGGTGAGCGCAAAGTTATTACCGCGAGGGAAGAACATAGCTATCACTTACGCCTCCGGAATGAAGAACTTGCCAATCGCATTGGGCATAGCGGTGATGAGCTTTAAGGGGTTGGTGATGCTACCAGTAGCAGTCGGCTTCGCTTTCCAGATGCTCACTGCTGTCACTTTCTATCAAATCTTCTTGAAGGCAGAGTTACCAATTGGGATGAGTGAGGTGCAGTGAAAATAAGAAATAAGCCAAATAAATTGGAGGAGGTAAAGAAGGTGCAAACGTTTGACAGTAAAGCAAAGGTAAACAATAGCCGTTGCCGTTCAGTATCGTGCAGCTTGGTACGCTATAATATACCCCCTTCTTACACGGTCTCAGAAGACACGTTAGAAAAAGTAAAGGCGGTCATGAATGAAGATGTCAGCGATATGGTTGTGCTTTTTAAAGCTCTTTCAGACCAGATAAGATTGCGAATACTGAAGGCATTGCGTATATCAGACCTCTGTGTCTGTGTGCTGGTTGAACTTATGGACTGTGAATACTCCAGGCTCTCGTACCATTTGAAGCTGCTGAAAAAGGCAGGATTGATAGATTACACGAAGGAAGGGAACTTCCTGATCTATTACCTGACGGAGTTAGGGAGAGAGATAATGAAGCGCATGGATGAGTTATAAGCTATTTTAGTTTAGAGTTGTGGATTTTCCGCAATTTCTTCCCCCCCCACGGCATCTATCGAGTTCCCTCGACATTTACGATTGATGCCAAACGATCGTAGGGTTGGCATTTACCTTCAGCCTGCTAACGAAATAGCCACCATAGCGGGCTATTCTATCGAAGAAGGGGTACTTGAAGTATCCGAGATCGATAAGCAGGATATGGTCCTTGAGCCTGGGTCCCAAGTGGAGTATTTATCGCCCAAAACACGACCGGGTAGGGAAAGAAAAGTAAAAAGTTAGGGTGTGAAAGGGAGAAGATGAAGAGAAGAATTAGAATTATAGTTGCAGCGATGACGATAATTAATGCTGGGGGTGGTGTTGATGGCGCTGGCGATGGTAGGGAATGCAGCAGCGAATCCTGCTAATGATGTTGACACCTGCTGGACAAGCAATACTCGAGTGGGAGGAACCTACAATGCAACGTCTCCATATAATGATAATTATACATTCACGCTGTCGGTAAAAGGAACAGAAGAAGCAGAACAACAACAGGTAGTGACAGTATATGACAATGCTGCGACCACTTATAACGGTAGTGCAGAATATGATTCTGCGTCGTGTACGAGAAATGTGGCAATTCCCAAATTCGCTACCGCTGCATTACCTGCTGTATCGGTTCTGTGCCTGTTCCTGTTCCTGCACTTCAATCGCCGTGGGCGGGATTTTAAAGGTGTGTAGAAGCACAAGTATCGCCTGTAATAAAGAATTAAACGAATGGAATGGATGAAGCACCAAATCTTGCATTTGCTTGTTTTTGGGATTCGAAAAGTGGCATTTGTAAAAATCGAATATCAAATATTTATTAATTGACCTATATAATTTTTAGTAGTTGGTACAGGATAGGGAAAAGGAGATGAAGAATATGGAAGATAAGTCGTTAAAAGCGACGCTGGATGCAGATAGCTATCAGAAGCTGAAAAAAATGGACAACCCCGAGCTCATACGCTTTATTACACGCTACAAGGAACTTTGCAACCCGGACGATGTATTTGTGTGCACGGGTTCGCGGGAGGATGTGCAGTATATCAGGGCTGAGGCGATACGGAGTGGAGAAGAGAGAGAACTTGCCACTGAGGGGCATACTGTTCATTTCGATGGCTATTATGACCAGGCGCGGGATAAGAAGAATACTAAGTTCTTGCTGCCTCCTGATGTTGACCTCGGTCCAGGTATAAACGCGATGGACCGTGATGAGGGTCTGAAGGAGATTCATGAGATACTACGTGGTATTATGCGTGGACACCGGATGTATGTGCTCTTCTTCTGCCTCGGACCCCTTAATTCTCAATTCTCAATACCCGCTGTTCAAATCACCGATTCCAGTTACGTCGCACATTCTGAATGTTTGCTTTATCGGCAGGGTTATACGGAGTTTGTACGGATGGGACGTTCAAATCGGTTCTTCAAGTTCGTTCATTCCGCTGGCGAGCTGGATGCGCGAAAGACCTCAATCAACATAGCTAAACGCAGGATTTACATTGACCTCGAGACTGAGACGGTGTACAGTACGAATACGCAGTATGGAGGTAATACCATAGGGTTGAAGAAGTTAGCGCTGCGACTTGCACTCAATCGCGCCTCGAAAGAAGGCTGGCTGACTGAGCACATGTTTATCATGGGTGTACATGGTCCTGATGGGCGTGTGACTTATTTCACCGGTGCATTCCCCTCGCTCTGTGGCAAGACTTCCACATCCATGCTGAAGGGTGAGTCCATTGTCGGTGATGACATCGCATACTTGAGGAACAAAAAAGGTGTGATACGAGCGGTGAACCCTGAGAAGGGTATATTTGGCATCATTCAGGGTGTGAACTCCAGAGACGACCCGATCATCTGGAACGCACTTCACGCACCTGGTGAGATTATATTCTCCAATGTCCTTGTCACCGATGCTAAAATGCCCTACTGGTCGGGTAACGATAGTAGCGACCCACCCACGAGGGGTTATAACCATGCAGGCGAATGGGTGGCAGGAGCCAGGGATGAAGATGGTAACGAGATACCCGTATCGCACCCTAATGCCAGGTTCACGCTTGATATGCACCTGCTGGAGAATCTGGACCCCGAACTTGATAACCCTGAGGGTGTGGAGATACGCGGTATAATCTATGGTGGGCGTGATTCGGACACGAGAGTGCCGGTTGAGGAATCCTTCGATTGGGTTCACGGTGTTATCACAATGGGTGCGGCACTGGAGTCGGAGACGACTGCGGCAACACTGGGCACCGGCGGAGAGCGGAAGATAAACCCGATGTCAAACTTGGATTTCCTCTCTATCCCTATCGGACGATACATAGAGAACCATCTGAGATTCGGTATGATTGATAATCCTCCACGTATCTTCGCTGTGAATTACTTCCTCAAAGATGCCGATGGTAACTTCTTGAATGCGCGAAATGACAAAGCGGTATGGCTGAAGTGGATGGAATTACGAACGCATAACGAAATCGGTGTGATAAAAACCCCTACCGGGCTCATACCGCGATATAACGATCTCAATAAGCTATTCCGGGTAATACGGGGACTTGAATACCAGGAAGAAGCTTACATCAAGCAGTTCACTGTACGTGTGCCCGAGAACCTTGCGAAGCTCGAACGGGTTGAGAAGTTCTATCGCACTAAAGTGCCAGATACACCGCAGACATTATTTATTGTGCTTGAGGAGCAGAGGGAGCGACTAATCCAGGCGCGTGAAGAGTTTGGTGATTATATCTCCCCTTTTGCTCTCGCTGATACAAGCTTGTAATCCATGAATATCGCTAATAAGGGAGCTAAGGTATGGTTAAGAAGGTATATGGAGTCATAGGCAATCCGATAGAGCATAGTCTCTCGCCCGTTATGCACAATGCGGCATTTGAGGCTCTGGGACTGGATGCTATTTATCTCGCATTTAAAGTGGCTGAGCATGACCTTGGCGACGCGATAAGGGGCGCAAAGAGTCTGGGCATCGCCGGGCTCAATGTGACTATACCACTGAAGGAGAAGGCACTTGCTTTCGTTGAGGCTGATGATATAGCGAGCCGAATAGGAGCGATAAATACAATAGATTTCACCTCTGGGACCCCCACTGGCTATAATACCGATGGTATAGGTGCATTGACGGTATTGAAGGAGAGAGTAGGAGAAATAAGGGGTAAGGAGGTTTTAATTCTCGGCGCTGGCGGTGCCGCACGTGCTATAGCTTTCTATCTTGATACTGAAGGTGCGAGACTAACGATAGCGAATCGAACAGAAGACAGAGCTGCTATGCTCGCTTCTTCACTCCACAATGCGGATTTTATCAGCCTGAGCGAGGAAGAGCTTAAACGCCATATCAAAGATGCTGATATCCTGATAAACACCACTTCAGTTGGTATGTATCCACGAGCAGATGCAACGTTAGTGAATGCTGGGATGATGCATTCCAGGCTCGTTGTGTTTGATATCGTATATAATCCTGCGGAAACGAAGTTACTGAGAGAAGCGAAGAAGGCGGGTGTGCAAACGATAATCGAAGGAGTGAAGATGCTTGTGTATCAGGGTGCTGCATCGTTCAGGATATGGACAGGCATGGAACCCCCGGTGGAAGTAATGGAGGCTGCAGTTCGAAAAGCTCTATCGCTATCATGACCCTCCTAACCCCTTCTTAACTCCTTCATCCTCTCTACGCTCCGCGCTATGTAATGTGGTGCTCCTACATCCCACCGGTTCCACAGTGCTCCATCTATATGCCTGATACCATCGAGTGAAATTGCCCTCGCATCCTCTATGCTATCGCCGATGCCAACCGTGCATACAGTTCTTGAACCGAGTGCGTAGGTATTGCCATCTGCTTTCAACTCCATAGAGCCCGGATATACTCGCAGATTATCGCCGTATTCCTCTTTCAAACGATATACACCACTCAAATCCACCTTCCTGTCGCCACTGTAGCTCTCACGGTAACCGCCGTAGTCCATAGGCACCGCATACGTCACGACAGTCGCCTTAGCCTCACATTCCAGCTTCGATGGCGATAGATTACCCTCTATCATGCTAAAGCAGAGTTCCACAGGGTCGCTTTTTAGGACAGGCAGTACATTCTGGATCTCTGGATCGCCTGGACGACTGTTTATCTCCAGTATCTTCGCTCCTTCTCGCGTATGCATGAAAGCGACATAGAAAGGTATTCCCCTCAACTCATCATTATTACTGCCATCGCCTCTTAGTGCATTGAATATCTTCTGTACTATTCTCTCTTCCTCTTCTCTATCATGTCTATCCATAAACGGCAGCCAATCCTTAGTATCTTTGTAAGAGCCCATACCCCCTGTATTCTGACCCATATCGGAATCAAAAGCGCGTTTGTAATCCCTCGTATCCGGTACTGGCACGAGATTCTTGCCATCACAGAACACCTGGAAGCTTGACTCTTCGCCTTCCATTTTTTCCTCGATTATCACATCGCTCCCACTCTCAAAAATAGACTTGAAATGCTCGAATAGCTGCTCTCTATTGGTAAAATGGTCTCCCCATACGCCTACTCCTTTTCCTGCAGCGGGTTTATCGGGTTTCACTGCTACCTCCGAGCCCAGTTCGTCTAAGAATTCCCAAATTGCATCCTTTAATGCCGCTTCGCTTCTGTATTCATATTCACCACGATGAAAGATTTTAAATCTGGGATTTGACTCAGGGCAGCATTCAGCGAGCAGAAGCCGTTGTGAAGCTTTGCTGGCTTCTATTGCGTATCTCTTCGTCGGGCATATCATCGCCACACCCGTATCTTGCTCTACCACGTCCCTAATACCCGCTATTATAGGTCCCTCAGGACAGCATATCCCGAAATCTATCCTGTTCTTATTCGCAGCTACAAAATCCCGTATCTTAGCTACATCCAGATCCGGGATTACCACATGCTCATCTGCATACCTCAAATTAAATGGGTTACGCTGCCTATCGGTGACATAGAAATGAGTATCGTAATTCTCACTCCTGCTCAGCGCATCTATCACCGCAGAGGCGCGTGAGCCATAAGAGACCACCAGTATTCCTACTCGCTCTACCATTCTACCATGACCATGTCTGTATTTATATTAATAAAACAAAAGTAATAAGAGTAAGAGTGGTGATAAGATGAGTGGAAGTGGTGAAATACCCCCGATGGTGCAGAACCAGATTGCACAGTTGCAGCAGTTGAAACTTCAGTTAGAAGCAGTGAGCAGGCAGAAGGTGCAGGTAGAGGCTTTGCTTCGGGATGCGGAGGCTGCATTGAAGGAGCTGGAGAACCTCGATGATAATTCTGTTATATATCGAACCGTAGGTGAACTGATGATAAAAGTGGCGAAGGTGGATGTGAAAAAGGATTTATCAGAGAAGAAAGAAACCTATGACCTGCGGTTGAAAACTCTGGAGCGACAGGAGGAACGCGTACTGAAGAAATATCAGCAGTTGCAGCAGCAGCTGCAGCAAGCTTTAGGCGCTGCCGGTACTGCGTCTACACCGACGACGATGGGAGCTTGACGGTGCTGCTTGATGCTTTTTAGCTATTCAGTATAAATTTATAGTATTAGTACTCTATTTATCACATCAATTTTTCAATTCACTGGTAGCGAAGCGTGAGGCGAGGTGTTTTGAAGAATGGAGATCCCGCTGAAGAAGATAAGGGATGATGTATGGGAAGTACCCCGGTCGTATAAGGATTACATGAGGGTACCTGCACGGATATATGCGTCAAAAGAGCTGTTAGAGAAGATGAAGAGTGACCTTACGCTGCAACAGACGATCAATGTCGCTTCACTCCCTGGCATTGTGAAGTACTCAATGGTCATGCCGGATGGACATCAAGGCTATGGCTTCCCTATTGGTGGTGTTGCAGCTACGGACTTTGAGGCTGGTGTTATATCGCCTGGCGGGGTTGGTTATGATATAAACTGTGGAGTGAGGCTCATTCGTACAAATCTAAATGAGGAAGAGGTCAGACCGCACCTGAAAGAGATACTGGATGGTTTATTTGAGTATATACCGGCAGGGCTTGGACTTTCGGGTAAAGTGACACTGACACCAAGCCAGCTGGATGATGTGCTTCTGGGCGGTTCAGAATGGTGCATAGAGAACGGCTATGGCTGGGATAATGATCTGGAGTGTACAGAAGAGGGCGGGAAATTGGAAGCAGCGAATCCAGCGAAGATAGATGAGAAATCCCGGAAGCGAGGTGCACCGCAGCTCGGCACGCTTGGTTCAGGCAACCACTTCTTGGAGGTAGGGGTGGTAGATGAGATATTTAATGAAGAGTTGGCAAAGGCGTTTGGGCTTGAAGAGCGTGGACAGGTGACTGTTTTAATACACACCGGCGGTAGGGGCTTCTCTCATGGCGTTTGCACTTACTATCTCCGTACTTTCGAGCGTGAGATGAAAAAGGATGCCACACTGGCGAAGATACTGAAACTGGAGCGGGAACTGGCTTGCGCTTACCTGAGCAGCGACACAGGCATGGATTACTTCCAAGCTATGTGCGCCTGCGCAAATTACGCATTCGCGAACCGGCAGCTTGCCACTCACTGGGTGAGAAAAGTCTTTGAAGGCGTGCTGCGGCGGAACGCGGAGGAGATGGAGATACAAGTGGTATATGATATCGCGCATAACATAGCGAAGGAGGAGGAGCATTTTGTGGACGGTAAGAGAATGAAGTTGTGTGTACATCGGAAGGGTGCGACACGAGCGTTCCCGGCAGGCGATGAGCGACTCCCTCATGTCTATCGCGCTGTGGGTCAGCCGGTCCTGATCCCTGGTTCAATGGGTACTCGCAGTTTCCTGGCTGTTGGGACAGAACTGGCGATGCAGGAGACTTTTGGCAGTTGTGCTCATGGCTCAGGTCGTGAGCTGAGCAGGACGGCAGCGATGCGGAAATACCGTGGTAGTGAGGTGAAGGAAGAGCTGACCAAGCGCGGTATAATGGTGAAAGCGCGCGAGCGTAGTAAAAGGGATGTGAGAAGGAAGCGGGGCATACCATTTGACCGGTATGGCGAACTTGCGGAAGAGGTCTCAGCAGCTTATAAAGACCCTGAGGTCGTAGTACGGAGCTGTGAAGTCTCGGGTATAGCCACCAAAGTTGTGGCGTTCAGACCGATAGGTGTAATAAAAGGTTAGTTGTTAGTTTGGTTCTCAACCCATCATGCGAATAACAATAAGCGGG
>Ga0190304_1000773_pt1 | contig 14805 bp, 13 predicted proteins | sample 48700712_MG_FD_161670 | JGI IMG/M metagenome (GOLD analysis project Ga0190304, IMG submission 161670) | Hydrothermal vent sediment bacterial communities from Southern Trench, Guaymas Basin, Mexico - 4870-07-1--2_MG | ecosystem: Environmental > Aquatic > Marine > Hydrothermal vents > Sediment ... | reverse complement strand
TCAGAATGACGGATATTTTTCTTCATCCCAGCGCCAATGCCTTTGGCGCTTTGGATGTTTTGCAGAGAGGCTCATAATTATCCTGGTTTTACAATAGTCGCTTCAGCTCCCCGGTTTTGATATCCAGCAGATTCATCTCGATGCCTGCTTCTTTTAACATTTCCTGGGCCAGTTCATCGGGGTACAATTCAGCGATGTAAATGGTGTTTATCTCGGCGTTGATAATCATCTTGGAGCAGATAATACAGGGCTGAGTGGTACAATAAAGTATACCTCCTGATATTGATGTTCCATTTACCGCTGCCTGAATAATAGCGTTTTGCTCGGCATGAACTCCTCTGCACAGCTCATGCCGTTCCCCCGATGGGACGTTGAGTTGTTGTCGCAGGCATCCCACCTCTTCGCAATGGGGTACATTCTTCGGTGCACCGTTGTAGCCGGTAGAAAGAATCTGATTGTTCCGGACGATAATAGCGCCCACGCTGCGTCTCAGGCAAGTGGAACGTTTGGCAACCAACATGGCTGCTTGCATAAAATACTGATGCCAGTTAGGTCTGTTACTCATGGGTTCCTCGCTTTTTAAGGTTTTGTTCCCGCATTATCTCCGCTTGAGATTTACGCAGATAACAGGGCTCCAGGGATGAGATTGCTTCAAAATTGTAACGCGGCACATTTTCACGGGACAAAGCCATGGAAATGAGCGTTGTGGCCATTTGCAGATGTTGATGTGGTCTGGCCAACAGATAGTCGATGCCGGCATCCTGTAGCAGAGATTCGTAGAGCAGAGCACCGCTTCCCACCGCCAGCACAGGCACATCGATTTTGTCAAAAAACGCAGATGGTTTGCTATTACAGGATGCCAGAAGTTCTTGGCCATCAGCGCTAAACAGCGCGCCGTAGATTTCTCCCATCCTGGCATCTATCAGCGGCAGAACCGCTCTGGCTGAACCTGAGACATTCCACGCCAGCAACTCCAGATTATTTACTGCCAGCAAGGGAATTTCCTTTCCCAGGCAAAAGCCCTTGGCTGTGGCCAGTCCGATGCGCACACCGGTAAAGGATCCAGGACCATTGGCAACGCAGATCAAATCGATATCATCCATGGTAAGAGCGCACTGCTTCAGGCCGGAATCTATCCGGGGTAAGAGGCGCTGAGAGTGAGTGATTCGCACATCCAGATAACTGGCAAAGAGCACGGAAGAACCACGGGAGATTGCCACACTTCCCGAGGTAGAGGCGGTATTGAAAGCCAAAATATTCACGTCTTCCCCTCCTGATTTTCTGCGAGAATCTGAATACCCCGAAGGGCGTCAAGCAAAGAAAAAGAGCAGATCAGTATTTTTTAATTGCCGGGATATTCAGCTTCTTTTCTGTGGAACCCGAATATGGATGGAGTGATATGAGAAAAAAAACAAAAAACAGAGTCGAGTTTGCAGTATTCTGGGTGTTCCTTAAGGCTTTCGGCATCTTTCCCTATCCATGGAGACGATGGATGATAAAGCAGATTTTCATCTTCAGCGGCATGGTTCTGGGGGTGCGAAAATCCATCGCCCAAAAAAACCTGCGCATGATCTATCCGGACATGCATCCAAAAGAAGAAAAAAAGCTATTGAGGAAAATCTATACCCACCTGGGTTACTCTACCGCAGAAATGTATTTTACCCGGCCGGAGGTGCTCTATCCTCACATCCACACCCAGGGTATGGAGCATTTGCAGGATGCCTACGCCATGGGTAAGGGAGTGATCCTTTCCACCGGCCACATTGGTAACTGGGAGATTGCCGGACATTTTCTTTCGCAGAAATTTCCCATCAGCGTGATATATAAGGATATGAGAAATAAGAAATTGGGAAATTATACAAACAATCTTCGCACCAAAGGAACCATGAAACTGATACGGATGAAACAGGCCCCGCGCTACGTACTGAAATACCTCAAACAACAGTACATCGTCTGCATCCTGATAGACCAGAATGCCGGGAAACGAGGCTATAAAATTGACGTGTTGGGACATCCGGCTTCGGCCTTTGTGGGTGCGGCGAAATTCGCCATAAAAACCGGAGCACCCATCGTTCCGGTTTACCCCATTCGTAATGAAGACGGCTCTTTCACCCTCTTTATCGAGCCCATGATAGATTCTACCGCCTACACAAATTCCACCGAAGATGTGGTGGCACTTACCCAAATGTTGTCACACAATCTGGATGCTTGCATCCGTCGCTATCCCGAACAGTGGTTCTGGGTTCATCGTCGCTGGCGAGGGGCAAAAAAGGCCAAATCCATCCAATCAAATAACTTTACAAATCAGGGCTCTTTTTGAGTTTGAACCAGAGGTAGAAGTATGAAGAAAATATGCGTGTTATTAGTGCTTTCCGTTATAATACCCGTCTGGAGCCTGCAGGTTTTACCAGCCCATGGTGATGCTGTTTCTCCGGCCACCGAAGACACCCTGGTTTACTACCACACCCGGCATGATGATCTTCATCTCTCTGGCGTTGACAGCTGGGCTGTACGCTTTGCCTACGACGAATTTTACACCGGCGTGGATTCTTTGCAATTTGCTGCACAGGGCGCATGGTGCTATTTTCCCACTACTCCGGTTAATCAGCTTGAACTGGTGCTTACCGCCGAAAATATCAACCAGCCATCCACTCAATATACAACCCAGGTGGTTCCGGCTTCCGAGCTCAATTCCGGATGGAATTATATTCCCTTCGATGCCACCTACACCGATTCGGTTCTGTGGCTTATCGCCAATTATGATACTCCCACCACCCAACCTCTCTCCGCATCTCTGGGAGGTGGCCAGCACAGTTATTTTTATTCGGATGAATATTATTACAGCTTTTCTTCTATCACCTTGAATGCCGAACTGCTTTTCAGCCTGCAGGGATTCCCGGTGTTTCTCCATACAGACCTGGAGCTTCTGGCTTTTTCCATGGAGGCAGATCCTGCCAATCCCGGCCGCATCTACCCTGTGTTTACCGTGATGAATAATTCCCCTGTCAGCGTGAGTAATTTCCAGCTACACTTCACCGTTGATACGGCTCAAAACAGCGTTCACGACTCGGTGCTGGTAGCCCAGACTCTGGAGCCGCTGGCTGTCGAGCAATTTAGCTATGTCGGCGGAGAGCATGCCTTTACCCTCTTGGATCAGGCTGCTCAATATGCCATTTCTGGACGCGTGTATCATCCCGATGATATCTGCGCCGGGAATAACAGCCTTTCCTCGCAATTTGACACCTTCGATGAACCAATGGATGGATTTCTGCTGGAAAATATCGTGCAACTGGATGACCTGAATTCATCCGATATCTGGATGGAAGAGAGCTCCATCATCGACCCCGCCGAAGCCACAGTCCTCAACTATTTCCCCGATGTGGCAAACATTCCCTACTTTTCCCTGGATGCCCAATTACGCCAGGCCTATTACGATCTTCCCGGTATCCCGACTGTGATTATCGGTGGCGAAGATTTTATCATCGGCTACAGCACCCCCTTCTTCAGTGACTCTCTGATTTCTTATCAGGAAAACCTCATCAACAACGCCACAACCTTTGTGTCAGACGCTGGCGCCACCGGCCAATACAATCCCACTACAGATCGTGTCATCATACACGTCACTCTGCAAAATACCCATGCCTACGTGATGAGTGACTATCTGGGGAATTGCACATTTTATATGGCCATTGCCGAGCAGGACACCTCTGCTTCTGCACCGGTTGAACTCTATGGAGATATATTTCACTCCATGGTTCTGGAAGCGCCGGTTCATCTCAGTCACGATTCCACCGAGGTCTTCACTGCTAATTTTGTCCTTTCAAATTGCTGCACACCACTGGGCCAGGATACTGATCGGATACGCTATATTTACTGGATGCAAAACGATGATGACCATCGAATTTTCCTTACCGGTAGCATCGCTCATCAAGATCTGGAAGAGGTACAGGTGAGTAGCGGTTCTCCGGTTCATCAGCCCGGGATGCATGTGAGTCTCAGCAGCAATCCCGTTCTATCTACGATGGGGGTACGTATCAACTATGCTCTGCCCGCTGCACCGTCCGGCATGGCAATAACGGTATATAATGTAAAAGGCCAGAGGGTGCGCAACTGGCATATTTCCGATTCCCAAGCCCGCAGCTCCATAGACTGGAATTGCACCGACAGCCAGGGTAAGGCTGTTGCTTCAGGAGTCTATTTCTTCAAGGTACAGGCATCTGGCTACCCGCCGGTTATCACCAAAGGACTGGTTTTGAAACAATGAAAGAACGAAAGATTTTCCAACGCACGTTTCAGGAGCTTACGGGATGCATCCACATGCATAGCCTTCACTCCTTCGATAGCAATACTCCTGTGGCATCCATCATAAAAGATGCCCGGAAAGCCCGGCTGGATTATATCGCCATCACCGATCACATGAATATGGACGCAGCAGCTGACGTGAAAAAACTGGATTGTGGGGATCTGGTGCCGATTGTGGGGGTGGAGATAAACGATCCCCAGTTCAATAATCACTACTTGGTTTTTGGTGCCAAGGAGATTATAGAGAATCAACCGGCTGCATCCTATGTAACGTTCTACAAAGAAGCAGGAGCCACCGGCTTTGTGGCCCATCCCTTTGAATATCGGCGCTCAAGAAAATTTAGAAAATACACTTGGACTCGCACCGATTTACAAGATTTCGACGGCCTGGAAATATGGAATTACCTCTCATCCTGGATTGCCAAAGTGAAGCCCAGAATGAATGGCCTCTTTTACGTGCTCTTCCCGTCGCTACTCATCGATAATCCCTACCGCAAAGGCATTCGGTGGTGGGATGAGATGAATCTGGCTGGTGGCCGCAAAGCCGCCATCGGCAGTGTGGACGCCCATACCCAGGAGTATAAACTGCTGGGGATAAAAATACGCTTCCTCACCCATAGGGCACTGTTTAACACCATTCGTACAAACGTCCTTATACCTGCCGGAACACCGGTAAATCAAGACTCTATTATGGCAGCGATTAAGGGGGGGAACAGTTATATTGCCAACTACAAAGCAGGCTATCCCTACAATTTTTATGCTGGCATCCACAATGAGCAGTCCGAGGCGATTTTCGGGGAAGAAATCCCCTTCTCTCCGGGGTTGAAATTTTATTTCAGGTTGCCAAAGACTGCGAAAGTGAAATTACACTGCAACGGGAAACGGCTGCAAAAAGTGTATAAAGAAAAAGGATATTTCGATATTACGCATCCGGGAAACTACCGACTGGAGATTACCAAAAACGGCAGAGGCTGGATATATACCAATATGATTTACGTAACACAATAGAAGGGAAGTATGGATATCAAAATTTACGTTCAAGACTTAGGGAACTTTATGAACCAGGAAGTGATCAGCACGTTTCTGGTAGGACAAAAGGAATTACGGGAAGGCTCGAAGGATTTTTATCTGCGCCTGAAACTGGCCGATAAAACCGGTACGGTATCTGCCAATGTGTGGAACAATGCCAAGCAGATTTCTGATAAATTTAAAGAAGGCGATGTGATCATGATAAAGGGTATCGTCATCAGTTATCGCGAACAGATGCAGATAACGGTAAACAAAGTGCGCTTACTCAATGATGGCGAGTATGATCTCAGCGACTACATCATGGCTACCACCAAAGATGTGAATGCCATGTGTGAGCGGCTTTTTGGCTATATCGAAAGCATCAAAGAATCCCACCTTAAGCAACTGCTTCTCCACATCTTTGAAGACAAAGAATTTTTCACCAGGTTTGCCCAGGCACCTGCTGCGAAAACATGGCACCACAACTACATTGGCGGATTACTGGAACACACTATGGCGGTAACGTCGCTGTGTGAATTTGCCGCCAATCAATACAATGTGGATCGTGATCTGCTGATTACCGGTGCCATTTTGCATGATGCAGGGAAGGTATATGAGTACAGTATTCGCAGTGCCATAGACTTTACACCTATCGGTCGCCTGGTGGGGCACATTCCTCTGGGAGATGAAATAGTGTGCAAACATGCATCCCAAATAGATAATTTTCCGGCAAATCTCTTGATGAAACTACGACACCTTATTCTGGCTCACCATGGGGAATATGAAAAAGCTTCGGCACGTTTGCCCCAAACCCTGGAAGCGGTGGTTTTGCATCATGCCGATAATATGGATGCCCAGACCATCGGGGTGAAGCAGGTGATGCAGGGAAGCGTTTCTGCAGATGCCGAATGGTCTGAGTTTGACCGTCTGAATCAGCGGTACTATTACATAAAGTAGTCATGTTTCAAACAGCAGTACTGGCCAGCGGAAGCAAGGGTAATTGTACCCTTATACGTACCGAAAACACTTCCATCCTGGTAGATGCAGGGCTCAGTGGCAAACGCATATTCAACGCTATGGAGCAGCTGCATCTCCATAAGGAAAAGGTCTGTGGGCTCATCATCAGCCACGAACACGGCGACCACATAAAGGGTGCTGGCGTAGTGTGTCGCAAACTCAAAATTCCCCTCTACATCATGCGTACCACCCATTTAAGTATGGAAGATCGGCTGGGAAAGCTGCCGGAAGGAGTGGTCTATTACCAATCGGGAAAATCCTTTTCCATCGGCGATATCGACGTTGATCCCTTTGTTGCATCTCACGATGTGGATTGCTGCAATTTCACCTTTCAGCAGCAGAACAGTGATAAAAAGCTGGGACTCGCCACCGACTTGGGATTCAGTTCACGACTGATGTTGCAAAAGATGAAAGGTGTAAACACTCTCATCCTGGAAAGTAACCATGACGAAAAGCTGCTGCTGGAAGGGCCCTACCCCTGGGAGCTGAAACAGCGGGTTAAAAGTCGTCATGGCCATTTATCAAACAATCAGGCTGTGGAAGTGGTTCGGAAGATTATTCATGACGATCTGCAAACCATCATTCTGGCGCATCTCAGTGAGATTAATAATGTGCCGGAACTTGCACATGACACTATGAAGCAGTATTTGCAGGATGCCAAACACAATTGTCGTATAGTGGTCTCATCTCAGGATGAGCCAACCAGAATAATAGATATCTAGGAATATATGGTAACATCATTAGTTGGCCTGATGGTCGCATTATCAGTGGTTATTTTAGCTTTGGGATTTTATGTATTGATAAAAAGCGCAAATTATCTCATCGAAGGAGCGTCTGCTCTGGCTCACACCCTCAAGGTTCCCGATATCGCTATTGGCCTCACCATCGTGGCCTTTGGTACATCGGCACCGGAGCTTATCGTAAACGTCGTTTCCAGCGTCAATGGCCACCATGAAATGTGTTTTGGTAATGTGCTGGGCAGTAACATTTTTAACACCCTTGTGGTATTGGGCTTTGCGGCCATCATGGCACCACTGGAGATCAAGCGAAATACTGTACGTAAAGAGATTCCCTTCATTCTCATCGGCTGTCTGGCAGTATTTGGGATGGCCAACAATTTCGGCTTTGCAGGACACGTCCTCTCCCGGGTAGAAGGACTTTTTCTGGTGGCCGCTCTCTTCGGTTTCCTGGTCTATGTGGTTCTGATGTCTAAAGAGACGGCTTTTGTGGAAGTGGACATCCATGAGATGAAGAGCACAAAAGCAGTGTGGCTCATCATTCTGGGATGCCTGGGACTGTTCCTGGGTGGCAATATGGTGGTGTACAACGCCATTAACATCGGCAGGATGCTGCATGTAAGCGAAAAATTCATCGGCCTCACCGTTGTTGCTCTGGGCACATCTCTCCCGGAATTAGTGACCTCGGTAGTAGCTGTAACGAAAAAGCGCGGCGATCTGGCGGTGGGAAACGTGATCGGCTCAAATCTCTTTAATATCCTGATGGTGTTGGGCTTAACATCGGTAATCAATCCCATTAATTACGATGTGATGCTCAATTATGACTTTATCTTCCTTATTCTCATCACCCTCATCATGTACATTACCTTTCTTACCGGGAAGAAAAAGCACCTCAATCGTCTTGAAGGCATCAGCTTTCTGGTACTCTACGGCATCTATATCACCTTTTTAATCAATAGAGGATAGCATGAAAAACAGCCATTTCTTTTCATCGTTTGTGCAAGATCAGCCCCCGATGCAGGCGGTACTATCACCACTCCCTTTAATATGAACCACTAGCACCAATGTCATCGCTTTCTGGTCACAACAGAGCCAACTGAAAAAGGCGATCTTTCTCGTGTAGGTAAATCCCGGATGTTTTGGTCTCATACTTGCATCCTGATATAAAAAAGGAGTTCCATATGAAATATGTAAGTTTAGTTTTTTTGGTGCTACTCTGTTCAATCCTCGGTGCAACCGTCATCGAGCATTCCTATCACTTTGCAAATCCGCAAATCCAGCGATCCGAAGGCTATGCCACCGTGGACTTTGCGCAAACCATGTTGACAGGAGTTATCGGCGAACCCACTCTGCCGTACCGTGCAGTATCCCTTTTGCTTCCTCCCGGCGAAGAAGCGGTTTCTATAGAAATTTTCCCCGGCAGGATGCAGACCATCTCCGGCGAATTTCTCCTATCTCCTGCACAGCCTTCTTTGCCCATAGGAACCACCAGCAACGCCTTTTTCAAAAATGAAGAGGTGTACAGCAGAAGCAGCTACCCCGGCAAAATGCAGGGAGCCCTTACCACTCAGTTTATGCAAGGCTATGGCTTTGGCTTTTGCAGTTTCACCCCGGTGCTCTACAATCCGGCTTCCCGGCAAATAAGCTATTTTCAGGATGTCACCGTTCGCATCCATACAGCATCTTCGGCCAGGGCTTCCCAAGCTCTGGATTTCTTAAAAGACTCTCCCACCACTATCAAGCGGGTGGAGAAGCTTAGCCAGAATCCTTCCATGCTGCACAACTACAACGCTCCTGCATCCAGAGTAGGGGAATATGACGCTCTCATCGTGTGCCCGCCGATTTTTTTGGCAGAGGCGGAACAACTGGCTGAGCACTATGCTCTGCAGGGTTTGCGGGTTCAAGCCGTTACGCTGAGCGCCTGTGTAAATGGTCAGCCAGGGCAGGATGATGCAGAAAAGTTGCGGAATTATATTATCCAGGAATATCAGAATAACAGCATTTCTCACGTTGTTTTAGCTGGTGATGTGGAGTATATTCCCTATCGGGGATTTTACTGCACCGTGCAATCTTCATCGGTGTATGAAGACGACAACATCCCATCCGACCTGTATTATTCAGGTCTGGACGGCACGTGGGACACCGATGGTGATGGTTTGTGGGGGGAGATTGGCGAAGATGATCTTCTGCCGGAAGTTGCGGTAGGGCGCATCTCGGTTTCTAATACCGCCGAAATGGCCAATGTGATGAACAAAATTCTCATCTACCAGAATGCCCCTGTGCTGGGAGAATTGCGCGATCCACTGCTGGTGGGAGAAAATATGTATAACGATCCCCTTACCTGGGGTGCTGATTACCTGGACCTGCTCATCGGTTATCATGATGACAACGGCTACACCACCGATGGCATCCCGGCAGACCACGACATAACCACTTTTTACGACAGAGACATGGGCCAATGGAGCGGGTATCAGCTTATCACCGAAATCAATAATGGCCACTCCTTTATCTACCACGCAGGCCACTCAAATTCAAACTACAACATGCGCATGAACAGCAGTGACATCACGGTAAGCAATTTCGCATCGGTAAATGGTGTCGATCATCTCAATCCTCTGGTTTATTCCCATGGATGCATCAGCGGTTCTTTTGATAACAACGACTGCATCGGTGAAAAAATGGTATATCTGGAAACCTTCGCCTCGGTTTACATCGGTAATTCCCGCTATGGATGGTTTAACGAAGGGCAAACCGAAGGCCCGTCAGCTCACCTGAACCGGGAATTTTGCGATGCCCTGTACACCGACAAAACAAACCGCGTAGGAGCTACTCACATGGAATCCCGCATCGATACCGCCCCCTGGGTTACCGCTCCCGGGCAATGGGAAGAAGGTGCTCTGCGCTGGTGTTTCTACGATTGCAATGTTTTGGGGGATCCACTTCTTCCTATCTGGACGGATGAACCAATCGCCATCGACGTTACCGCAGACCCCACCATTGCCATCAATGCCGCAGAATACGAAGTGAACATAACCTCCGGCGGTGCTCCCGCAGAAAACCTGGTATGCACTCTGCTGTTTGATAACGAGATATTTGGCGTTGGCACCACAGACGATATGGGGAATGCAACCATCACTTTGAGCCAGCCCTTTTCTCAGCCAGGGATGGCACAGCTCACGGTATATGGCTACAATTGCCTCACCCAGAGCTTTGACGTGGAAGTGATCCCGGATGACTTTTATGTGTCACTTTCCGATTATACCATCGCTTCCGGTGATGATGATCTGCTGGAATTCGGCGAATCTGCCATCCTGGGTTTCACTCTTACCAACCTCAGCCAGGGGGATGTTCACAACCTTTCACTTGCCCTTTTCAGCGATGATGACTACATCACCATCACCGATGGTACCGAGGCAATCGGCACCATGACCCAAAATCAAGTCATCACCGCCAGTGACATCTTTGGTTTTACCATAGCCCAGGATGTCCCGGACGATCACCTTATCGTCACCTCCATCCAGGTGAGCTGTGACGAAGCGCTGTACGATGTGCCACAATCCTTCGTGGCTTACAACGCCATTCCCGCAGTTGCCAGCATTACCATAGTGGACAACCAGAATGGCAGGCTGGATGCCGGTGAATCAGCTCAGATGCTGGTTACGTTGCAAAACAGCGGCGGTGCCGATGTATCAAATCTGGATGCGATACTCAGTACCGATGACGACTTTCTCAGCATCATCCAGGGTTCTACTACGGTCGATGAACTGGAGGCAAACGGAACCGTTGCCCTGAGCTTCATTCTTCAGGCTGCGCAAAATGTACCATTCAACTATAATGCTCCGTTGCAGATATCTGTTTCCGGTGATATGGGCTTTGTCTTTGATGCGGCCATAAACCTCGATGTAAACAGCATTGTGGAAGATTTTAATACAGGGGATTTCAGTAATTATCCCTGGGCTTTTGATGGTGCAGCGGATTGGATGGTGAGTGCCGATGGCTACCAGGGCAGCTTTTCTGCTCAATCCGGCGATGTGAACGATCTTGAATTTTCCGATCTTATCCTATCCGTGAATGTGATTGAAGCGGGAACCATTCGGTTCCAGCGGAAAGTTTCTTCTGAAGAAACCTACGACAAACTGCGTTTTTACATCGATGCCCAGATAATTGGAGAATGGAGCGGCGAGCTGGATTGGGCGGAAGTGTGCTTCGACGTTCCGGCAGGCCAACACACCTTTATGTGGCGCTATTTCAAAGATGGCGGTCTCTCGGTGGGTGATGACTGTGCATGGATCGACAACATCTATTTTCCGCAGATCTATGAAAACAGCGCAGCCGGCCATATCGTACCTGTCACCGTTGCCACAGTGTCTGCCAATTATCCCAATCCTTTCAACCCCACCACCACCATCGCCTGCAGCATTCCACAGGATGCCAGCAGCGCTTCTCTTGATCTCTATAATGCCCGTGGTCAGCGGGTTCGCAGTTTTGGATTGCAACCGGGCACAGCAACATCAGTAGTGTGGAATGGACGCGATGCAGACGACAACCCCGTGAGCTCCGGCGTGTACTTTTATCGCCTGCGGGTAAACGGCGCAGACGTCCAGACCAGGAAATGCCTGCTATTGAAATAAGCTTTCCGTAACAGATTTACGCGCCAGGTATAATGTTACCCAAAATTCGGACAGTTGTATAAGGATAAGAATGAGAAGAAAGCGCTTTTCTCGATTTTTTCCTTTTCACTCAAAAGATTCCTCGCGGCTTGCCGCGAGGTTTCCACATACTCTCCCCTGATTTTCAGGGGTGATGCCCCGCCTGAGGTGGGGCAGAGGGGTGGAATAATGAAAAGCGAATTTTCATTATTTATATTGGGATTCTTTAGAGAAATTTTCAGAGAAAAAAATGAAGAGGAGTATAAAGATGCGTAAGCAGTATTCGTCCGAATTTAAAGTCAGTATCATATTAAAAGCCGTGAGATGAGAGCAGACATTGTCTGAGTTATCCCGGAGATATGAGGTGCCTGATATGATAGCGAAATGAAAAAGGCAGTTTCCGGAATCTGCACCTCAGATATTTGTGGATAAGCGCCGTAAGTCCAGAAAAAGCTGTGTCACTGCTGCTGAATGCATCCCTGAATAATGGCAGGAAGCGGCTATGTGCTCCTTGCATCCTACCTTCTGAAAAGCGAGTGAGGGGAGATGGATGGGGAGATTTTTCCTTGACCGCCACAGAAGGTTCGGGGATTTCTGCGTGAGTTTTTTACGTAAGAAATGAGTATAAAATAGAGAAGGATGGAGTAATGAAGATACGCGAAATTCTCGAGCTACTGGAAGGACAGTTGTTGCATGAGAATGTTGATCTGGATCAGGATGTAAGCTGCGCCTTTGGTTCCGATCTCATCAGCGATATTTTGCACTGTACCAAGGAGCAGACGTTGTTGCTGACTGGTTTGACAAATCCCCAAATCATCAGACTTTCAGACATGATCGACCTGTTTGGAATCGTTTTTGTACGGGGTAAAATACCGCCAAAGGATATTGTGGAAATGGCAGAGGAGCGGGAATTACCCTTGATATCTACGCCCTTCACACTGTACAAATCCAGTGGGCTGTTGTTCAATGCAGGCTTGAGAAGTTGCAAAATCTAGGATGAGTCGTTATTGGTACACACGGGAGGGGATGGAAAACCGGGCGAACAGGTTTCGCCAGACCAAGCCCCAACCGGTAATAACAATGGATTACTCGATAGGTCAGCATGACTTTGTAAATGCCGGCAAAGCTTCGGGAGATATCAAGCTGGCACTGAAGAAGATCGGTGTGGATTCGGCGGTGTTGCGCCGGGTGGCGATTGCGTGCTATGAAGCGGAGATAAACGTAACGGCTCATGCAGAGGGTGGTTTAATTCATGCCAACATCTTCCCTGATCTCATCCAGATTATCGTTACCGATACGGGGCCGGGGATCGACGATATCGAGCAATGTATGGTGCCTGGCTATTCTACCGCGACCGATTATGTGCGGGAGATGGGTTTTGGCGCTGGTCTTGGGCTTCCCAATATCAAAAAAAATACTGATGCCCTCTTTATCGAGAGCACCAAAGGTGGCCATACGGTTCTTGAAATAATAATTTTTTATGAGTAGAAAATGAGCAAAAAAACCTATTTCCATGCGATAAAACTTATTCCTGAAAAGTGTACCGGATGCACAAAGTGTGTGCGGGTGTGTCCCACCGAAGCGCTACGATTGCGCAATAAAGTGGTGGAGCTGGATGCATCCCGATGTATCGATTGCGGTAAATGTGTGGCAGCATGTTCCTTTGGAGCGATAGAGACCTACGCTGACGATTTGCAGGTAATCGGCAAATTCGCCTATAAACTGGCGATAATTTCCACCTCCTTTGCCGGGCAATTCGGCGATGGCATCAGTTATGAAACAGCAAAACGGGGCTTACTCCATATGGGGTTTGATGCTGTGGCATCAGAGGCGATGGTAACAGAGATGATGGGCCTGATGATTCGAGAATATGTCAGCAATCATCCTCATATCAAGCCGATTCTTTCCAGCAATTGCCCCAGCATTGTGCGGTTGATTCAGGTGCGTTTTCCTTCTCTTCTGCCCAATTTATTGCATATCGAAGCTCCCATGAGTGTGCTGGCAACCTATTTTCGCAACAAGATTTGCAGCGAGCAAAAGCTGGATTCCTCTGAGGTGGGTATTTTCCTCATCGTTCCCTGCGTATCTCAAGTAACGGCCGTGCATCAGCCGGAAGGAACCTATGTGCATCTGGAAGACGGCGCCATTTCCATCGGTGATGTCTATCAGTATGTCATGGCCAATATCAAGGAAATCCAGGCCGATACCACACCCATGGAAGTCTATCCCAAAGGCTTGAGCTGGGCTATATCCGGCGTGGAAGCCGAAGAGGTGAACGACGGCTCCATACGAACCATGGATGTCAGTGGCGTGCATAATGTGATCGATATTTTGCATAATATCGAAAACAATCAATTGGGCGTGTATGATTATATCGTGCTGAACAGTTGCGCAAATGGGTGCGTGGGGGGTGTTTTGAATGTGGAAAATCCCTTCGTGGCAATCTCCCGCATACGACACCTGATGCGCAATGCCACACACAAAGACTTCCATGACCAACTGTTTATAGACCTCTACCGACAAGATCGCTTTAACGTGATTCCTCTGGAACCACGTCCCATTATGGCATTGGACGACAATATCAAAAATGCTCTGACGAAGATGAAACAGATCAATGAGATTCTGGAGAAACTTCCGGGACTGGATTGCTGTGCCTGTGGATGTCCATCATGCAGTGCTCTGGCCGAAGATATTGTGGCCGGTAAAGCGGAGTTGGATGACTGCATCGTTCGCATGCGAAGATTAAAAGAAACGAATCGAGGTGAATAATGAAGATGAAGCTTGAGCAACTGGTATCTCTCATCGAGGGCAAGGTGATTACCTCTTTTGAGATGCCTGAGGAAATAGAAATAAACGGCGGTTACGTGTCTGATCTGTTGAGCGATGTGATGGGAAACGCACGGGAAGGGGATGTGTGGATTACCATCATGCGTCACCTCAATGTGGTGGCTGTGGCATCCCTGGCTGGTATCAGCGCAATCATCTTTGCCAAAGGCATCCTGCCGGCAGAGGCTGTTATCCAAAAGGCAAACGAAGAAAAAATCTGCCTCATCTCCAGCGCCAGGGAGACCTTCACTATTTCGGGAATTCTG
>Ga0190304_1000772_pt1 | contig 14824 bp, 16 predicted proteins | sample 48700712_MG_FD_161670 | JGI IMG/M metagenome (GOLD analysis project Ga0190304, IMG submission 161670) | Hydrothermal vent sediment bacterial communities from Southern Trench, Guaymas Basin, Mexico - 4870-07-1--2_MG | ecosystem: Environmental > Aquatic > Marine > Hydrothermal vents > Sediment ... | reverse complement strand
TTCCCCGCAGTCTTCAGGGGCGCTTTGGATGTACGTGCAACGTGTATAACGGACGAGATGTGCATAGCGGCAGCGGATGCAATAGCGAGCTATGCGGAAGAGAAGGGCATAAGCGAAGATTACATAATTCCGAAGATGGAAGAGCGCGAGATGTATGTGCGTGAGGCTGTGGCAGTGGGCATGAAAGCGATAGAGCAGGGAGTGGCGGCGAAGAAGATGAGCGCGAGGGTACTAGAAGAGGAAGTACGGAAGAGGATATTACTAATTACTAAGACACTACCGTGATTGTTAACTTGTAGAAATTATTCCAAGTGCTATCCGGAGCTTCATTTTTACATCCAAATGTAAATCTCGTTATATTCTCGTGAACCGGAACTATTTGCTCTGGACGTATTCCGATGCTTATATCATGATTCGCTAGATAAATTTATACTCGTCAGTTTGATGCCCCCTGATGAACTGAAGAAAGGCACAGGTTGCTTCCGTCATCTCTCATCAATAGTATTGCATTTTCGGCTTTAATATTGCTCCAAGCGTCTGTTTCATACTGGTGCATTACATGCCACTCTTTCGCATTGTTCTTTAAATACTGAACACTCTCGGTGCGACTCCAAACTCTACCCAAATACGATTTGTCTGTCATCCACCATGCCCACTTTCCAAATATCTGATAACCCGCTCCAACGTCTGAAGATGCTGTACTTATAGTTACATGAGCTGGAGGAGGTATCTTCATTTGCATAATAATTAATTCTACACCAGATATCTTACTTTTACTTAATGCTTTTTCTTCCTCCAATATCTCCAGATCAAAATCACAAGCAGGAGTAAAATCACAAACACAATAAAATAAAAAATGCCTATGGGGTGAATAGCAATACTCACGGCGGAGGAGGATACCCCTATCATCAAACTGCCTTCATGCCACAAACTTTTCTTTGTGTTTTTCATTTTACCTCATCCTATTTTTTATCCCTTTCCTCTTTTGCGTTCCGTCCTCTGCGCCTTTCTTCCCTTTACCCCCACACCTTTTGCATTATCTCTCTACTAAATATTTATTGGTGCTATTTGAACACTATTCCCGTCTCTTTATACCATAACACGAAATCCAAGTGCGATAATGGTATATGAATCCGCTCAGAGAAATCTTTCATCTCTCGTTCGAGCTCAAGGTATCTCCGTCTGGACAAACTCGACGGTATCTCCTCTATCACTCCTAACAACTTCAAATTCTTTAAGATATGTCTATCAAGAATCGCAAGATCGGTTCCCAGCCCTATGTTTCGCAGCAGATGGCTCGCCTCTTTATAGCCAAGTCCTTGCACATCGCCAGCCAGCCAATCTCTTGCGCCTCTAACATCATTAAATCCCCATAGCCTGTTTTTTAGCCTTAACTCTCCATCAACCATGAATTTACGCCTTGCCTCTATGATGTATTGTGCTTTGGTGGCTTTAAACCTCACGCCTATCAAGCTATTCGCGATTGATTCGCTATCACCCGCTAATAGCAGATTCCGCTTAGCAAGGTTCTCTACCGCGGTCCAGCAGAGTTCTGCTCTCGATTGTGGTGTGAGCAGGCAGAATACAAGTTCTTTGAATATCTCTTCCTCACTGCCTCTATCCTTCAGCTCTCGGAATTCCTCCAGTCTGGCTATTATCGCGGGTTTGATAGACTCATAGATTGAATATATTTCATTAAAGGCGCTGCAATGAATCATATTCTCACGGGTTTTTGATTGTATATAAGGTTAAAGTATGAGTATAATATTTCTTTAGTAAAGCTTTCTTTTTGCTGTACTTCCGAAACTATGGAATTCCGAGCGCACATCGCCTCTTTAAACATGTTAGCGGGCTACCTATAAAAGATTTAGGGGATAAAGGGGGCAATTACGTATTGAATCTGAAAGAGGGTAGAGCCAAGGAGGTGTTGTTTCACTTCGTATACCAAAATGACATAAGAGGTATGATTTTATCCCTGTTGACGGATGGAAAACGTTTAAAATGCCGATAGCTCATGCTATTGATGCTCGCGAAATACTACCGTCAAGGACGGATCAGACTTAGGAGGCGGCTAACTGACAGCGGAGTTCTATGACTCTATATTCGTTGTAACTTGTCATTTTCGTATATGTAATTCAACACCGTGTCCGCAGAAGGTATCGTAGCATTGGGCATCTTTTGCTTGAGTCCCGACACCGTTGCTTCTGGAGAATTCGCTGTCGACGTTTTGGTATAAGCTATTATGGCTATTGTACCCTCCAGTGAGTATATTGCACCCTCGGGTATCATTATTACGCCACCATTACTACGCAATAGTTAGGAAAGCACCGAAAAAATAGCATTGCTTTTCTCAGCTATTTTTGGAATCAGGGGCGTTCGGAACTACTGTCTATATAAAAACAATTACTGAATCATGTGTATCCATAAATTCAAAAGTAATTGCTCAATATCAAGTGGTTCTCAAGAGCAAAAATCGAAAATTTTAACCCATGGTAAAACGCAAAATTAGTTACGGGACGAGAAGCGAAGTCGGAAAAGCCGCATGAGAGAACATGGTATCTATACTCGATACTTGTAAGAAGCAGATGGTCGGTTTCTTTGATTATGTCAAGGATACATTTAGCATAGCTCATTTCACGTAATCATCTTTAGTATCCGCCTTTTTATTGCGTAGATACACCTGATTCTACCTTCACGACAATTATTCGTTCTTGCACGGAAAGTTTATAAAGATACATAATCTTTTTTGTTTTGGCGACGTAAAATGGTATTAAGTATAGGAGAAAGACTTAGGGGGTTCCTGTTCAGCCCTTCGGAAACTTTTGACAACTCTAAGGACGATACGATTGGTGATGCCTTCAAGTATTTCGTGGTTATTCTGATGATATATGCATTGATCATTTCTGTCCTGGTCGCAGTGGCATTTTCACGGTTCGCATCAATGTTGGGGATGCTGGGGATTCCTATGATGGCGTTAGGGGCAGCAGTGGGACCTTTGTTCGCAGTGGGCTTTTTTATCCTGATGCTCATGATCGGAATAATCAGTGTTTTCATTGATGGTCTCTGGCTTCACATCTGGGTATATCTCTTTGGTGGGAGAGAAGGAGTGGAAGAGACGCTAAAGGCGGTGATGTATGGGGCAACGCCGGGGTGTTTATTCGGCTGGATCCCCTTAGTGGGACTAATATGGGCGGTTATTGTGGAGATTATAGGTGTACGGCAACTTCATGGGCTATCCACTGAAAAAGCAGTTCTTGCCGTGATTATTGCAATAGCTATTCCATTAATCATATACGCAGTTATAATCGCAGCGTTTATGGCGACGATGCCGGGACCAGGATTGGGACCGGGACCGGGTTTGGGACCGGGACACATGATCAGACCATGAATAGAATAGGAGGCTTTTGCTTCTCCTATTATTTTTTCCCCTTTTCATGAAGTTGATTTTGAAGTGTAAATGTCATATTCTCATCTCATCCTATCCACCGTATGTTTTTCCATACCCGCGGGCTCAAAGCCGCTCAGCACCTTCTTGAGCGCGCTCAAGCCAGAACTGCGGAGGAAATAGCATGGTTTATTCCGCATTTTGCATGCCTCTTTCACCATTCGACATGCATTGTGGCTGTTTATGTCAACCGGGCAAAATATAACATCGTTCTTCTCTGCGTTGGTGTTAGCGTTGGCGTTGCATTCGCTACAATCCCAGGTGTGAGTGCGCTTCTCCTGCTCTACGTTCCTCCGCTCCGCTTTGAAGCTGAAGTGGCATGCCGATTTCTTTAGCAATTCCGCATTCTCCTTGCTCAATCTCCTTAGCTCCTTTCTCAAAAACGAGTGTTTTTTCTTAGTCTCTTCAACCTCTCTATCTGTGGCTTCTCCTTCTACTTCCCTCAATTTCGCCCGTAATTGCTCATTCATCCGCCTCAGCTCCTCCAGCTCGTGCACAAGCTCCGTCTTCTCTGCTCTTATCTTTTCACGTTCCGCAATCAACTCATCCCTCTTTTGCTCCAGCCGCTCACATCTACGTCGCAGTTCCTCTCATGCTTCCAATGCCGCAAACAGTTCTTTCGTTACCAACTCCGGTTTGCCACCCGACCTGCGTGACAGTTCATCATAAAATCGCAATGCCTGGTGCTCTTTCAGATGAAGAGCATTTGCTATTCTTGATTCTATCTCTTTACCACTGTTACCATCGTCCCCATTACTATTACTATCACCATTACCATTAGCATTACGTACCGCAAACCATATAAGGGCAGATAGAGGAACCCCTTTCAGGTTATTGTTATTGTTATTGTTATCGTTATCCATTTTGCCATCCCCATCCCCTTCTATAATCCTGCATATCGCTTCACTATCCAACCGCGCAACTTTTTTATAGGGTGCAAATCACTTCTCTAATAATCGTTCCAATCACCTGGCATGCTGGCTCTGCATCCTGCACAACTGGATGAGCTGTTGATGCATCTCGTATTATGCGCCCATGCTGCTATTATGTTCAAGTTTCAAATCCTTATACAGCCCTTTTAGCACATCACCATTGTAAGTCAGCCCCAGGATTCTACAAACAGTAAAATGCTGCAGTTCCCATATCCGCCGCTTCTTCTCTACCATTTCTAACGCCTCCTTCCCCTTATCCTTAGGTTGCCCTAAAGGTTGGAATTTAGGTACATAAATGGTATCCCCTAAAAAGGTTCGGTTTTGGTAAAAAAGCCTAAAAATCGACTGATTTATCTATCTCTATCTGGCTATTTATCTACTTATACTATTCACCACTCGCTTTAACAGCGCTTTGTATTCCTCCTCCCTGTTTGGCGGGATATTCCTGAAGCTCATCCGCGCATGTGGATGATAATATCTATCAATGGATACCGTGCGAATCAGCGGCTCAATAGCAAAGTTCTTTATGCATGAGAGCATCTGTGATGCATAGTAATACACAATACCAAAGAATATCACCACATCATAATTGCCCTGTCCATCCAGACCGCGCCAGTTTGGGTCCCTTAGACAATTGGTGAGTTCATGCAGGTTGTAATATCTAACACTAACACCATCACCACCATCATACCCGCGCTCCACAAACCCCTTTATGCTGTGTCCCGTTGCCGCAATTGGTATCCCCTTTTTGCTTATTTCTATCGCTATCTGTATAAAGAACTCATCACGTAGTATCTCTGAACCAACCACAAGTAGAGGTCTCTTCGCTCTCGATATATAGCGTCCTGCCACTTCTGGTGATACAACCTCCCCCGTATCAGGACCGGGGATATTCGCTACATCAAATGCTATCTCCATCTCTACCATTTAAATGAAACATTGAATTAAAAAATAAAAATATTTTAATAAATAGCTGGAATAAAATTATATGATAAAAGTAGCGATAAATGGTTGGGGCAGAATAGGCAGGATAGTATTTAGAGCTGCATTAAAAAATGATGCAGATATAGATTTCGTGGCAATAAATAGCCATGCTGGAGAGGCGAGCTGGATGGCACATCTGTTAAAGTATGATTCTGTACATGGCGTCTGCGACTGCGATATAAAGACGGAGAAGGACAGACTGATAGTGAACGGTAAAGAGATACCGATATTCGCAGAGACAGAGCCGGATAAATTACCATGGAGCAAGTTGGATGTGGATGTCGTGGTGGAATCAACGGGTAAGTTCAGAAGCCGTGAAGACGCATCAAAGCATATCGCCGCTGGCTGCAAGAAGGTTATAATAACCGCACCTGCGAAAGACCCTGATGTGACTGTGGTGCCCGGAGTCAATGACGAGATGTATGACCCTGCATCACATAATATCATATCCCTTGCCAGTTGCACCACCAATTGCCTGGCGCCAGTAGCGAAGGTGCTGGAAGATGAGTTTAGGATAACAAAAGCGTTCATGACTACCGTTCACTCATATACAAGCGATCAAAGATTGCTTGATGGGCGACATCGTGATTTGAGACGGGCTCGTTCGGCTGCAATGTCAATAGTGCCGACGACGACCGGTGCAGCAGCGGCGATAGGAGTGGTAATGCCCTCTCTTGCAGGGAAGATGGATGGCATATCGCTGCGTGTGCCCACTTTTGATGCTTCTATTGTTGACCTTGTGGCTGAGGTTGGACGAGAAGTGAGCCCGGACGTGGTGAATCAAGCCTTTGAAACGGCGTCAAAGGGCTCTCTAAAAGGTATCCTTAGTATCACTTACGAGCCTCTTGTATCCGTGGATTACATCGGTACGAATTATTCTGCGGTTGTTGATGCGGGTTACACGAATGTGCGTGGCGGTAACCTGGTGAAGGTACTCGCCTGGTATGACAACGAGTGGGGGTATTCATGCAGAGTGGTGGACATGCTGAAGCAGATAGAAGATAAGGGGTGCTAATAGAAAGGGGGCAAAGTAATGAATGAGGATTTAAAAGAGTTCCTGACCATTGACGATCTCGATGTAGAAGATAAGACGATCCTCTTCAGGGCTGATATAAACACGGTGGTTGTAGACGGGAAAGTGCAGATGAAGGAGCGGATAGAGGAGAATGCAAAGACAATCCGTGAACTTTCAGCAAAAAAAGCGAAGATTGTTATTCTCGCACATCAAGGTCGTGTAGGAGGTGCGGATTTCCTGCCTCTGGAGCAGCATGCGGAATTACTGAGGAACTTCGTAGATCTGAGGTATATTGATGATATAATGGGACCTGCGGCACGCGATGCAATAAGAAAGCTCTGCGATGGTGAAGTTCTACTATTAGATAATGTGAGACTACTTGCGGAAGAGACGCTTCAGAGGACGCCGGAGGAGCATGCAAAGTCAATATTCGTGCAGAAGCTCGCGCCACTCGCAGATATCTACATAAATGATGCTTTCTCTGTAGCACACAGGTCGCATGCATCGGTGGTTGGCTTCCCGAAGGTGCTGGAATCAGGTATAGGGCGATTAATGGAGCGTGAGTTGAGAGCACTGCGAAGAGCAGTCCATAGTATAAAGAGACCTTGCATCTATGTTCTCGGTGGCGTGAAGTCCGAGGAGGTATTTGAGGTCATGGAACACACATTGAAGCGAGGTAAAGTAAATGAGATACTCACCGCAGGCGCGCTTGGTACTTTATTCCTGTATGCACGCGGTATAATTGAGCCGAGCGAAGAGGATAAGAGAAACAGGAACTTCATGGAGAACCTGGCAAGGGCGAAGCGGATTCTGGAGATTGGAGGAGATAGGATAAAGTGCCCGACGGATGTTGCAGTGGAGGTGAATGGTAAGAGGAAAGAGATACCTGCTAATTCTGTAAAGCCAAAGCAGAACGTGTACGATATAGGCGAGAAGACGGTGAAGGAGTATGCGGAGGAGATAAAAGGAGCGAAGACGGTGATAATGAAAGGACCAGCAGGCTGGTACGAGCGTGAGGCATTCAGAAAGGGTACGGAGGAGTTATTGCGTGCGCTCTCTTCCTCTGATGCTTTCTCGCTCATCGGCGGCGGGCATACCTCAGCTGCTATGAGTACTCTTGGAATAGACAAACAAAAGTTACCACACACTCACGTCAGCCTTGCAGGTGGTGCATTCTTACGCTATCTACTGGAGAAGAATCTGCCAGGGATAGAAGTACTGAAGATGAAGTGAAGAGATATTGAATGCCGGATGTGAATTACGCACCCGGCTTCTCTAATAGTTTCTCCTTCTCCCTTAGCTCTCCACTTCTCGAATGCGGCTCACGAACCAATCTATCTGCCTGTTTCTCCATCTCTCTTGCTTCAAAAGCGAGTTTCGATGCTTCTCGCAGTAATTCATGGGCTGCCGCCACCATTGGTATATAATCCATGGGGTCCTTCATCACAAAACAACCGCGTGCATCCATCTCCGCTACACGTTCCAGCATATTATAAGCGGCAATTGCCTTCGCCTTTGCATACGGATTCGAGAACTTAGCCCGCTCTACTGCTTTCTCCGCTGTCACTATCATCTGTGGTAATTCCACCTCCTTATCCTTACCAGCCTTTAGCGCTTCTATAACTCTGTCAATCTCCTCCTGCAGCAATCTCATAACACCCGTGACTGATAGAACCGAAAGGGCGTCTGAATTGAAGATGCTCATCTCGACAGGATCTAAAAACTCCCGCCTTGCCCCTATCATCGGATCACCTGGTATTATCAGATACCCAAAACCATTCTCCTTCAGCTCATTCATAGCCTTCTTCGCTGGACCGTCGGAGATGACAATACAGGGTTTGCCACGCTCTCTTACCATATTACGTGCGCGCTTGGGACCAGGGAGAGCAGCGTTTGGACTTATCACCACCACCATATCAGGGTCCCAATCGAGTAGCCGCGCGGTATCAGCTGCGACTTCTGGCGTCATCTTTGCACCTGTGCCCAGCACTCGAACGTCTATATCCTCTCTATCTGCTCGTTCGTCCAGCAACAGGTCCACCATCCTTGAAGTAGCTATATTCCCCAACTTCACAAATCCTATCTTTATCATCTGTGATCACCTTTTAATGTTGCTGCTGTGCTATAAAAAAACTTGCTATTTATATCACCATAAATGGTTCAAGGTTATCGAAAGTATTTTTAGCCGTGATCCGATTTATGAATAGATAGAGATGATAAGGAGAGTGGGTTTGGAGGGTTCCTTCGCGGTTGCTGAGGCGGTTCGAATGGCAAACGCAGACGTCATAGCTGCCTATCCTATCACACCACAGACTCATATCGTTGAACGATTGGCAGAGATGATCGCAGAAGGAGAGCTGGACGCGGAGTTTATCTGTGTTGAGAGTGAACATTCGGCGATGAGCGCATGTGTGGGTGCTTCTGCAGCAGGTGCGCGCGTTTTTACCTGCTCGGCAGGTCAGGGCTTAGAATTGATGCATGAAGTGCTCTACATACCATCTTCAATGCGATTGCCCGTGGTTGCTGTTGCAGCTAACAGGGCACTGTCTGCCCCGCTATCTGTCTGGTGCGACCATTCGGATGCAATGTCACTCAGGGATACAGGGTGGATACAGATGTTTGCAGAGAACAATCAGCAGGCATTTGACCTCACTGTCTGTGCTTTTCGTATAGCCGAGGCTGTTCTGTTTCCTGCAATGGTTCATATTGATGGCTTCTTCCTTTCGCATGTGATTGAAGATATGGAGTTACCTGCTGATGAGGCGGTCAGGGATTTCATACCAGATTATGAGCATCCTTTTGTTTTAGACCCGGACAATCCTGTGAGTATGGGCTGCTATGCCCCTCCCTTTATATACCCGGAGACGAAGAAGGCGCAGGAAGTGGCATTTGAGCAGACGAAATCGGAGATAATAGATGTATGGAATGACTTTGGGCGTGCTTTCGGACGTCATTATTCGCCTGTGGAGCTGTATCGTATGGAAGACGCACGAATTGCACTCTTGACAATGGGTAGTGCCAGTGAGACGGCGATGCTAGCTGTGGATGAGATGCGAGAAGAAGGGGAGGCTGTAGGGCTCATAAGACTGCGCCTGTGGCGTCCTTTTCCATTTACTGAGCTCAGGGATGCAGTAAAGAACGTTGAGCTTATTGTCGTTCTGGACAGAGCGGTATCATTTGGTATGGGCGGTCCTGTCTGTTCAGAGGTAAGATCCACGTTATACCAGATGGAGAATAAGCCGCACGTCATTGGCTTCATTGGTGGGCTTGGTGGCAGAGATATCTCGATTGAGGAATTTAAATACATGGTAAAGCGAGCACAGGAACGTGCGAAAAAGAGAGAGGGGGAAATAGAGAAGACCGAGTTGTTTGGGATACGGGAGTAAAAAAGATATGGATAAAGAAGATTTGTTTATACCACGATTGGTAACGACAGAAGAGATTTTCGCACCCGGGCATCGTGCCTGTATAGGCTGTGGTGAAGCACTTGCTGTCCGACTCGTGTGTAAGGCACTGGGCAAGAACGTGATCATCGTTAATGCAACGGGTTGTATAGAGATTATCTCGTCACTGCTGCCCAAGACTTCCTGGCGTGTTCCATGGATACATACCATATTTGAGAATGTAGGGGCTGTGGTCTCAGGCATAGAAGCTGCATACAAAGCGCGTATTCGAAAGGGCAGGATATCACCGAAGGATGTTAAATTCGTCGGCTTCGCGGGCGATGGTGGCACCTCTGATATCGGCTTACAGGCATTGTCGGGTGCGATGGAACGAGGTCATAATTTCCTTTATGTCTGCTTCGATAACGAGGCGTATATGAATACCGGGATACAGCGGTCTTCTGCTACACCTTACGGTGCATGGACTACCACCGCACCGGTGGGGGAGAAGCAGCCTCTGGGTCAGATGACATGGAAGAAGAATATGCCAGAAATCGCAGTTGCACACCGGATTCCATATGTAGCAACAGCATGCCCTTCCTATCCGCTGGATTTGATGGATAAAGTGCGCAGGGGTTCGGATATAGAAGGACCTGCTTATATTCATATATTATCGCCCTGCCCCACAGGGTGGCGAGTTTCTCCGAATCTGACAGTGGAACTGGGGCGTCTAGCGGTAGAGACCGGTATCTTCCCGCTTTACGAGGTGATTGATGGAGAATACCGGCTGAGTTTCGAGCTATCAGAGCTGAAGCCGGTACGTGAGTATATAAAAAAACAGGGCAGGTTCAGGCATCTCTCTGATGATGCAATAGAGAGAATACAGGCGCGTATAGAGGAGGATTATACGAGATTAAAGAGCAAAGCGGAAACGGGACTGTAACGGTAACGGTAATGGTAATAGTTGTAGGTTCCGGCGCAGGAGGTGCAACAGTAGCGAAAGAGCTGGCTGCTAAGCATATACCTGTGAAATTGATCGAGCGGGGACCGGAGATAGAGGAGAAGGACGCTTTCAGATACTACGCCGCTAATAATACCGAATCGGAAGTGAAAGTTCTGCGAGCTATATGTTTGGGTGGCAGCACAACGGTATCAGCCGGTAACGGCGTGAGATGCCTGGAAACGGAATTGAGAGAAGCCGGTATTGATTTAAAATCGGAATTTGAGTCTGTGGAACGTGAACTCGGTGTCTCTGTTCTACCTGATGCGTTATTTGGTGAAGGAACAAAGCGGATTATGGAAGCTGCGGAGCGTCTCGGCTTCAAGATGGAGAAAATGCCGAAGTTTATAGACGCAGATAGATGCAAACCCGATGGTAGATGTGTATTCGGGTGCTCGGAGGGTGCTAAATGGACCGCATTGAGATTTGTGCATGAGGCACAGAGAGAGGGTGCGGAGATAATTACGAATACACCTGTAGATGAGGTGGTGGTGAAGAGCGGGAAAGTGAAAGGTGTCAGGTGTGGGAACCGGATATTCCCAGATGATACAGTTGTTCTTTCCGCTGGCGCTATTGATACACCGTTGTTATTGGAGAAACTCGGACTCAACACCTCCTCACGATCTCTATTCGTTGACACTTTTATAACAATCGGTGGTATCCTCAAAGGTATAGGACTCAACAGGGAAGTGCCAATGAATGGATACCTGAGATTGGAGGGGTTCATGCTCGCACCGCATTTCTCAACGCATCTTGTGGAAGCGCTGGCGATGAGAGGCATAAAAGCTTCTCACGCGGACATCATCGGTATAATGGTGAAAATAAAGGATGAAGAGAAGGGGGTTGTTAATGTGTGTGAAGGTGCGGGTGTGAGCAAGGGTGTAACAGGTCGTGATGCAGCGAAATTATCAGAAGGAGCTTCTATTGCCGGTTCGATACTGGAGGCTGCAGGTGTTGATCCCCGAACCTTCGTCGCCACACCGCTAAGAGGTGCGCATCCGGGTGGGACTGCGAGGATTGGAATTGCAGTAGATGGAAAACTGGCAACAGAGGTAGATGGGTTATATGTGGTAGATGCGTCGGTCCTTCCAGCATCACCCGGTGCACCTCCTATACTGACAATCGTGGCACTTGCTAAGTATCTCTCAAAACGGCTCTCATAGTCGCCTTATAAGTGCACGTTCGTGGAACTTTATGGAAAGCATCAGGAAGATAAAGGCAGAGACGATAAGCAGTGTGAAGTCCAGGTATAGCGGGTAGTAAGAGTAACCACTGATAGAGAATCGTGCGATGTCGGTGAAGTATGTGAGCGGAGATAATGATGCGATAGCCACACCCCACTGCGGAAGGGCTTCAATCGGGATGAATACCCCACTTATAAAGATGAGCGGGAACTTCACCAGTGTTGATAGCATCATGACGTTCGATACAAGGTCTGTCGGTATAGTGGAGAACAGGAGTCCGAGGGAAGAGAAAGAAAACGCACCTATGACTATTGCTATACTCAGAATGACCGGCGCCCTGACGCAAACGCCGAACGCAAGACCTATGATAACCGGAACGATGGATATGACGACCCCAAATAAGAACGATGCGAGTATATCTCCAAATATCATTGTCCTGACGGTCAGGGGGCATGAGACAAGCCTTTCGAGTGTCTTCATCTGTGTCTCCCATGGTGCAATCACAGGTGATACAGAGGTGGAAGTGAAGAATAGGGTCATTGCAATAAGTCCTGGTATAAGGAACTCAGGAGATAGTTTCCTATCTATACAAAATGCTAAGAATAGGAATAGCGGGAATAAAATCCCGAATATCACAACCGGACCTTTCAGGTAGTACATCTGGATGTCCTTTTTTGTTATAGCCCATGCTTTTCTAAGTTGTGTTATCATCATGTAAACCTCCTTCTCCTTCGCCTTCGCCTGTGAGTCTCAAAAATATGTCCTCCATGGTTGGAAAACATACATTCATGCTCACTATCTTCAATCCACTATGCAATGCAAAATCAACAAGTGAGCATATCGTATCGTGTGGTTCGGTCGTGTATAGCCTGTATCCATTCCTTACACGCATTGCATCCGGGAATACAACCAACTTAGCATCCCTGTTGAATACAACGTCAACTGCGAGCGCGCCTCCTATCCGCTGTCTCAAGTTGTCTGGACTATCAATCGTCACAATCTTACCGCGATTTATGATCCCAATTCGCTCACAGAGCTGGTTCACTTCCTCCATGTTGTGGGACGTGAGGAAGACCGTCTTCCCTTCCTTCGACAGTTCAATAATCTTCTCCCTTATCAGCCTCGCACTCATGACATCGAGACCCGAGGTTGGTTCATCAAGAAATAGCAATTCCGGGTCGCTCACAAGTGCCATTGATAGCATAAGCCGCTGTTTCATACCCTTCGATAGCGTCTTTACCTTGCTATCTCGCCTCTCATAGATACCAAACTCCTTAAGAAGCTCTGCTGTCCGTATCTCCGCCTCTCGTTTCCCAATTCCGTAGAGCGATGCGATGAGCATCATATTCTTCCATGCAGAAAGATCCGGATATGCATTTGCTGCCTCTGGCACAACGCCAATCAACTCCCTTGCCTTCAGCGTCTCAGCCACAACATCAAACCCCATAACGCTCGCATTCCCTCCATCTGGCTTTATCACACCGGTTAGCATCCGCACTGTTGTAGTCTTCCCTGCGCCATTTGGACCGAGGAAGCCGAATATTTCACCCCTATGCACAGTAAAGGAGATACAATCAACTGCCTTGAGCCCATTAAAAGTCTTCTCAAGCGCTTTAACTATTATAGCTTCATTCATTCATCCATACCTCCATCAAGCAGGTCAATCACTATCTGCCGGGACTTGAGCTTCCATAGCTTCTCTGGTGCTCCACCACCTTCATCTAAGTAGCCAGCAACCTCGAGTATCCCCGCCTTCTTGAGCTCTGAGAGGTGATAATACAGACACGATGTGTTTATCCCCCCTCTGCTACCGAGATAACGTTGTATCTCCTTTGTGCTTCGTGTATCCTCACCAATATACTCGATGATTCTCCATCTGGTGGGGCAGTGAAGCGCTTTCAAGAGCGTTCTAAACCGCGCTCCTCTCCATTCCCCTTTTATCCCTTTTATCCCTTTTACCCCTTTTATATGACCATTATCACACATGACTTGCTTCGATCCACTGTTATAATATTATAATAATATATTAAAATATTCGAGTGATATACTTGAGTTAATAGAGGGCGCTATATTGACGGGCGGAGGAAGAGAAGAGAACGAATAGATGCCATTTCCTGAGGTATTTCTCTGTTCCTGTTGTGGAATTCTATTTTTCGCATAGCGGACAAAATCTACTCTATTGCTCTATCAACCACTTCCACAGTTGTGTTACTTTTATCTTCTTATTCCCCTCCTTTAAGTCCTCTTCTTGATCCCACGTTATCATCAGCAGATTTTTGCAGTTCAGCTCTCTGCTTGCCTTCAATAAACTGCGTATTTCCCTTTTTTCGTTCTCTGGCGTTAATGCGTAAGTTACCTGAATCAGTTGATTTATTTGAGTCCCCTCTTTTATTATAAAATCTACCTCTCTCTCTTGATAGTCTTTCCAGTAGAATACTTCCAGTAACGGATTACTGTTCGTCTTTCTCTGTAATTCTAAAAAGACTATATTTTCTATCAATTTTCCCTTATCTTCAGAATATCTCAGTGTTTTTGTTAAGCCTGTATCACAGAGGTATATCTTTTTGGGGTAGGATTCTCTCAAGTGTGGCTTTTCCGAGTACTTTCGCAAGAAGAAGAAAAATGCGGTATCTTCCAGCTTTGATAAGTAATCATAAACAGTATTTTTTGAAACTCGCACACCCATGCTTTTAACCCTGTTAAACAGGGCATTTACAGAGATCTCGTTTGTAAAATTGCGAATGGTGAAGGAATGCAGAACCCTTGCAAGTTCGACGTTCTTTATCTGGTGCCTTTCGATAAAATCCTTGAACAGGATTAATTCAGCATACTCTTTCAGAATTTTTACCTTCTCTTTACTCAAAACAACTTCGGGAAATCC
>Ga0190304_1000771_pt1 | contig 14831 bp, 13 predicted proteins | sample 48700712_MG_FD_161670 | JGI IMG/M metagenome (GOLD analysis project Ga0190304, IMG submission 161670) | Hydrothermal vent sediment bacterial communities from Southern Trench, Guaymas Basin, Mexico - 4870-07-1--2_MG | ecosystem: Environmental > Aquatic > Marine > Hydrothermal vents > Sediment ... | reverse complement strand
TCAAACTGACACACGTCATCACCACTTGTTATCCCGGCCTGTTGCCACTCGTAGCTTATTGAATCAACAATTGCATATTCGGAAATATGCAGAAAAACCAGGCTAGTCAAAATAAACAAAACCAACATATGGAATTTTTTCATGGTTTTTCCTTAATCCTCGAATTATCGGGAGAAAACGCAGAATCCCTTTCCCAGATATCAAGTGTATTCGTCAAATTCTGTAGTGCAGAGCCATCGATGTTGGCTATGTAGATTTCACTATCCATGTTCATCAAATCAATATGAGAACCACAATCCGGCATTATTACTTCTTGTTCATGGTTTTCATAATCGGGTACGAAGTATGGAGTTGCATCTCTCTGGCAGATGTATTGTAAATCCGTACCGTCTATATTTACCAAAACAACCCGGTTTTCGGAAGTGGTTTCAACTATTCGTTCCTAATCACAGGATAGGGTGAACAGAAAGGATACGACAAAACATAGTTTTACAAACAATTTCATACAATTCTCCTTACATCATTTTCAAATCTTGCACCGCACCCATCAGGGCTTCCATTTCCACTTCGCTAAAGGTAGCCCGAGACCCATGCATCAGAGCGGCAATCATCTTGGGATGCAGCTCTACATAGCGCGCTTGTTCACCAGTAGCTATCGTCTTCGCCAGCCTGCGTCCCCAAGTGTTGTTTTCATCTTTGGCCGGTGGGGCAGGGTTCAGCACCAGAAATCGGATATTCTGGTTATGTATTTCACGGGCAGCCCGAATTACTTTTTGGTAGCATGGTTCGTCAAGCAAGTTTTCATGTCCCCCTTCTATTGGTTCTGGGAAGCAGTCGGAGATGAGCATGATCATGTTTTTCATACCGGGGATGCGGAACCGCTCTTTGCCCAGCACCTGTCGGGCCAGAACCAGGCCGTCACCCAACGGGGTAAATCCCGAAGCCTCGAATGTATTGATGGTTCCGATAACCTGCCTGATGTTCATGGTGGGATAATGCAGCACCTGCGCAACCTCGTCTTTAAAGGTGATAAGCCCCAGTTTATCCCGAGACCGGGTTGCGTTGGCCGAAATCAAGGAAATGATTTTTTCCACATGGGGTAGCACCCACTTGATGGAATTACTTACATCCAGCACCAGCATAATGTTGTAAGCCACATCTCGGCTGTACACCGGGTAGCGGAAGTCGCTGGTAGAGATGGCAAAGTGCTTGGATGCCAGGGAGTAGTGGCCGTTTTTAATAGCCGCCATCAGGGTGGAGACTGTGGCAAGGCGGGTACCAAATGCCGGCTTTGAACTCACTCGGATGGGTCGTCCCCGCACTGGCATCAGGCTCTTCTGAGCACTCTGGCGGGTGGTGGTTTCCCTTTTGGCAAAATTGATGCGTATCTGCATCAAAGACGATTCTTCGATGGCAAAATGGGTAGTGTCGCGTTTTGATTTTTCTTTTGGACGCACGCCCCGAACCATGGGTTTATCAGCATTTCGCAGGTCGGGATCAAAACGGTTTCGCACCCGATTCATAATGGCTTTGAGGAAGCTGCGGGTGTTTACCTCTTCGTCAAAGAGCGACATATCGGTTGATTTTTTACTGCCGCTCAGTTGGCCGCTGATGCGCATTCTGGCATCTGGATTGCCAAAAAGCCACACCATGTAGCGCAATAGTGCTTCCTCCGTCTTCTTATCCCGATACCGCTCAAATTCCCTCAGCCAGTATTCTATTCTCTTCAGCTCCGTCGCCGTAAGATCAGAGTTGTTCAGCAATATCTCAGGCAGATTCAGCGCTCCGGATTTCAGGGATTCTGCCCTCCCATCCAATTGTAAGGCATCCAACGCCTGAGAGAGGGCTTCTCTTACTTTTTTCCCGGAAGTATCAATCCTCCTTCGCGGAACAGTGTAAAGGCGGGATTGATATCCGGCGCTTCGGTATTTTTTGTGCTGGATGCAGGAAGGTTGTGCCAACCGGTTTCTATTTCCTCCACAGTAAGAGGTTTCAATAATCCCCCTTTACGGGTGCGATGAGGCAACACCAGTTTGGCCGCCTGGATAATGTGGCGCATCTCCACGCGGTCGCGCATTTCCAATGCGGCATGGGTCTGAGCGGTGCGGATGATGGCGATATCGGCCCGATGGCCATCCACTTCGTTAGCGGCGCAGAAGGCAACCACGGCGTCGTAAAATTTCTCCCCAACGGCGACATTTGGCAGATAATTCCTGGCTATCTCAATGGTTTCTTTCAGGTGATCCGTCTGCTGCTGGAAGGTAAGGCGCAGGCCGGTGGGATCGTCTTTAAAAGCCAGATTGCGGGCGATAATCTCTTTCCGTTGGACCGGATCGGTAATGGCGGAAAGGGTTACAGAAAGGGTAAATCGATCGAGAATCTGTGGACGCAGCTCGCCTTCTTCGGGGTTCATGGTGCCTATCATGAGAAACTGTGACAGGTGTTCTTTGGAAAAGTTTTCCCGCTCTACGCGGTTTATGCCACTGGCCGCCACATCCAGGATGTCGTCCACAATATGGTCGGGCAGCAGATTTACCTCATCTATATAGAGAATCTGCCGGTGGGCTTTTGCCAGCAAACCCGGAATGAAATGATATTCTCCATCTTTGAGTAAATGCTCCATATCCACGGTTCCCAGCAGCCGATCTTCGGTTACGCTTAGTGGCACGCTCACCACTTCCACCGGCTTTTCCTCGGTATCTACACAGCAGGCGGGATACTGGTTCTGGCAGTCTTCGCACCATTCTTCAGGAAAGTCTGGATTGCAGTTAAATTCGCAGTATTGTATCACCGAGATGGGTGGTATGATGTCTGGTATCCCATGGACGGCGGTACTTTTACCCGATCCTTTTGCGCCTTTTATCAGCACACCGCCGATATCGGGATTGATCAAATTGAGTAAGATGGCCAGCATAAGTTCATCCTGACCAACCAGTGCAGTAAAGGGAAAGTGCTGTTTCATAAAAACGCTCCTTTATCCGAGATATTCTTTTTTTCTGTCTCTTTCGGGTTCCGAAAATCTTATTTCAACCGGTAACTGTCAAAGTAAAAATGCAGAAGGATTGAAAGTTTATGTCTGAAATCTCCACCTTAATTCAATTAATAATTTCCGGAGATTTGTGAATTTCACGGAAAAGTGCTTACCGATATTTGGGATTCCTGCTGAATTTTCTTTGAACCTTTCTTCGGTAACTACAATCCCTCTGATTGTATATGCTTCTGCAGGACTGACAGCATTATAAAGACTTTTCAACCCTTGCTGCACAGAATTACCTTAGAGACATCCTAATGCGGGTAATTACCAAAAATATAAAACAGGCGTATTTTTTAGAGAAATCGTAAAAAAGTAGTTTACATCAAAGTGAGCATTATCAATATCTGACTCTCAGGAACGGTGAGGAGAATATGATAAAGATAGTTGCTGTTGATGATATTCGGGAAAATCTTACGGTCATTGAAGATATAATATCTTCTTTTCTACCCGATGCTGAAATACGTACCTTTCAATCCGGACATAAAGCCTTTCAATCTATTTTAACGGATCATCCGGACACCATTATTCTGGATATCAGCATGCCAGAGCTGGATGGAGAGACGCTGTGTAAGATGATCAAGGAAGAGCCATCCACGTCTAACATTCCCGTTATCATGATGTCTGGCACCTATGCCGAGAAGAAGTATCGCATCCGGGCACTTAATATAGGTGCAGACGGTTATCTGGCAAAGCCTCTGGACAAGAGTGATGTGATTGCTCAAGTACGTGCGATGCTGAGGATAAAGAGCATAGAAGACGCCATGCTCCGTAAAAATAACCAGTTGCGAACCCTGATAGAAGAAAAGAACAACCTCCTCAAACAAAAGAGCATCCAGCTCCATAAATTTGCCGAGCGCACCCGCATGGCCATCTGGTGTTATCAACCGGAAGAGCCCTTTGCCGTCAATCTGTCGGAAGAGCAGTTACTGGAAAAAGTAGCCGACCTTCGCTGTGTTGTTTGCAACAAAGCCTACGCCACGCTGGTAGGTAAAAGTCAGGAGGAAATAGAATCCCTGCGACTGGCGGACATCCATCCCATAACCCCGGAAGTAAACAGACTAATCACTCAGATCATCCGCTCTCTTCTGAGCCCTGACGAAGAAATTTCCTATGAAGAGGTCATCGATGGCGTGCTTCGTTTCTTTACTATTTCCTATGTCGTTACTATCAAGGATGGAGTCTTTTACGAAATTTGGGGAACCCAGTCTGAAATTACCCGGAAAGTAGCTCTGGAAAAGGCTCTCTGCAATACAGAGCAGCAAGATCGCACCACCGTAAATGCCATAGACGACATGATCCATGTGATTGATCGTTCCTATACCATCATCCTGGCAAACGAACAGGTAATCAAGATGTCTCGCATCAATAATCTCAATGCGAATCCGGTAGGCAGAAATCTGTTTCAGCAATTTCCCCATCTCACTGACTCGGTAAAGGAGGAGTATGAAGAGGTCTTTGAAAAGGGCATCATTTTTCATTCTCGGGAAATGACTACTATCGACGGGAAAGACCACTTTACCGAAACCCGTAAGATACCCTGTTTTGAGGGAAACCAGGTAACCGGAATCGTCACGGTGATCCGCAACATCACCGAAACCCTCCATGAAAAGCTGATGAAAACAATCCTCTATGATATTGCTCGGGCTGCAAATATCACGGACGACCTGGACACCCTTTTTGACACCATCCGCGAAAGCCTCAGCCGCACTATGAATACCGACCATTTTCATGCTGTTCTTTATGACATCGAAACCGATCAGGTACGTTTGGAATTTGATTCGGAAATTCTGGATCAAAACGGCTCTGCCCCTGCAGGGAAAACCCTGGTTGCTTATGTATTGCATACCAGGAAACCGCTGCTGGCAACTCCTGAAGTGCAAAAGCAACTCTTGGCAGAAGGTCATCTGGACGAACACCATACCATCGTAAAATCCTGGCTTGGGGTTCCCCTTATCGCCAAAGGTACCATTATAGGAGCCTTGGTGGTGCAGGATTATTTCAAGGCTAATATCTATTCAGCTCATGATATGGAAGTGTTGGAATTTGTAGCCGACGAGATATCTCTGGCTATCGATCGTAAACGAGCCCAGAATAAGATCAATGGCCTGCTCAAAAAGCAGATTGCTGTCAACAATATTGCCATGCTACTGAGTCGCTTTACGGAAGCAAATGCCATGCTCACCGAAGTATATCGTCACATCACCCGCTTTCTGGATGTCTCCTCTTTTTCCGTATCACTGTATAATAAAGATACCAAAAGATTCCGGGTTATCTACATATCGATATTGGGTAAGGAGATCACCACGGATGATATTCCGGAAATTCCTTTGGGAACAGGTCCTCAAAGTAGGGTAATCAAAAGCGGGAAACCACTGAATATTGTCGACTATAAAGCTGAAGTGCTGAGCAACGTCTCCTTTTTTCGCTGGAAAACCGAAGATGGTCGTACACTGAAAAACAGAGATTTTGATCATCAGAGCTCTCAATCAGCAGCTTTGATACCTCTTAAAAAAGAGAACCGGCCCATCGGGGTTTTGCAAGTGCAATCCATCCGTAAAAAAGCCTATTCATCTGATGATATAGCATTTCTCAGCGAAGTAAGTACTATCGTAGCCATCGCCCTGGATAATGCGTTGCTCTTTGAAAAACTGCAAAAGCAGATCAATGACCGCATCCAGATAGAAGCCAGACTGCGTCACTCCCTGGATGAGAAAAATGTCATGCTTCAGGAGATCCATCATCGGGTGAAAAACAACCTGCAGATTATCGCCAGCATGCTCAAACTGCAACTGCAACAGACCACCCATCCAATCACTTGCAGTGTGCTCAGAGAAAGTCTCGGACGGGTAAAATCGATGTCCCTCGTTCATGAGCGGCTCTACAAAGAGAGCAATTATAGCAGCATCGATTTCCAGGGATATTTCAACGGTCTGACCCGCCAGATCCGTAGTCTCTTTAAAGATAAGATGAGGTCCATCACCATTGAGACAGACCTCACCAACATCACTCTGGATATGGATCAGGCGATCCCCTGCGGCCTTATTATCAACGAATTGGTCACCAATGCGATAAAACATGGTTTCGAGGTTGATCAGAAGGGAAATATTCGTGTTTCCCTGAGCATGAAAGATTCCTGGTATTACCTGAAAGTCAAAGATACCGGTGTGGGATTACCGCCAGATTTTACTATCGGTGCCCAAAGGACTTTGGGTATGGAGCTTGTCACAGCCCTCACCAGTCAGCTTCATGGCAGTATCGAGGCGACATCACACCAGGGAGCCTGTTTCCTGCTTCGTTTTCCTGTAAATAAGCGATAGGACAGGATGCCTGTATCAGAAGCCTTGCAGGGCTTCATAACCACTGAGTGAGAGATCCGCAGATGCAACAAACCCCGAAGAACAATTCTGCACAGTAAGAGGGCTTTACCTTTCCTTTTAGAGCAATTACTTGACACAAAGATGACACTTATTTTAAGTGCCGGAAAAATGTATAAAGGAGAAGTATGGCTGTTAAGAAACGCTGGTATTTTACGCTCACGAGCACAGAGTCAGCTCAAGCTCGTCATTTTAGCGTATCCAAGCAAATTGGCACGATGACCACCGTTGCCTGCATTTTGCTGATACTGGCCATCATCGGTTCCTTATTCTACATCCATGCCAACCAGAAGAAATTTGTTCGCCTTGCCCAATTGGAAACAGAAAATGCGATACTGAAAGACCGGATAACGACGCTCTCGGCAGATGTTGATTCGGTTTTGGCAAAACTGCGTCTTATGGAAGATTGGGAAGACCAATTGCGGGCAAAAGAAAATCTCAAAGAGATAAATAAAGAGATACGGAAAATGGGTATGGGCGGTTTGCCACAAGTCGATTCTACCTTTGTCTTCATCGGAGAGGGGTTTCACCGGAGCTACAACGATCTGCTGCGGAAGTTGGCGCTGGTAAAGAGCAAAACCCGATATGACGTAATCACCCACGAAGATGTGGTTCAAAAACTGAACCTCAAAACCCTCCTCTACCGGAACACACCATCTATCTACCCAACCTATGGCCGCATATCGGACAAATATGGTTTCCGCTGGCATCCTATAACGAAGAAGAGGAGTTTTCACAACGGTATCGATATTGCCAACAAAACCGGTACCCCTATCTATGCTACGGCAGACGGCGTGGTGCGGAGCACCGGCAGAAAAAAGCTCTTCGGAAATTATATCTCCCTCAAACATAAATTTGGATACGTTACAAACTACGCCCATCTTGACAGAGCTCTGGTGAAAAAAGGACAGACGGTGAAACGGGGAGAAATCATTGGCTACATGGGTAACACCGGACGCTCCACCGGCTCGCATCTTCATTATGAAGTAGTGCGTTACAATAAACATCGTAATCCGGCATCGTACCTGAATAAGCTGGAAAGCGATATCATCCTGACAAAATAGCATGTCGCAAAAGCAACCCGTCTCTATCGAAGCCGCTTTGAAGCGGTTGGAAGAAATCATATCCCTGATGGAGCAGGATATCGATAATCTGGAAACTGCAGTAAACCTCTATGAAGAAGGTTCTCAGTTAGTTGCCTATTGCGCAGAGAAATTGAAAGAAGTTGAAAATAAAATTGAAATCCTCACCCATGCACAAAGCGGTGAGCAAGGGGAATAAATGACAGCAGCACCAGAAAAGATGTTGTTAAAAAAAGATTTAAAAGAAAAGCGTGAACTGGTAAATATCGAGATTGATCGCTTCTTACCGCGAAAAGATGAATTTCCCAAACAGATACACAAGGCGATGCGCCACACCCTTTTTGCAGGCGGCAAACGGCTGCGTCCATACCTGATGATCCATACCTACAAGCTTTTTCGGGATGACATAAACCCTATACTAAGTGTTGCCGGGGCAGTGGAAATGCTTCACACCTACACTCTCATTCATGATGACTTACCGGAAATCGATAATGATGATCATCGCCGTGGCAAAAAAACCTGCCATGTTCTCTTTGGTTCAGACATCGCACTTCTGGCTGGAGATGCACTGCTGGTAGGAGCATTTAATGCCCTTTACGGAAGTGAATTGGCCGATGATATAAAGGTAAAACTGATTCGGGAACTTGCTGTCGAAACTGGTCATAGAGGCCTTATTGCCGGACAAATGGCAGACATCCTGAACGAAGGGAAAAAAGTGTCCAGAGAGACGCTGGAATACATCCATCACAACAAAACAGCCCGGCTGATAAACCTGCCGATTCGCTTTGGATGTTACTTGGCAAAAGCCCCTGAAGCAGACCTGAAACGCATGACCAAATTCGGCGATAAATTGGGCTTGGCCTTCCAGATTGTCGACGACATCCTTGATGTGGAAGGCAATAGCCAAACTCTGGGTAAAACCGTGGGCAAAGATATCAAGATGCAAAAAGCAACTTTCCCCGCTGTATATGGACTTGAAAAGTCTCGCGCAATGGCCACCAGGCTTATCGAGGATGCCAGAAAATTATTGGTTCCCTACGGTGAAAAAGCCGAGCTTCTGGATATGCTGGCAGACTTTGTATTGACCCGCAAATTTTAGTTATGAATATCTCTTCGGCGGTGATGTTGTTAACAGTATCACCGTTTTAATTTATTTATTCACAAAGTCGAGCGGAACAGCTGTTTTTCGATCCTTTGCTCATTTTGCAAAAAAGTTTCTGATGCAGGAATGTAACCACTTGTATTGATATGTATTACATTATAGACGCTTAATTTCTGAGTTTTCATCAATACGTTCTGGTACAGAATATGCATCAATCAGAGTAATATGTACACAAGGACGGTTGCCATGAAATCTATGTTTGGTCGCTGGTTTGAAGAATTTACCAAGGGAGTAACAATCTCCCACTCTCTGAGCAAAACCGTTACCGAAAGTGATGCTACGCTGTTTTGTCTGCTTACCATGAATCACCACCCGCTGCACCTGGATGCAGAGTACGCCAAAGCATCGCAATACGGTCAACGAGTGGTGGTGGGCACCTATGTTTTCAGTCTGGTGGTGGGTCTTTCGGTGTCAGACATCAGTGGCCGGGCCATCGCCAATCTGAACTACGAAGCGATCGTTCATCACGCACCGGTATTTATCGGTGACACCCTTCACGCCGAGACCACCATCCTTCACACCCGCCCCTCTGCAACCAAACCAGATCGCGGCATTGTAACCGTAGAAACCCGTGCTTACAATCAATCAAATCTGTTGGTGCTCAGCTTTCGCCGCACCCTGCTGGTACCACGTCATGAAGCCTGAAAACCTGCTGTTGCGCAGCATGCTTTTTGTTCCGGGGCATAATCGCCGTTACCTGCAAAACGCTTTTGCCAGCCATGCAGATGCGCTGATTATCGATTTGGAAGACTCGGTGCCCTTTGCGGCTAAGCAAGATGCGCGAGATATCGCCGCAGTTTGGATGCAGAAACACAAGTTTCCGGGGTCGGTGTTTGTTCGCCTGAATGATGCAGATTCCGGCTTGATGGAAACCGACATAGATAGTTTTTTACCTCTTCCCATTACCGGATTTATTATTTCCAAAGTTTCTTCCCCGCAGGAGGTAGAAGCTGTGGATGCCTTGCTGATAAATACATCTCTGACACTTATTCCTCTCATCGAAACAGCGGCCGCCATACTAAATCTTCCGGCAATATGCCGGGCATCTTCCCGCATTGTGGCAGCTGCATTGGGTGCCGAAGATTTCATCACATCTTTGGGAGGCACCTACAGTTCCACCGGAGCTAATCTGCTGGTGGCCCGCACTCAGTTGGTACTGGCGGCTCGGGCCGCTGGCATCCTGCCTATAGACACGTTGCACATCCGCGTGCACGATCTGGATGAATTGGCCCGTGATTGCGGAGTGGCCAGGGAATTAGGCTTTGAGGGCATGCTTTGCCTGCATCCCAAAGAGCTCCCCATCATTCACCACCATTTTTCCCCAAACCCCGAGGAAATCCGTCAGGCCCAGGCTATGATCGCCCAGTCTCAAGTCATCAGCAAAGAGGGCAAACAGGTGGCCATGATAAAGGGCACTTTTGTAGGACCGCCACTGGTTCGACGAGCTCAGGTACTGCTGAAAAAAGCGGCGCTCATCGCTGCCAGGAAGCAGCTCTAATGGAAAAATCGATTTATCAACTTCCCTTCACCGTGCTCTCGGCTTACCGTTTTTTACGTCGTTCTCAGCACTGGAATGCAGCGCAACTGGAGCAGTATCAGGATGCCCAATTGCGGGCTTTGGTGAAACATTGTGCCAGCAACGTACCTTATTACAGAGAGCTCTTTGCTCAGATCGGCTTCAATCCGGCAAATTTTCGCGGCCGGATGGATATGGAGAAGTTGCCGTTGCTGGATAAAGAAATCGTACGTAATCACAAAGATCAGCTTTTGGCCGACAATGCCGCAGACTTTGGAATCACCTGGGACAGCACCGGCGGCTCCACCGGCACACCACTGCATTTTGCTTTGAGTAACCGCAGTCAGGCGTACAAAATCGCTGCTCTTCTACGGAGTTTTGGCTGGGCCGGCTATCGGCTGGGAAACCGTGTTTGCAGTGTGCAAAGTTACTATTTCAAAAAAAAGCCCTGGCAACGGGTACTGCGATATAACCTGCTTCGCTTCGATTCCAATCAGCTCAGTCCCACTGCCATCCGCCACTTTTTGCCGGAACTCAGACGCTTCCTTCCCCGCTTTATCATGGGTTTTCCCTTCGACATCTTTACCATAGCCACAACAGCCGTCGATGAAGGCACACCTCTGCCGCGGCCTCAAGCCATCATTACCTACGGGGAATCTCTTTCTCCCCAGCGACGAGAGGATCTGCAAAATCTCTGGCAATGCCCGATATACGACTTTTATTCACTCCACGAAGGCAGCGCCATGATATCCCAGTGCGAAAAGGGTAATTATCACTGCATCGATGATTTTGCCGTGCACGAATGTATTCAGGCCGGAGATCACACCGAGCTTATCGGTACAAACCTCTATAACCACACCATGCCGCTGCTGCGTTACCGCATCCGAGACTTTGTGACTCCCACCTCCCAGCCCTGCCCCTGCGGAAAACCCTTCCCCGTGGTGGATAACATCGTGGGTAAAGTCTGCGACCACATCCTTACTCCCGATGGTCGGCTACTGGGCTCGGTGATGAGTCACAGCATGGACAACGCCGCCGGGGTAATCGCTTCTCAGTGCGTACAGACGGCTATCGACACGGTGGAAATACGGTTGCGTACCGACAGCAATTACACCCAGGCATCCCGCCTGGCACTGGAAGCCGGACTGCGGAAACGCCTGGGTTCCAAGATGAAACTTTTCTTTTATCAGGTGGATGAACTGGAAAAACGCCCCAGCGGCAAAACCCCCTTCATCATCTCGAAAATTGGACACACGTACCACTAAGGAGCAGAAATGAGATCGGAACAGTGGCAAAAAATGACCGTCCCCCAGTTACAGAAATTGGCACAGGAATTGAAAGCTGAGAAAAATTGTTACATCATCGCACACAACTACCAGGATGTGGCGGTGCAACAGATTGCCGATTTTGTGGGTGACGGATTGCAGATGGCTATAAAAGCCGCCGAAACCGATGCCGACAAGATCTTCGTCTGTAGCATAAAAATCATGGCTGAAACCACCAAGATACTGAATCAGGAAAAAACGGTATTGATGTCTCATGCTACAGCAGATTGTCGGCTGGCAAATATGCAAAGTCCTGCAGAATTACAGAAACTCAAGGCAAAGCATCCGGGGGCGGAGGTGATCTGCTACGTCAATTCTCCTGCCACCCTCAAAGCTCAGAGCAGCATCACCTGCACGTCGTCAAATGCGGTGGACATCGTGGGTGCCATGCCACGGGACATCCCGCTGATATTTGTACCGGATCGTAATCTTGCCGCCTGGGCATCTTACAAAAATGATCGTCCCCTCATCACCTTCGACAGTTTTTGTTATGTGCATCATCAGATCACGCTGAAGCAGGTACTGGCTCTGCGCAGGATGCATCCCAACCACACCCTGCTGGTGCATCCCGAGTGCCGTCTGGAAGTGTGTAAAGAAGCAGACATGGTGTGCTCAACCAGCCAGATGATAGATTTTGTTGCGACCCATGATAATGTGATAATAGGTACGGAAATCGGGCTGTACAATCAGCTGAAGTATCGTTATCCCGAGAAAAATCTGGTACCCATGTCTATGGCGATGAGCTGTGAAGATATGAAAAAGACGACGTTGCGTGGAGCCGTGAAAGCCCTCTATGAAGAAGCGTATCCCATCACTGTCCCCGATGACATCGGGCGGAAAACCATCGATTCACTCAACCGTATGTTCTCTGTGGTTCAGGCACTGTGAAGCAGGAAAAATCCTTATTTGTCAAACTGGCGCAATGCGCCGTTTCAGCAGGATTATTGTATTGGATTGTCTCTCATTATTCTATATCCTTTTCCACATTATTTCCCTCCCTTGCCTCACCCCTCTCTTTGGTTGCAACGCTTATTATCTCTTTGGGTTTCATCCAGATTCTGGCAGCAGTTCGATGGCGTACCCTTCTGGCATCTATGGCGATGAAGCTCCCTCTTGCTCCCTTGCTTGGCATCAATGTCACTGCGATTTTCTGGGGTTCTCTGTTACCTTCATCCGATGGCTTTGCTGCTCTGCGCATCCTGATTTTTTCCCGCCGTTACCCGGCACATTCTGCTACCGGTGCCGCATCGGTGATTTGTGAGAAAATCTATGGATTTTTTGCTCTTTTCATTTGGGCTATAGTCGGGATGGCAGTGCTATCCCGTTGGCATTGGCCCCTTATTTTTGCCAGTCTCATTTTTATTGCCTTTATCTATTTACTCTTGCTTGTACTTCCTCTCCCCGGGAAAATCAGCAAAAATCCCCTCTGGGCATCGATACATTCATGGTTATCTACACTGCGTCAGCAATTTTCCCTTCTACCCCATGCGAGATTGTTGCCGCTTCTCCTGCCCCTCATTCTCACTATCCAATTGCTTTCCTTTCTCATTGTCTTCCTCCTTTTCCAATCCATTGGTGTATCGGTGCCATTTATCAACTGTCTTCTCACGGTTCCCCTCATCCAGTTCATCGCCCTGGTGCCCATATCTCTGGGCGGGTTTGGTGTGCGGGAAGCCGCCTTTGTAGCTCTTTTTGCTCCTTCAGGTGTGGATGCATCCAGCGCTATTACGGTATCAGTTCTCAGTTTTCTGGTGCTCACCGCAGCTCCGGCTGTGGTTGGCGGGATGCTTCAGCTTACCCACAACATAGCCTTTGTCAGGAAGCCACTGTGAGTAGCCTCATCTCGGTAGTGATCCCGGTGTACAACGATGCACCGGTGCTGCCTTTTTTGCTGGAGCGTCTGGCACCTGTTCTTTTTAGTCTGGATGCAGACAGCGAAATTATCTGCGTGGATGATGCCAGCACCGATGGCTCCTTTGAGCTGTTGCACTCTCTACAAAAAGGCCATCCTGACCTGCATCTGCTTAGGCTGGCTGCCAATGCCGGACAGTCTAACGCCATTACTGCCGGGATAGAATATGCCCATGGCGGGCGCATCGTGGTAATGGACAGCGATCTGGAAGATCCACCTGAAGCAATTCCCTCTTTATTGGCAGCACTGGATAGCGCTCCTCTGGCTCTGGCTCAGGATTCCGGGCGCTGGGAAAGAGGATGGCGAGGAGTGAACTCCATGCTTTTTTGTCTGTTATCTCGAATTCTCACATCTCTGGCGTCACCCGCCAATGTCGGAGTTTTCCGCGCCTTTACCCGAGCAGGATTGGATGCAGCAATGGCAAACAGCAAACCGGAAGGAACCACTCTCAGCCGTTTTTATGCAGCCAAAATTCCCTATGCTCTGGTTCCCATTGCCCGTGGACACCGTGTGGCTGGCACGAGCAGTTACACCTTTTTCAAGCGCTTTCATCTGGCCTGTACCCGTATTTGTACGTATCATAGAATCCCGTTCTTACGTACACCACACCGGCCTCATTACACTATTGCGAAGGTTATCACACCATGAAACAGGTCATCATTTTGGGAGGAATCGGAAACGGCAGTGTGATAGCTCACGCCATCCGGGATGCAGCATCGTATTCGCATCCACAATTTCAGGTGGCAGGGTTTTTGAACGATCGACTGCTGGTGGGTACTACTATCGAAGGTTTCCCGGTTTTGGGAAAATTGCAGGATGTGCATCAATTTCTGGATGACGGCTATCTGGTGATCAATACGATTTACCGCATCGACGGAAATTCCCGGCGGATAAAGCGCTTTGAAAAACTGGCAATCCCGTGGGAAAGAATGGCAACCTTCATTCACCCCCGCGCCTATGTGGCTCCCGGTGCAAAGCTCCATCCCGGCTGTGTGGTATTGCCTAATGCATCAATATCTCCCGGAGCGGAAATCGGCACAGGCAGTTTGATAATGGTAAACGCCACGGTGGGACACAATTCCATCCTGGACTCCTACTGCCACTGCGCTGCCCAAAGCTGCATCAGCTCCTTTGTGAAGGTGGGAAAGGGAGTGCACATCGGCCTCAATGCCACCGTGGGGGATGGCTTAAAAGTTGGAGATTTCAGCACATTGGCCATGGGATCCGTGCTCACTCGAAATCTCCCGGCTGGAGAAATCTGGGCAGGAAATCCTGCACGCTTTTTGCGAGAAATCCGATGAAACGCATCGCCATCCTGCAATCCAACTACCTGCCTTGGAAAGGCTATTTTGACATCATCCATCGGGTAGATTGCTTTGTTTTTCTGGATTCGGCACAATACACCCGGCGGGACTGGCGAAACCGA